>Ga0307378_10005536_pt1 | contig 17574 bp, 20 predicted proteins | sample UN1MG_FD_202238 | JGI IMG/M metagenome (GOLD analysis project Ga0307378, IMG submission 202238) | Soil microbial communities from Risofladan, Vaasa, Finland - UN-1 | ecosystem: Environmental > Terrestrial > Soil > Coastal area > Acid sulfate soil | place: Finland: Risofladan, Vaasa | collected... | reverse complement strand
GGAGAAAGACGGTTACAGTATTAATAAAGGGATAAGGTGGAGCCAGCAGAGGGAGTCGAACCCTCGACCTACTGATTACGAATCAGTTTTAGGGGGTTTAGGCAAACTCTTGAAAATGATGTAATTACATTGTTTATCAGAAACTTACATTGTTTCTGTTTTAGATTCTGTTAGGCGAATTTAGGCCTTTTTAGCTCTCTTATGGACACTATTTGGACACCAAATTTTTCTTGATTTTATTCAAATATCTTCTGAAAGCTAATTCATTTTAGGAATTATTTTAGATTTTTTCAATTTGATTTAAATTCTAGTTTTATTACCATGGTGAGAAAATTCCTTTGTAGTGGACGTCTACCTTTAACGAGGCGCTAAAATCGGCGCAGCCGTCTTTTTAAGAATCGGGAAGCCAAAGGGCTTTAGGGTCTCTGGCTTCCATCAGCCTCAATCGTTCAGCGTCCTTCCAGAGGGCGATGAATTTCTCATAATGCTTAATGGCTTTGGCTTTTCAGCCCTAAAGGTCATATGTAAATCACTGAAAATTTCGCCCTCAAGGAGTTTTACACAGTTTTTCCTACATACCCAGAACTCAACACAAAGATTTTCAGTGGCAACTAAGTAAGCCTCAAGAATCTTGCTGAGACTTTGCTCCCCTCAATTGTGATCCGATAGCAGGCCTGCTCTCTGACTGAATAATTTGCGTCTAAATAGTACCGGATGCCCTGACCTTTTCCACTCCTGAGCTTCATTTCACGGATCGGCAGATCCATAGCTTTTATGTCTACCAATCTTTTTAGGTCTCGATCAGATATCTTCTTCTTTTTTGCGATCTCTGGATCGGCATCTTCCATTTTCCCCTCGTGCCCGAAAGCTAGGGCATCCACTTTATCTCTGACGATACGCATCAATTCACTGAAGTCTTTGAGGCTCATGCGTAGGCCGTGAGCGCGTCTGTGAGGAATGTGGTGAAGAAAAACAATCTTAGGGATATTTTGATAATCCGATTTAGTCAGAATCCTTTCCAGGTTACTTCTCTGCTCATCCCCAATTTCGCCTTCGGCTATATCCAACCATGACGATGTTTTCAAGCATGAGTTCAACCCGATCAAAAGCACTTTATTCTCTTTTCCCTCCTTTATTAATTCAGAAAAAGGTACCTTGGGAAAGAATTGGTGGCCGATCCCTAGCCCCCCTGCCAGAAGTCCATCAAAATTCTTAGCACGGTGTTCAGAGTAGATGAATCCCAATAATCCGTAATCGTGATTCCCAGGGGCTATCCATACCTTATCCTTGAAGGGCGCAAGTGCTTTTAGAGCCATCTCATATTGTCTTTTTGACCCATCCTGTGTGATATCACCGGTAACTAAGAGCCACCTGTTCTCTTGCTCTCCTATTTCGAACCTATCTTTAATGATTTTCAAGAGACGCTTGGCTTTTCTGGTATCCCTTCCTATATGAAGGTCGCTGACATGATAAATTTCAATCATCTATTCCTCCCTTTTGAATATTTTTTTCTAATAAGACATTCGATTTGTCCGTATAAACTGGGATTCTGATCAAGCCTTTCATCCGGCATCTACATCCTTCGCAAATTTCACTCAATGTTCATGTTCCTCCCTATTAGTTAATTTGATTTCAATATGATAAAAGTCCATATTTTAAAACGTCTATATTGGGGAGAGGATACTACGCATTGCAGTCTTTTTCCACACAGGGAAGCCAGGACTTTAGGGTCTTTGGCTTCCGCTGGGCTCTTCTTAGGCCTAAAATATAATCTCACAAAAAGGATTGGAATTTTTATCCCCTATCTAACGTTTATGTAAGGCCTTAGCTTTTCCAATGTCTTCGAGCCGATACCCTTAACCTTTATCAGTTCTTCAACTGATCTGAATTTGCCGTTCGCCCTGCGGTACTGGATGATTCTTTCTGCAAGCACAGGGCCTATGCCCTTCAGCGCCATTAATTCTTCCTTGCTCGCATAATTAATGTTTACGATACCTACAGGTTGCTCCCTCTTTGAATACTGCTTATAACTAGTCTTTGTCCTGCTAAAACTCCACTTGCTCAAATTAATTTTCGATTCAATCTCTTCTTCAATTTCATCGGGCAGCGCATAGAAAAAGTCAATCCCTGTCACGCTTTCTACTTTATCGATTGTTACTGCATAATTCTGAAGAGGCTCTTTTGAACCCTTATTCGGCAGAATAAACCCAATTCCCTTAAGCTCAGGCTCCTGGTAATCCAGAATGACCTTATAAAACTTTTCTGGAACGGATACCTGATTTGGACCAATTCTGATTAATCCAGGGATTAACACACCTCCTGTGGCTATATAAACAGATTTATTATCAACCGCCAATTTTCTAACCTGTTCTTCCAGCCTTTTCCAAATACCCCTATTGAAGCTCGGCCTTTGCGGACTCATGTTGCTCATGTAAAAAGATTCGCTCATTGCGATGGCTGACCACTTCATATCTCCTGCTGGCGCGAGATGACCCCTATCATATCCTGAGCCCCTGTAGTCAGCTAATGTGGCAGAACCAGTTTTAACCATTGGGTCGGGTCTGAAATCATTTGTCCTTTCAAATATACCATTAACCTCCTCCAAAGTTAGCTCATAAGCCACCCAGTTAGCCTGTTCGTGGGTTTCGTTATAAGATAAAGTATAGCCGACATGGCGGATGATAACATCTTCAGGTTTCGGCCTAGGAAGCTCAATTTGAGCAAATACAAGGGTAACGAAAAAGAGAATGGTTAATATACGTATTATTCGCTTCATCGGATACGACCTTTATTTTTTAATTTGCTCTTTCAAATATAATTCAAGAAAATTTTTATGTCAAAAGCAACAATACGGATGATAATGAGAATTTCTTTCCCTTTCCTTCGTCCTCTCCTATGAGGTGGTCTTTCCGCTTACATAGCGTCTTTTTCGTCCTCGGGAAGCCAGGGCTTCAGGGTCTATGGCTTCCACTTGGCTCAATTTTTTTCATATTTCTAATGAATTGATGCACCATAGATATTGCTATATCATCAGTCGTTAAGTATAAGGTCATTTTAATTAATATAATATCTAATGGTCGATATTGTCGAATATGGATATTTTCTTTTATAGAATTAAATCTATCTTCCAAACTTGAATCTTTTATAATTTTCCTAAGTATGTGTATTTGATTAATTCCAAATATCAAGAAATATTTAAATATTTGATGTGCTTCTTCTGTTGATAGTTCCTCACCTAACTCACTTTTAATAATAGCTTGAATAGATTTGATATTAAGATAGTTCTGTTGGGGAAATTCCATACTTGCATTAATTTTTTCCCATTCTTCCCTCAGAGTGCCTGATAGTTTTTCAATCTCATCAACTTTTTCCCTCAATTCTTTCATCATTTTTTTCCAATCAAAAGGAAGGTTTATTAACTTTTTATAAATTTCTCTGTGTGATTTTGTATTAAAATAATCTTCTGCAAGAGTCCTGAGCTGAATTTCAACTGGATGCCATTTAGTAATGCCCTTATAAGTGACTCTTGCTTGCATTTTAATATGCCATCCTGAATATCCATCCTCTCTTCTACTGATTATTTCTCTATCCACTGACCCAAAATTTGGATTATTTTCAATAAATTTATAAACAAACTCTTTATCAAATTCATTTAGACAGACTACCCTTATTCCACATATGTCTTTAATATTCATAAGTGAACGGGTTTTTTTCCTAACCATCTTTTCATATATGCTCCATAAATTTTTTACTCTTCCTTTCACATAGTAAATAGAATCAGTATGAACATCCTCAAAATAATTCTCGAATTCACTCATTACGAAATTAACCACTCTCTCATATAAAGACTTCTTTGTATTGTATTCATTAGCAATCGGGTCAATTATAAAAGAATGCTTAGACTTCATTTTCGGATTTTTCATTTTCTCCCCTCCTGTTTTTCTTTTTATCGGACTATTCCATGATGCGCTAATTCGCTCAGCACCTTTTTTCAATTTCGGAAAGCCAGGGCTTATTGTTTCTTGAAAATGATATTATTCATGCTTCAGATGGCTTTAGTGATTTTATCTCACCAATATTTTTATATTCTTCTTCAATTTTCTTATTAAAATCCACTCGATGATATATTGAAATAAGATATGTATATTCCTTATTAACAATATTTTTTATCCTATCCATAATATCTACTTTATCAAATACAGATGGAACAATAATATCTATTGAAATATTATTCTTTAGATATTCAAACTGGCCCTCTTTTGCCTTTTCAGCATTAGATAGAACTAAGCTCTCATAAGTAGATATTATGTTATCAATAAGCAATTTTGTATGTAATATTCCTTTTTTTGGGTCTTCGTAATCGAAAGGCCCCACAAATTTTAGTTTGTCTTTACTATTAAAGAGATAAAATCCAAGATGTACTCCTAAATCATATATCAACTTATAAAAATTTATTTTGACATCTGAAATTTTATAACCAAATAAATTGTAGAAAGTAAATATTTCAGGTCCCGCTGGTACTGGACCTGAAGCCTTTCTTTTTGAAAATTTTTCGATGGCGTTATCTACTGCCTCAGTCACTTTTAGTTTAAAAGTTGTCTCACTATATTTAATAGTATCCAATGGAGATATGTTGAAAGGAAGTTCATATTTCTCGTCCTGCAGTGGAATACAAAACTTGTTTTGACTCATCATCATTCCATATTCCAAATTTACATTAGGATTAGGATATTCTTTTTCATCGTTTTCATAGACAGAAGGGTCAAGTAATACAATACAAAATTGTGATTGAATTATTTTTGAACATATTTTAGTACAAAAAGCAAAATTTCCCGGGTCAATTTTTCTTAATGCTATGTAACATTCATATTGTTTTGATTCAACTATATTTTTGATTACTTCAATTTTTAATGCATACTTGTCATCAGAAGGACACGCAACAAAACACAATTTTGCTGATTCATAACCATAACCACAAGAAGGCAAACCAATAAAACATTTCTCGTTTTTTCTTATGATTTCATCCATTTTATTCTCCTTTTAATTTTTCTGGTTTAATTTAATTATTTGTTAAAAATTTCTGCATGCACTTAAATCAACTTCTATAGGATGATTTTCGCGTTCATAAGAAGGACAACCTGGAGTGTTTTTTGCTTTTATCGTTTTTATTAGCTCTTGAACTTCTTTATCTTCATTTGCCCTATTCTTCACTGTTATATTAGGATAAATTATCATAGAAAACCACGCATCAAGAGGTAGTAGCCAATCTGGTTTTATATCACCGTTTAATCCAGTATAATATTCATTTAATTCTCGATTATTCTTATTTTTAGGATTTTTAAACAAAGACACAACATCTATCCTGCATTCTCTAAAAAATAATTCTCTATGAGCTAATAATAATTTCCTAATATCCTCAGAATAAATTATTCTCCATTCAGATTCGTCAAAATATTTATATCGCCAATGTCTCTCTTGAGTTTTTATTGCCATAATTTTTAAAAAACACAAAAAATATAAATCTAAATTGTTTTTATCCTGGTTAGAAATGAACGGTGGAAAAAACCAATTTCTTCTTATTTGATGATAGTAAACCATCGGACTCCCTAGTCGGTCAAAAAGAAAAAATCTTTTGAATCCTATGCCTAAAGACCCAAATTCACTTGCATGAGTATGTGCTTCAGACAATCTTAATTCAGTAAAACATGTTCTCGCTACGCTAGGTTTTTTAATTTTTTCTCCACTAATAATTACGAATGTCTCCTCTCTATTTTTAGTCATCCAAAGGCCATATTTTAAAATATCTCTAAGTCGTTCTAGATAAAGATTGTCTTTTTCCTTTTTGTTCAAATTAGATAAATTTTCAATATCCTTCCCTGTCCAGTGAATAATAAAATCTGAATGTATTGGCTGATACATATTCACCTCCTCTCTTCATTTAAAAGCCAAATGTAAGAAATTCTATGTGAAATATTTATCTTATATTGAATATGGGAGCTAGCTCAGATGTCATTTCAATATCGGGATACCAGGGCTCCAATGAGTCTTTGGCTTCCGGGTGTTGGTCAATTCAGATTTTCCAAGTGACTTTGCAGCGTTTTATATATTGGTAACCGTCTTCATCTTCTTTTATTGTATAGAGCTTATTCTTTTTTTTCAATACTCGAGGCATGGTTTTAAGAGAAGTCTTAGCTATATATTTTCCTTCTGAATCAAAGACATCGTAATAATAACCACTTCCATCAGTTGCTCTTTCATAGGTTTGAACAAAAATTCTCCCTGCATCATCAATATTCAAAAACTGAAAAGCATTGTGATATTTACCCCATTTCACCTGGTCTTCAGTAGAGACCCGAATCCAGATGCTGGCGGTCTTGCCCTTCTCCATTGGTCTACTTTACTACTTTAGCTTATTAAGATTTAATAAATTTATATGATAAAATTTAACACAGGAGATTAAAGAAATAAATTAATATATTTTTTGATCAATGTGAAGTGATTGGAGGTTGAGCCCACAGGTTCAGACCTCCCAAAAGCAAGCAGGACGCTAATGTGAATGATCGTCTCATTAGAGCAGACGGTTGGATTTCTGAAAATTCTCACAAATGAACTAGTATAATGAAGCGCGCTATTTTATGAGAAGCTTCTTTCCACCCTAGTCCTGCTCCGCAGGACATCAAGCGGCGGTGCCGAAAAAAAAGAAAGAGAAGTTGTGCTTGTTCTACCCAGCCCTTGTGCGCTTAATAAAAAGCAAATCCCTTTAACTCATTAGTTTTTGTATATTCCAATTTGGCATATTACACTATGGAATATAGCCTATAAATGTAGGTAAGGCGATTATGGATAAGTCGATTTATTCAAAAGAGCACAAATTTTTAGTTGAACAATTAAAAAAAGCCCGAGTTGAGGCTGGTTTAGACCAAGAAAAAGCCGCCAAGCTTTTAGGAAAAACCCAGTCTTATATTTCGAAAATCGAATCTGGGCAGAGACGAATTGATGTTGTTCAATTAAAAGATTTTGCTAGAATCTACAAAAAAGATTTAAATTTTTTTATTAAAAAATAACCTTCTATTATGGAAAAAATTTTAACCAGAAGAGAAGCTGTTAAGTTTTTAGGTCTTGATGATAAAACTTTTGACAACTACTTCAAAAACGCAGATGAATTTAAGTGTCTTGAAAGACAGAACAACAGAGGCCGATATTTATTTAACCAGAGAGTCTTGCAGGAATGGCATAACGGCTTTAAGTGGCGGACTGTTGAACTGACTATTGATGATTATGCTCTTTGCTTGGATTTTGCATTGGCTCAGCACTTCCGAGGATATGTTTTATCTGATTGGGGAACTGCAAGACAAAGAGAATTTGGACAAAAAATTACAAATTGGGTAAAAGGACAGCTTGCGGAAGTTGCAGTCCAAAAGTTTTTAAAAAAAGATTTTGGCGTTGATGTTGAGCTGGACTTCAGAATATATGACAAAATTGTACCGCAGGATATCATCAGTCTTGTTGAAAACGGCAAAGTAAGACAGCCAAAAATTGGAGTCGGAATAAAATCATCAAAACCCAAAAGCGCTTATTTAGTGCTGGGCAAGAATGAAGTAACAATCCCTGAAAGAAGATCTGATTTTTACATTTTCTGCCGTCCGGATATCCCAGATGATCATATATTGAGAATAACCAAAGACAGAGTTATTGAGGTTGTAAAAAATCAGCAACATTATTCAAGATATAAAGATGAAATGCCCGACTTTCAGAACTTGTACTGCGAGATTGCGGGATGGTGCAGTATAGATGAATTGGAAAGAGTGACAAGTATTCCGGGCCAGGAATTTGATGGGGAGCGCTATGTCAAGAAATCTGGTCTTTTGCACAGAGACAAAGAAGACTGGCAGGCGTTTTTGAAAAAACTTTGACTAAAATTAAAAAAGGAATTTTTGCCCATTGTTATTTCCATTGCCACTGGCAATTTTTGGCTGAATCCAATCGTATGAAACACCGGCAAAAGTTTTAAATACTGCCTCAACAATAATTTTTACTCCTTTAGGCGGAACAGCCATTCCTATTTGCTTTCTTACACTTTCTTTTGAACCCTCAAATATAAAATCATCAGGAAAAGTCTGTATTCTCGCTCTTTCTCTGTTTGTTAGGGCTCTGTTTTCACTCCAGTGATAGCCGTGCGTGCCGCCCCCACCGCTTCCTGTAATTGTGTAAGACGGCTTGTCGGGGTGAAGCCTTCTGTAGATTTGGCTCATTTTTGCGCCTTTGACGTTCAGCCTTAGATGCTTGGGTAGTCCTTTAATCCATGCATTTTTGCCTGGCGGTATATGCTTTAATCTTTCTACAACTATTTTTGCCTGGGCTGTAATTTCTTGATTGGGTGCATTCTCTGGTATAGGCGGATTCTCAATCGCCTCTCTTGCTGAAATGTATTTATCGGCAGTAGTCGGCGCCGGCACTTTAAACTCTAATCCTAAGTCTTTTCTAATCCCGATAATTACTATTCTGTGGCGTGTTTGAGGCACGCTGAATTCTTCAAATTTGTATAAATGAGTAGTTAAGCAGTAGCCTTTTCCTGCTTTTTCAAGGTCTTCAAGAATTTTTGCAAAAGCTTTGCCGCTGTTGGCGCTCTGCAGTCCACTTACATTTTCAGCAATAAACCATTTTGGATTGCGTGCATTTATGGCCTTTATCCCATAATTGTACAAAGGTCCATATTTCCCATGAAATCCTTTTTGTTCTCCTACAACGCTGAAATCATTGCAAGGAAAGCCAAATGCCAAAACGTCAAAATAAGGGACTTTTTCAAAGTCAATTGTCTCAACTGGAGCGCAAACGACTTTTGTTAAATCAGCGTTGTGAATATTTCTGGCATAGGTTTTACAGGCATCTTGATCAATATCATTGGCCCAAACGGGCTTAATTTTGTAAGCTTTTCCATTCTGGTCGTTGAAGACAGCAGACATTGCGCCAAGAGATAGACCTCCTGGGCCGCAAAATAACTCTGCAAGTTTGAATATTAAATCCTGCTTCATAGTATTTTTAAAAGTTTTTGAGTTAATTTTTGTTCGTTTTTTGTCTGGCACTCCCAAATTTTATAAACTTTCCAGCCTGATTTTTTCAAACTTTTTATATCTTGCTCCTGCTTCTCAATATTTCTTTGCAGTTTTGGCTTCCAATATTCTATATTAGCCTTCGGCATTGCCTGCCTTGTACAATTTTTATGCTGGTGCCAGAAGCAACCGTTTATAAAAATAATCTTTTTTGCTTTTGAGATTACTATATCAGGCTTGCCCGGCAGTTTTGAAACATGCAGTCTGTATCTTAAACCAAGTTTTGATAAGGTTTTTCTGACAATTATTTCTGGTTCTGTATTTTTGCTTCTAATTCTGGACATGCATAATTTTCTTTGCTCTTTTGTTAAATTATCCATGATGTTTTCTGTTGTTTTCTTTTGAATTGTTTAAAATTTTTAATAAATCCTCACCCTTAATTCTTCGAATGCCATTAAATTTTATTGAAGATATTTGGTCTTTGGTTATGTAACGCTTCACGGTAACAGCTGAAATCTTTAGAATCTCAGCTACTTCTTTTGTTGTATATAATTTATTTTTATTTATTTTCATTATTCTTTAAAAGTATCAATTAGTATCACAAATATAGTATATCATAAGATTTAAAAACAAGAAAATATACAAAAGATTGAAAAATAATATTACAAAAAGGGAGATGCTTTTTTCATCTCCTTTTTTTCTTTGTCTGATTTATGTTATCAATCGAAAGACTTAAACTCATCGATCGGAAGCGAGATGACTGCTACATATTGTCTAGAATGAGAAAATTCCTTTATGCTGACCGTCTTTTCTAATGAGGCGCAGATACCTTGAAGGTTTGTTTTTCTTCAATCAGGAGGCCAGAATCAGGAATTCTGGCTTCCTCTTGCCTCAGTAATGATATTAAAAGGAGATGCTTCCACATCTCCTTTTCTCTGTCTTTTTAATGTTCATCAAAAGATAAAAATTCTTCAGCCTGGAGTGAAATAAGATTCCCCAGATCTTTCAGGCGCGAAATTATCCACAACCTTTTTGTGCAATGAGAAAATTTCTGACATTACTGCGTCTATAACGTGAGGCCACACATCCGCTTGCTTCGAGGCAGCGTCCCGCAATTATGGGGATGGGGTCTGGGTATTCCCAGCCCCTTTTTCTCAATTATTGCTTTTTTGGACGAGTGTCAACTGAAAATTCCTTACCACAGCTTTTACAAGAATAAACCTCTTGAAAAGGTTGAATTCCTTCTCGGCTTTCAGGCCAACCTCCCGATGTTTGTGTTAAAAGAGAGAATCTTTTTTCGGCACAATATGGACAGACTTCTGGTTTTTCTTTAAGAATAAACTCATCACATTCTTTACATCTCTTATTTAATTCTATTGGAATTGGTTTTATTGGAATTGGTTCTCCATTCCTTAGTTGCTGAGCATATCGCCATTTTGCGACTTCTGGAATACAATATGAACTGCCAAAATTAATACAATGGTTCGAAAGATAATCTTCCATAAAAAACCTCCCCTTTGATTTATAAAAATTAAAACCTTATCCTTCTTAATCTATTTTTAACTTATTAATTGAATCCGTGTGAATATATAATCCAGATCTTCTTCCTCCAATATTTGCCTCTTATAATTTACAGCCTCAGGATCATTTGGGAGTAAATCTGTGGTGGGGGCCCTCTTATCCTTACCAATACTAGCCTTTAAAGCTTTATCATATATTAAAATCAACCGAATTTTTGTTTTATCTATCTCTATACAGGTAATCCCATTCTCATGAAGGCAACTTCCATCATTTGAGTAACAGGGTATAACAAGATCACCCTGCCCAAATCCTGTCGATTTTGCTTCTTCCCCTTCGTCCTTTCGAACTTGATAAAATTCTGCTTTTTTCTTTTCTATTTCCTTCTCCTTTTTTTGCCTAATATTACGATCTGTTTCGCCAACTAGCTCTCTAAGCTTATTTTCAATATCAATTCTGATACGATCTGCTTTGGTTAATGATTCAAACATTGGACGATGAGTATGTCCAGCGATAAATAACACCTTATTTTGTTTTGCCCAACTATAATATGCTTCTTCATCTTTTCTCCTTTTTGTGTATCTTTTAGCAGGGCTTGTAAGGCTGGAAATTCCTAACCAGCGAGCTGGGTATCGGAGGATTATTCTCCCAACTTTCCCCATTTTGTCATTAATAAAATCGCCCTGATGGCCATGTGCAAGAAAAATGCAGTATCCATTCCATTCGAATTTTAACGCTTCAACAATTTTAAGACCAGGCATTACATCTCCTAGCTGTTTTTTTGCCCTGTTATCAATTCTCCAATCAATATCGTGGTTCCCAAAAATACGATAATATCGTCTCTTTTCTAAAAATTTATATTCATAAGCATAAACATCATTATATCTTTTCTTTAGCTCTTTAATCCCATATCTATGAAGTTCTTCATAATCCCCCAGTACGACAAGCTCAAATTCAGCATTGAAGTAATATTTCAAAGCCTTCATGTAAAGGTTTTTATTTTGATCAAATTCAGGCATCCCAATATGTTGATCGGAAAAAATAACACATTTATCTTTCTTCGGATCTAACTTCTTTGGTTCTTTTATTTCATTGAATAACTTGGAAAGCTTTTTATGTTTCGAACTTGCCATAATAACACCCCCCATACTTTTTTATTTTAAAATACAGAAAACCAATATCATTGTCAAAATATATGATATAATTTTCTTGACTTTTTTTGGCTGGCTGGAGAGAACTCCAACCTTTTTGGTTCCCATCAAAACCCCATTTTGCTGATAATAGCCGGCATGTCCCCATGTCATTTTGGAGTCTCTTTTAAAATGATAAATTGATTCCTAAATCAATAATAAGGAAAGAATTCTATAAAATTTTATAAACTAGCTTATTGATAAAAAAGTGTATTTATTAAAAAAAGGTTTTTGATTGATTTAATCATGAAAAAACTCAACAATTCTTTGAGATTTTAAGGTGTTTATAGAGCTCAGAAAGAAATAATTTACTGCGACTTTAACTTATAGATTGTGAGGTGAGTGGAAGCATGACCCCGTAAGGCCCGGGCTTCCCGAATTAAAACAGGATACTAATACAAATTATTGCCTCATTGAAATAGATGACTCGAAATGTTAATAATTCTCACTGATCAAAAAGGAGATGCTTTTTGCATCTCCTTTTTCCTCTCTGCCTGATTTATGTTATCCATCGAGAGATTTAAACTCTTCGATGGGAAGCGATATAAGATTGCCACCTATCCTTTCCAGCTCGATGCTTTTCTCCCAGGTTTCTTCTTTCTGGGCTGCTTGGGTTATGGCATTGGCGATTCCGTATTTGTCGTATTCCGGTTCTGCTCCAAAAGCCATAAGAATGTTCTCTTTCTGGGCCTCGCTTAGTTTATACTGATCTACCACATTATTTATCACCTTCTGCGGATTCTTAATCTTGACTTCGGTTGATTCCCGAAGAAGTAGAACGATCTCGCCAAACCTGCTGAACAATTCCCGGATTGAACGTCTCAACGAGAGATAAATCATTTCATCATATAGCTCATCCGCATTTCCCAAATGTATTTCTCGAGTAACAAATTCCTCAATAATCATCCCATTAGAGCATTGAACCCTGAAAAGCCTCGGCTCTACCCTTAGAGCCTTATGTCCTGTTTCTGAATTTGTAAATAAGAGACCTCCAACTATTAAGTCATCCCTGTGTCTGACAAAGTCCTGTAGTTTCTGACTTTTCACTTTGATGTTCATTTCTATCTCGGATAGATAACAATTTTCTATCTCAGCCTCATGAACTTGGAGTTCGTTTAAGGAGCAATAAAGAACGTCCAGATGGTCAATCACTCGGTATCTGTCGCTCAAGAAGGCTCTCACAGAATCCCCAAGTCCTCGGATGAAAAAGTCTTTTTCTTTATTCTTAAGCCAGGTATTTACATTTTCAGCCAGAAGTTCAGGAGCTTCGTCTTCCATCTTGTGGTAGTACCGGAGAGGAATTTCAAGTTTTTCGGCTATCTGAGCGTGGCAGGGTTTGGTGATGGGAAAAGAACCTCCTCCATTGATCTTAAATCTGAGATCGTCATCAAATAAGGTCATCTCTAACCCTGAGGAATTAATTCTTTTATCCCATTTCAACGGTATTTGCCTTTCTAACTCCTCAATTAAAGCCTGTAGTTTCATATTTTGCCTCCTTTCTGGAATTACCCTTATTGGATTCTTCCATTTGTTTTAATTTTAATTTCAATCCATCCTTTTAAACTCCTTAGCTTCCATTTTATTTAAGGCCTTTGCTAAGATCTCATTGACCAAGATTGTCATTCTTATTCCTCTGATTTTGGATATTTTGTAAATCTTAGGAATTAATTCCTCTTTTATCTTCGGACTGTACATAGCTTCCTCCTTAAATAATCTTTAACTTCTTTGCTACCACCACATTCTTTAGTTCCAAGGAATTCACAACTCTTGCAGTAATCCACGCCCCAGAACTGAACCAACCAGCAGGTGGGATCTAAACTATTCTGGCTCATAACGGCCATTTTGTAGCCTGGGCCCTCCTTAGTTATTCTTGCCTTCTGAAAAAGGCTTCTTTTGGTCTTTTCCATAGATTCCTCCAATGTTTAGTTGTTAAGGTGCTATTGATTTTTGGCAGAGAGGATTTATTTTCAGTATAACTGGCTATAAACAGAAAAAAAGAAGGGCGATTTTATCGTCCGAGGCAAAGTTGCCTTTCTTCAGTGTCCTTTGAAGATTGGCCATTTTGCCCGATCGTATAACATCTTCTCTTTCATCTATTAAAGTCGCGTAAGAGTATTGCTTATGATGATAAATTCCTAATATAATTTTTTCATGTTGGAGGTGCATCACATGATTATTTATCCCTTGAAACAAGGAGGTGATGTGTGATAAAAATTGTCATAAGTAAGAATTTCTGGTTTTCAGCGAGAGTTTGTATATCAGAACTTATTTCGGATATGAACAAGTTAGGCTAAATTGTTTTGCTTCACCGGTGATTTCAAATGTCAGCCATTGATTATAAGGCAATAGAGAGTCGGATTCGTGATGATCTTCTTGAGTGTAGGCGGCTATTCACGAGGAGCGTCACCGATATCCCGAAGTATTCGACGCTAGATAAAATCCGAAAGGACTACCCGGGTTTTTTGCGAGAGATATTCAAAGCACACAAGGCTGTTTTGACAATCCTAATCGATGGAATATTGCATCTCGAAAATCTGCTTACAAAAACAAACGTTGGTAATCCTGCTCATGCTCAGAAGACAGAATCCGAAAAGCTGGGATACTGGAAACAGCTTCTAGAATTATCATACAATACACTCGTCTGGCTCAACGTTGGGATGGACAAATGCAACGTCAGAAGAGTGTTCAAAGGTCCCAAATACGGAGACTTAGCTCAGCAAAATATTGAATCCGTGCTAGCCTATGTCAGTGAAGTGAACAAAGATCCGAATGAGATAGCCATTCCCTTGGACTTCTGTTCTTTCTCACCTATCTGTGACATTCTTAAAGTTTCCTACTCTGAAAGTGATAACACTCTACGAAGGCTTTTCATTGAAGCCAAATCAGGCAAGGTAAATGAAGAAATGCTTGAAACCATCAGCACCGGAACAATGGAGGTGTACTTCAGATTCTTTGACACATATGGCGAAAAGGGAATCAAGCAGATGAAGCGTTTCTTTCGCCAGAAGATGATGTTCGACAAGAGCCAAAAGCTAGTGAATGCTAAGCCGGGGGTTTATCAAAATCCTGTGAATCCGGAAGAGCACTTGATCATCTCAGCTAACGAAGCAGACATTCACCATTTTTCCGACAAAGTAGCTGAACTGTTAGACAAGACTGACCGAAGAGAATTCGCCGTCGACCAAGTAGACAACTGTTTAGTCATCGGTGCTATTAACACCGAGGCCGAAAATATATTGATGCTTGGTGAGTATGACGTGCGGCTGTATATCTTTCACTCGTTCATCAATCCTGCAACACTTAAGGGTGCATTATATCCACTAGATTTGCCTCAGATTCTCAATACTATCAAGCTAACAGATTGGCGAGAAGGATTTAGCTCGGTGGTCTTAGAACCCGTCACGTTAAGGCAAATACCCGACCAGTTTTTAATCGACCTACTGCTTGGCAGGAAGAGGCTCAAATTCTACTTTAACCCTCAAGAGTTTGTTGCTCTTTGTAATGATCGAGGTTTAGAGGCTAGATTTTCGACCACAAAAGAAGCAAACCGTCTGCGGTCATCTGGTTCAACAAAGGGACTTGGGAATTTTGATGGCCAATTCATCCAATTATCTTTCCATGGCGGTACTATTACACTTGGAGAAGGAACTCTTCACGAGATGCTATTCAACTGGGTTCGCCCAACGTCTGTCATCGATCAAATGAAGCAGATAAAATTCCCACATAAACAATGAAGCGCACGCTATATGAAACACAAAACAACTTCGGCTAACAACGGTTGCAACGACGCTCATGTCATTTGATAAGACGAAGGTGTAGCTCGGTTAAGCGAACAAAAAAGTTTGCAGACGTTATAAATTCAGAGCATAGGGAATTCGTTTATTCTGAAATATTTATCTCAAAGGATTAGAATTATATCAAACGGATTGCACCATCAATCTGCTTCTTTCTTTTTCAATCCTCCATTTAATCTTCTTTGGCTTGGGCATTCCTTCGAAAACCATCTTCCCATACGTTCCTGCTGACTCGATAACTAAATTCCCAAAGCCAAATATCCTTCCCCAAATTCCAAAGCTGCAATTAATATCCTCTATGTTATCAAGCCTAATAGACATAAAGCGTTTACCGATGATTCCTCTTTCCTTTATTAGCCTCGAATTTGTGAGGTAGAGGCGATTAAACTTCCAATCAAGGTAAAGGATCAATATCAAAAAGAAAAAGGCAAATGAACTGATGATATTGCAAAAACTCTCAAGTCCATTAAAATCTACGGCACCTAAAAAGGGACAGGCATAGAGAATATAAAATAGCCAAAAAAGAATGATGGCAATCACAGGGATAACAATAAACAGCCAATGAGGGTTTGTTTTAAAAACAATCTTTTCATTGGACAAAAGAAATATTGATGAATTAGATTGGAAGCCTTTGGTCATAAGATTTAGGAGGGGAAGGAGCCCGGTAAAGAATCTCTTTTTCCACTTGATTCCTCGGCCTTGTGTATCTTTCTCTAGATAGCTTAATAATTTCCTTTTTACAAGAGGTTCTCTTTTCAGATGGAACCAATGTTACAGCGCTGAAAGGCTGAGAGGTTTTGCCATCGATCATTAGTTTGAGATAAATATGATGATTGGGAAGATTGACTAAATCAACTTCATCGAAAACAGGAGAAAAATATTGAGCTAGATGTTTAGCATCTTCAGCACCTACTCTAAAAGAAATAATGGTCCCTATATTTCCAAATATAGCTGCCCTTATCTTTTCATCAAGCTGCTCAATATATTGGTGAGCGAAAATGAGATTTAGTCCGTATTTCCTGGCCTCAGATAAAATATCTGCAAAGGAAAGGGTGAGAAAATTATGAATTTCATCTACATAAAGATAAAATGGCCTTCTTCTTTTTTCCAGCAAATCAGCACGACTCAAGGCAGCTAATTGAATCTTTGTTACTATCATTGCTCCTAAAAGGGAGCAATTTTCTTCTCCAATCTTCCCTTTGGCAAGATTAACGATCAATATCTTTCCTTCGTCTATTACATTTCTTAGATTAAAAGTATTTTCCTTCTGTCCAACGATATTTCTAAGTGGCAAGCTGGTTAGAAACTGACCTATTTTATTGAGAATTGGAGATATTGCCTCAGATCTAAGCCAAGCAGAATATTTTTCAAATTCATAAAACCAGAATTCTCTGACTTGAAGATTGGTAACACTTTTTAAAACTTCTATTCTGAATTCTTTATGAGTTAAAAGTTTGGGTATATCCAGGAGTGTAGCCTTTTGATATTCCAGAAGTGTAAAAATTGAATGTCTTAAAATATGCTCTAGTCGTGGGCCCCAGAATTCTGACCAAATTTTCTTAAAGACCGAGATAATACCAGATACTACAAGATGATAATAATCAGGATGAACTTTTTCTAAAGGATTAAAGGCTATAGGGAATTCCAAATCTCCGGGGTTAAAATAGATGACATCCTTTGCCCTTTTCGCCGGAATGAGATGTAAAAGATCCTCTGCCAAATCTCCATGAGGGTCGATTAAGGCCAGGCCGTTTCCATTTCTGATATCGGAGATAGCTAAATTTTCTATCAATGTAGATTTCCCGGTTCCGGTCTTTCCAATGATATACATGTGGCCTCTTCGGTTTTTCTCTTTGATTCCGAATCGTTTCTTAATATCCCGATAATCTGTAATTGCAAAAGGAGTGATTGGATTTTCATTGTTGTTTAATCCGGTCATATATCTCAATTGTAAATCCCCAATAATCACATTTAAAGAGAGGAAAAGCTCTCTTCTAAGGCAAATTAGCCCTTCTTGTTAGA
>Ga0307378_10005535_pt1 | contig 17575 bp, 15 predicted proteins | sample UN1MG_FD_202238 | JGI IMG/M metagenome (GOLD analysis project Ga0307378, IMG submission 202238) | Soil microbial communities from Risofladan, Vaasa, Finland - UN-1 | ecosystem: Environmental > Terrestrial > Soil > Coastal area > Acid sulfate soil | place: Finland: Risofladan, Vaasa | collected... | reverse complement strand
CCGCCTTGACATTCGCATTCGAGGTTATCTTCGTATGCGTTATTGTCACCGAGCCCGCGGCGGGAGAATCCCAGGTCATAGTCAAGCCGGTGCCGTTGTCCCCACTCCAGAGAGCCGGCTCGAATTTCTGGCAGTCAGTCAGACCGGTGGCATGATCGCCGGAGACGCTGGCGGCTAAGAATGCTGCAGACGCTGTTTTGACTTGCTCGGCAGCGGTGTTAATGTGGGCCACGTAGGCCGATTCCTTTACTCCGGTGAACCTGGAAATAAGGATTGTGGCCAGAATTCCGATAATGACCACGACAATCAGGAGCTCAATCAGGGTAAAACCCTTGTCGGAACGCAAACCTCTCATAACAGCACTCCTTTAAAAAGGTTGAAGGGAAAAAAACTGATAAATTAAAGGCGGCACTAAACAAAGCAATTATCAGGCCATTATTTGCTGTTTTGCTAACTCCTTAAAGAATGAATAGATAGAGATGTAGTAAAAATAAAAGCGTTTTTTCAGCCAATTTTTATCTTGCAATCTGAAAGGAAAATGGCTTTTTGCATGCTCATTCACCTCAGGGGACCCTAAATTCTCTTTCTGGTTAGTGTCCCTGATACTGGGCGCATATTATTGATGTCGTTGGAGCAGGGCCTTGCAGGCCAGCACGCCCTCGTGGGGGGCCGGCTTGCCGCTGTATTCGATCCCCATGTAGCCGTTATAGCCTGCGGCCAGGACTATCTCGACCATGCGGTCCAGGTCGTAGGCTGGGTGGCTGCCGTCCGGCAGAAAATCCAAACACTTGACACTCATCGCCTTGGCATACGGCATAAGAGATTTAAGGGCTTCATACCTGTCGACCTCCCGAGCGAAGTTGCCGAAATCAGGCAGCAGGCCAAACCGCGGGTGGTTAACCTGTTTAACGAGGGAGATAAGCTTGTCCGGCAGGGAAGAGAAGCCGCCGTGGTTTTCCACAGTCACGCTTATCCCTGCCTGGTCTGCATACTCGCACAGGGCGCGGTAGCTTTCGGCGGCCCGGGCCACTCGCTCGTCATCAGTGCCCGGGGTATTGGTGCGCGCGTTGCCGCGGATAGCGTGGCAGCCCAGGAAATGGGCGATATCCACCCATTTGCGGTGGTTAATCACTGCCTGCATTCTTTCGCTCTTTTCTATGTGGGACATGTCCCCCTCGTCATCGCACATGATCAGGACCAGTTTCACTCCGTAGTCTTCGGCCCGTTTTTTCAGTTCTTTGAGATAGCCGTAGAGCGGCAGATCGAAAAATGTGTTGACAAACTCCAGGCCGTCGAGATCGAACTCCTCGCGGACAATGCGTGGCAGGTCGAGGTTGACCCATGTTTTTTTGAAATCGCGGTTCAGTGACCAGGCGGCGAGAGAGATTTTGAATTTTTTTGTGCCCGGGTTCTGGGAAGCCGCCTTTGTAAAAGCCCCCTCCGCTCCCATGGCAGCCAGCGCGGCGCCGACTGAAGCAGTGCTTTTAAGGAAATTTCGACGGTTAAGATCTTGCATTATGTTCTCCTTGTCTATGGGCAGGTTTAATAGCTAGCCAAAAATATTTGAAATTTATTGTAATCTATTCAGTTGATCGACCTGAGATCATTCTCAATCTGTTTTCCAGCAGAATTCAGTAGACAGAAGTCAGGAGTCAGAATATAAAATTCCCCTACCGCCCCAAGTAACCTGCCCCGGCCTTTTCTACCATGCTTCGGACTCGATGTATTTGGGGCGGGGACTACAGATTTCTGTATTCTTTCTTTGGCGTAACTCATTAATTTATTAAACATTCGCAATTGTGAGAGATAATCTCTCAGAATGAATATGTAAGAATCTAATCTGCATCCTCGCTGCACTTTACTGGTGACGTTGGAGCAGGGCCTTGCATGCCAGCACGCCCTCGTGGTACGGGTTTTTACCCTCATACTCGATCCCCATATACCCCGTATAGCCTGCAGCCAGGACTATCTCGACCATGCGGTCCAGGTCGTAGGCAGGGTGGCTGCCGTCCGGCAGGAAATCCTCACACTTGACACTCATCGCCTTGGCATACGGCATGAGAGATTTAAGAGCCTCATACTTGTCGACTTCCGGAGGGAAGTTGCCGAAATCAGGCAGCAGGCCAAACCGCGGGTGGTCGACCTGTTTAACGAGGGAGATAAGCTTGTCCGGCAGGGAAGAGAAGCCGCCGTGGTTTTCCACAGTCACGCTTATCCCTGCCTGGTCTGCATACTCGCACAGGGTGCGGTAGCTTTCTGCGGCCCGGGCCACTCGCTCGTCATCAGTGCCCGGGGTATTGGTGCGCGCGTTGCCGCGGATAGCGTGGCAGCCCAGGAAATGGGCGATATCCACCCATTTGCGGTGGTTAATCACTGCCTGCATTCTCTCGCTCTTTTCTATATGGGACATGTCCCCCTCGTTGTCGCACATGATCAGCACCAGCTTCACCCCATAGTCTTCGGCCCGTTTTTTCAGTTCTTTGAGATAGCCGTAGAGCGGCAGATCGAAAAATGTGTTGACAAATTCCAGTCCGTCGAGATCGAACTCCTCGCGGACAATGCGAGGCAGGTCGAGGTTGACCCATGTCTTTTTGAAATCGCGGTTCAGCGACCAGGCGGCGAGAGAGATTTTGAATTTTTTTATGCCCGGGTTCTGGGAAGCCGCCTTTGTAAAAGCCCCTTCCGCTCCCATGGCAGCCAGTGCGGCGCTGACTGAAGCGGTGCTTTTAATGAATCCTCTGCGGTTTAACTGTTTCACTAGATTCTCCTTGAGGCTTAAAGTTTAGCTTTAGGACAACTAAAAATCGAACTGTTTTCAAAGCCGTTTTCGTACTTTGCGGCTGATCATTATCTGGGTTATGAGCATCAGAAAAGCGACAGCGAGGATAAGCCGGAAAGCGTTTGAGAGCGAGCTCGAGCCGCCGAGCTTACCCACGGCGGTAGACAAGGCTACTGACCCGAGCACGCCCATGGCGATAACGAGTGAGAAAATCGTACCGGTATATCTTTTAAAACATGTACCCACACTGCCCAGTGTGCTGGGGAAAATCGGGGCGAAGCAGAGCCCGGAAAACCAGAGTGCGGCGGAAGCCATTTCCACTGAGGGTCCCAGAAGATAACCTGTAAGCCCGATGCAAGACCCCACGGCACAGTAAAGGACAAGTTTATGGCTCGGAAAATATTTGAAAATGGTACCGGCAGCCAGACGCCCGATCACCAGTGAGGCCCAGAAGCCGGCCAGGATTATCTGGTCAAATGGCGCATGGACTTTCCATTTATCGACCACTGCCAGGCGGCTCCAGATACCGAGACTGGCTTCCAATCCCACATAGAAAAAAAGCACGAGGGCAAAAAGGGGCACAAGCGGATCTGAAAGCGCCAGGGCCGCCTCTTTAAGGCTGAACCTTGCCATCTGGGTCTCGGAAGGGAATCCGCTCGAGGCGAACAGGATAGCCGGCAGAAAACAAAATCCGGCAGTCAGAATAAGCAAATGGATAAGGCCGAAGCTCAAAAAAAGCCAGCTGGCCAGAAGGGGAACAGAGACAGCGCCGAGACCGAAAAAAATATTTACCAGGTTGAGCGCCCGGCCGGGGTTCTGGGGGTAAAGATGGTTGATCAGCGTATTCGCACCGGCATTCAGCCCGGCGGTTCCCGAGCCGAGAAGAAACATAATCCAGCAGGCGGAGGCAAACGAACTGATCCTGCTGAGCAGCAGGACCGACACGCCGCAAAAAATGCTGCCGGCAACAAGCACGCACTTTTGCCCGAAACGGTCGATCAGCGGGCCGGCGGCAAAGAGCATGATAAAAGTAGCCGAACCGATAGCCAGGAAAAATCCGCTGCCGATTTCTGTCGGGCTTACTGAGAGCTGTTCGCCGAAAGCATTGAGCCCCACGCCGATCAATGAGATTACCAGACCCATGACAAAATAACCGCTGCAGCAAGCGACTGTCAGAAACGCGCGGTGATAGCTTGTTCCCATTCGTTAAAGCCCCGTTAACGCCAATGTAAACGGAAGAGTCCCTGACAAACCCTCATGCCCGCGCCGCGGGCACAACGAAGCATGAAAATCAAGAAGACACACCCCGCCCGCTTCGCGGACACCCCTCTCAAGAGGAGATTTTCACGTAAAGGATAGAATGTATCTGGACAAACTTATATCCGCATGCTGAATATTGTCAAGCAAACCTCTCGGAAACCTGTTGCCAGCCGAAGGCATGATCAACATGATCTCAAGCCGGTTGTCGCTTGCTTTTATCCCAATCGTTTCGGTAAGCGAGCATGACAGGCCAGGGAAGGCTTTAGGTAAAAACTGTTTTAAACTTATCTAAAAAGCTGATATAACCGTTTTGCCGCTTACAGATTGAGTATCATGACTGTGGAGGTTCTGTTTAATAATTTTCTTGCATAATTATGTTTTATTTTCTAAGTTAGAAGCTTTAAATATCATTTTTTCCCCGCTCATTATCGCTGATGCTTTAACTTATTAACAGGGGGCTTGTTGTGACTAATGAGAGCGTATTAGAGCAGAGACTCGGCAGGTATTCCAATCTTCAACTTTGTTTTCTTGCCTTCTTGCGGGTGGTTGTGGGATGGCATTTTCTTTATGAGGGTTATGTAAAGATAATCTCTCCAGGCTGGTCATCTGCCGGATATCTGAATGCCGTTCCCGGGCCTTTAGCAAATCTATTTAAAATGATCGTAGAGACCCCCTGGATGTTGACTACTGCAGATTATACCATGAAATACGGTCTTACCGCAATCGGCATTGCCTTGATTCTGGGTCTTTTTACCAGACTGGCTTCTGTCGGGGCGGCACTCCTTCTGGTGCTGTTTTATATTTCAAATCCTCCTTGGGTTGGTGTCCAGACCGCGCTGGGTGAAGGGAATTACCTGATTGTCAACAAGAACCTGGTGGAGTTTGCCGCGGTTCTGTTGCTTCTGGTTTTTCCTTCGGGCCTGGTGCTGGGCTTCGACCGTCTTTTTATCAAAGAATAATCAAAGTCAACGGCTATAAAGGGAACTCCGCTTAAGAGGAAGCCCTGTAAAAAGGAGATATTAAAAATGGCTGAAAACGATAAAGAGAAAAAAACTGGCCTTGGCCGGCGAGAATTCCTCAAAGCAGCGGCTACCACCCCGGTATTGGGTGCTTTCGCTTACTCTGTAGCCAAAAAAGGCACTGAAATTGAATCGTCCCGTGAAGAGATACTCAGTCTGGGTAAAAAAGTTACCGGCTCCAACCCGAATATCGTGAAAAGGAATTACAAGAGGAAAGCCAGTGCCAGTGACAAGCTCAAAATAGGTTTTATCGGCATCGGGGGTCGCGGGAAGTTTCATATGCGCTCATGCGGGTTTTATCCGGAGGACGAGGAGACACCCAGGGGTCTCGAGGGCCAGGAGGACCTGAATATCGAGTGCACCGCAATCTGCGACCTTTTTCAGCCCAATATCGATTGGGCGCTGAAAGCTACCCGCGGAAAGGCCAAAGTTTACCGGACCTACCAGGAGCTGTTTGACCAGTCAGATGTCGATATGGTGTTGATCGCCACCAGCGATAACGCCCATGCCCCGATCACTATCGCAGCCGCCCAGGCTGGCAAACATGTCTACGTGGAAAAATGCATGACCCGCACCATCAAGGAAGCTTTCGCTGTGCGGGAGGCGGTCAAGAAAAACGGGATTATCTTTCAGCTCGGCCACCAGAACCGTGACTCGAACCGCTACGATTCCGCCATGGAAGTGATCGACAAGGGGCTCCTGGGCCAGGTTAGCCTTATCCAGTGCTACACCAACCGCAATACTCCGAGCGGCGCCTGGGTCTATGGCATTCCAAAAGAACACGGGCCGCTTAAAGGTGAGGGAGGCAGCGGAGCGCATAATGTGGACTGGGAGCAGTATGTAGCCTTTACTCCGCACCCGGACCGGCCGTACGACCCCAACCGTTTCTTCCGCTGGCGCTGCTACTGGGACTATGGAACCGGTCTGTCCGGGGATCTGCTCACTCACGAGCTGGATGTGATCAACATGGTCATGAATCTCGGAATCCCGGAAACCTGTGTCGCCTCCGGAGGGATTTACTACTACAAAGAATATAAAACCATGATGACCGCCGATGGGGAGCCGATCAGCGCTGATAAACCGCTGCCCGAGGGCGCTGTGCCCAGGCCCGATGTACCGGTGATCAGGCGTGAGGTGCCGGATGTGTTCCAGGTAACCTATGAATGGCCGGACAGAGACCTGACCGTGGTTTACAACGCCACTCTCGCTAATGAACACGAGCGGGGGCATATCTACATGGGCGATGAAGCTTTCATGGACTTGACGAATGGGGTGGATGTATATGCCGATCCGATAAGCAAACGGTACAAGGCATTGATCGAGAAGGGGAAAGTCAAAGTGGACGAGCCGATGGTCAGTTACCGCAATGTGGCGGGCAAGGGCATCGAGGCTATCACCTCTGCCACAGCCCAGTGGACAGTCTCCAAGGGGCTGCTTTACACCTACCGCGGCGGAAGACTGGTCAATACCACCTATCTGCATATCAAGAACTGGGTCGACCACATTCGCGACAACGATCCCAAGACCATGTGCGATATCGATGACGGGTTCCAGGAAGCGATAACTGCCCACATGGCCACAATGAGCTTTCTCAGGGGATGCCGCACCCGCTGGGATAAGGAAAACGAACAGGTTATTTTCGACCTGAAAGGTGAAGATGAATTGGCGGTGTTCGACTCGGTTTAAGCGGCCGGCCCTCTGCGGTAAACCGTTTTCAGGATCACTACTCAGAAATCGGACAGCTTGATTGAGGCCTGGATATATGTGGCGAAGGGTTCATACCTTTCGCCACATACGATTTGTGCATGTTTGCAAAGCCTTGGCCGTACCGTTCTGATTTTTAAAGGTTTCAGCCTGACTGGTCCTCGGGTGGCGGTTATCAGAGCTGTTCCTTCTTACCTGGCCGGGCTTAACGACAAGGGAAAATACATGCCGAAATTTAAAGTGGCGGTTATGGCCAGCGGCGGGGGCACCAATCTCCAGCAGCTTCTGGACCGCTTTCCGGACAGGGAGGATTCGGCAGCCAGCGCCAGGGTTTGTCTTGTAGTTACCAACCGTCCGGGTATCGGCGCGCTCGAGCGGGCCTCTAAAGCCGGGGTGCGCTCGGAAGTGGTGCCTCCATCAGAGTTTGAGACCCCGGAGGCTTTCGGCGATCACCTGATCGGGTTGTTCCGGGAGGAAGCGATCGATCTCGTGGTCCTGGCCGGCTACCTGAAAAAACTGCCTCCAAATTTTATAGCGGCTTTCCAGAACCGGATAATCAATATCCATCCGGCCCTTTTGCCCTCTTTCGGCGGCAAAGGCATGTACGGCCACTTGGTGCATGAAGCCGTGCTTGCCTCCGGGGTTAAGGTTTCCGGCTGTACGGTTCATTTTGTGGATGAGCGCTACGACAGAGGGCCGATTATCGCTCAGCGCACTGTGCCGGTTTATCATACCGATACGGCTGAGATCCTGGCGGCGCGGATTCTTAAAGAGGAACACCAGCTTCTCCCGCAAGTAGTTGAGATGATCGCCAAAGGCCGGGTCGAGGTGGTGGGCAATCTGGTGCATATTCACAGTTGATCGGTAAGAGAGTGGAAAATATGGATAAAATGGATGTAATAAAGATCAAGCGGGCCCTGATAAGTGTTTCCGACAAAAGCGGTGTAGTAGAACTGGCGCAGGTTTTACATTATTTCGGCGCGGAGATTCTCTCCACCGGCGGAACTGCCCGTCATCTCGCCGCAGCCGGGATTCCGATCCGCAGCGTTGATCAATTTACCGGTCATCCGGAAATTCTGGATGGCCGGGTCAAGACTTTGCATCCAAAGGTTCACGCCGCTCTTCTGGCAAGAAGAGACCTGAAGACACACATGGACCAGTGCCGGGAGCTTGGCATAGAGCTGATCGATATGGTTGTGGTGAACCTGTATCCTTTTGAAAAGACAGTCGCCGATCCAGGGGTCAGTCTCGAAGAGGCTGTCGAGCAGATTGATATCGGCGGGCCGACAATGCTCAGGAGTGCGGCCAAAAATTTCCAGGCGGTTGCCGTAGTTACTGTGCCTGAGCAATACGAACAGGTTATCGGACAGCTCAAGAAATATGCCGGGGGCCTGGACCTCGATATGCGTATCTCTCTGGCGCAAGCGGTATTCCAAAGGACAAGCCGGTATGATAGCCGCATCGTGCAATATTTAAAAAAAGTGAAAACGAGTAGTGGCGCCTGAATTAAATAGAGAGGATAACTGTTATTGAGATTCCGGGCTTGACTGGGGAATTAATATTATTAAATTGGACTTATATTTCTTTGTTTTTTGAGAGGCAGAGTCATTCGGGAAAATAATTTTTCAGGCTCAATAGAGTTTTAAGAGAATCAGATAGTGGATAACAGGGATAAAAAATTGAACCGCAAGGTAGGGAAAAAACGCATCCCTGAACAGGCTCAGGGGCTGGCTAGCTCTTTTAGCCAGAAAAACCTGATGTTGATACTGGCGGCCTTGATAGTGATCATTATCGGCCATGTGGCCCTGGGAATGGGCTCGATCACTTTTGCCCCGCTTTGCCTTTTGGTGGGTTACTGCGTTTTGGTTCCCCTGGCTATTATTTTATAAATCTTCCAAACCGGGGGCGCTTAGCTCAGCTGGTTTAGAGCGCCTGCCTTACAAGCAGGAGGTCACTGGTTCGAATCCAGTAGCGCCCACCATATATATCAAGCACTTACAGAGTTTTTTGGCACGCCAGGCAGTTGCTCCAAAAGCAAACTGTGACAAAACTGCGACAAAAAATCATGAGAGTCTTGTTATTAAAAGCCCTGGTAGAATTACCTGCCGGGGCTTTTTATTAAACTAAGCCTCTCACCCACAGCCTGCTTGTCAATAGTGATATACCTTTCAGTCGTGACTCTGCTCCTGTGGCCCAAGGCAATCTGGATATCTTCCAACCTTGCACCGGCGTTTAACCATGTGCTAGCCCTGAAATGGCGGAAATCATGAAAGCGAAGCTTTGATCCATCCTCTGCCGTAAGTCCGAGCTTACGGATAGCTTTATCTACTACCTTGTGGATCGAGATAAAGGGTCTTCCAGTGTGATGGTTCAAGAATACATAACCTTCAGTTCTGTTTCCAATAACGTGCTTCAATGTCTCAACTGCCTCTGGACCTATAGGGATTGTTTCTTTTCTTCCACCCTTAACAACAGTCGTGATTATCCCTGTGGGCCAACGCGGATGAAACTCTATTTGCTCAATCCGCAAATTCAGAATATTGCTCTTTCTCATCCCCGAGTATAAGGCGAACTCCACGATGTCTGCTATCGGACCGTCAAGTTCGGCGATTAACATCTCGGCTTGTTCGGGCGAAAGAACAACATTCCGCTTCTCACCCTTGTCAAATCGTTTCATCCCCTGCAAAGGATTTTTGTCAAGATCACCCCAGTTGACTGCACAGGAAAGCAACACCCACCAACATAACGAGATACCGCATAAGACCCTCCTTTGGGACTGTTGAGGCATAGGTCAATAACCACCCCTAAAAGGGGTGGCTTGTGGGTGACCCTAAAAGGGTCTATTACTTTTTCCATAACTTGAGTTGATCCATGGCTCTATCTTTTTCTAATTGCCACCTTACATATTTCCTTATCTCGTCCTCATTCAAACCTACCGTACTAACACAGTACCCCGTGGCCCAAAAATGTCTACCCCAGTACCGCTATTTTGTAAATCTCTCTCTTACTCGCAAAGCAAAGCTTGGACCATCAGCATAGCTGATGGTTTAAGGAATGGCAATTAATTTTTCTGGATAAACTTGCGCCTCTAGCAGACTAAACTTGTCCAAATTGTTCTAAATGGCTATAACATGATCTGCCTGCGATCTGTTCCTGCTCATTGCCTACCTTCTTTATACAAAACTTCAATCTACCATAATATCCAATTTCTCTTCAACTTCCTTATCCTGATAATACCGAAGCTGAGCGTTGGTTTTACGTAAGCGTATTACCAGTGTCCTTATTAGATTCTGAATACCAGGTGTTAATTGTCCCAAATATTGTTGAAACATCTCCTTACTCATTATTATCACATCCGAATCCTCTATTGCACGTACGGAGGCACTTCGTAGCCTATTGTTAGGATCAAGTAAGCTCATTTCTCCGAAAAACTCATATTCGCATAGTTCTGCAAGCTTTACCTCTTTACCACGTTGCATCTTAAATACTTCAACCCTGCCAGACTTTACCACATAACAACAGTCTCCTGTTTTTCCCTCTTTAAATATTATATCACCTTTGTGATATTTTCTATTTACTGTTCCCATAGGAAGCTCCGATTTATAAATCCAATAAACCTTATATTGGCAACTGACTAAATCTCAAGCAATTGCAATCTGTTCTTTTTTGAGGCTAAAGGATTTTATCCTATATTCAGAAACTTGTCAATAGCGGTTTAAATCCCAACTATAGCGTTAGCGCATGAAGGAATCATTCTTAATTTGCTAAAACCATGTTAATTTGCGCCACTTTTGATACTGCGAAGTTGCACTTCATATTTCAGCCGATTCATTTTCCCGAAGAATCTCACCATTACTATTCCAAGATTTCAAGGTCTTATGATTACCACTATAAATAGATTCTCCTTAATTGTCTAAAACAATCTTTGAAGAACCTATACCTTGATATATCCACTGCAGAGATCTTTAAGCAGACTTAAGCAAACAAAGTTCTACGCATATGTTTATGTGGCATTTAACTTTAGAGGGTCTGTCCAAACAAAGAGATTAACACTTTTGTGGATGGAAAATCTGGAGGGCCACTAATACAAACCGGTTCAGGCAGCAGGTATGTCGCCGCCTGAACCGCAGGTTATTCCATTAAACGTTTAATACAATGGCGGGCTGTGCGAGACGAGTTTAGAAATTATTTGATCGAGGCAGCCTGATATTTTCCCGTTTTAACTGATGTTCACATTATTTTGAGAGCTTTCTCCTGGGGTCTACAAATATTTTTCGGCATGTTAAAACATACAATTTGGGTAAATTAATAAACACACCAGAAGTCGAATAGATATTGCCGGTCCCCAATCTTAAATTAATAACCAGGCAGGCTTTCATAGCCATAAACAAAGAAATTAAGGTATTTCACATCGCTTCCTGAAACTATAACATCGTAAGAGATTGGATTAAATGCGTATCCTCCGATTTGGCTCGGTACGATCGTATAATGCCCATTCGGAACTTGGAAGAAGTACATTCCAGCAGCATCTGTATGAGTAGTCGCCTCTTTATCGCCAAGCATGATCATTGATACATTAAATAGGGGCGTTTCCGCGCAGAAAACCATTCCACTAAGTACATATGTCGTCTTGGTCGCCGTGGTGTCGGTCGCCGTGGTGTCGGTAGCTGTGGTGTCGATGGCCGTTGAATCGGTTAATGTTGTGTCCAGGGGATTTAACAGCGTGAGTTTTTTGTCCCTGATATTAACTAAAAGCTTCACGACATCAAGGATGTTGTAAACACCGTCATCGTTATAGTCCGCCTTGGGGCTATCGGGGATATTGACACCCAGCAATAACAAGGTTATTGCGTCCGAGACATCTAACACACCATCCTGGTTGATGTCTTCTTTGTACCTTTCAGCGGCAGGGTAAAGAAATGCCAGGGAAAGGTCGCTCGCCCTAAGACCGGAAAGCCCGGAAAAGTGCAAAAGAGCAATCACCAGGTAAAATATTTTCAAAATAAAGCGGCGGCTGAGCATTATTTCTTACCATATTCAAAATAAGGTCCTGGACGAAAAATCCCAGAAAGAACTAAAAAGAAAAGCCTCTCTCTGAATTTTCCGATGAACAATTGTACTTTGATTTAATAGCAAAATCTGACAGGATATTATTGCTCGTAGCAATTTTTCGGAAATATCCATCGCTCCCCGCTCGAGCCCGCTTACAAGCTGGCACTGGAATGAAAAATTATCTTTAGGATTTCATCCCTCCCCAAAAATAAGACAAAATTTTTTCTTTACTTTTAGCTTGAATTTACTATAATTAATTACGTGCGGCAAGTAATTTTTAATTTTCACAAAATCCCAATCGATCATATATTTCCACTATAACCAAAAAGTACAAAAATTGCTATAATTTTACCACTATTGTATTTGTGCTGCATGGAATTAGTTCAATTATTTTTCTCAAATTTTCAATGGAGTATTATAACCGCCAAAGTACAAAATAATTTTTTACAAAGTAGCGATATATTCATTATTAGATTGCTCTATCAGTCATCAATAACCATAGAAGGGGGGGCTCCTGATGAAAACAAACGTGTTTTTCTTATGGCTTCTGATTCTTTTTTCTTCCTCTCCATTGTTTTTACGGTCTCGAGCCTACACTCGAGAAGAAGATGGAACTTTCAGGGCAAGCTGCATTAAGGTTAACATAACTCCAGACCATCCTGTCTTCTTGAGCGGTTACGGAATACCTGCTCTAAGAGGGAAACCTTTTGTGGAGGTACATGACAGCCTTTATTTAAGGATCGTTTGCCTGGATGACGGCACCAGCCAATTTTTTCTTATCTCGACTGATATTAGTGGCTTTCCTCTGTCTTACTTTGATGATTTCTGTACCAAACTTAAAACTCAGACAGGGATCGAGCCTGAACAGGTTATCTGGGCTTCCACTCACACTCACTCAGGTCCTGGGGTTGGCAGAGAGACAAATGGAAAATACTCCGAGTGGTTAAAAGAGGCTGCCATTAAAGCGGTCAAGGAAGCAAGAGCGAGCCTTGCTCCGGCAAAGTTGGGTTATACGAGCAGTATTGCGCTTGCCAATATGAACAGAAGGGCATTATATCCAGACAGTGTTTATCTCGGGAAAAATCCTGAAGGACCAATGGATCGTCAGCTCGGAATAATCAAGATTGAAAAAGCGGACGGTTCACCTATGGCTCTGATTGCTAATTATGCTATGCATGGCACGGCATTGTACGCCACGAATCAAAAAATCAGCGGGGACGCACCAGGTATAGTAGCATCTTATGTTGAGAAAAAATTTGGCGCCCCAATGCTTTATATCAATGGCGCCGCCGGAAACCTGGGACCTTTGTATGACACCAGGCACGACTTTATCGAAGACAACCATTTCAATATTTATTATTTCGAGAAGATGCTCGGCGACCCGATTCTTTTGGCTCAAAAAATGGTTACCACCACTCCGGATGTTTCTTTGAAGACAGGGGCCATAATACTTGAGTTTCCGAGAAATAAAGTCAGAGCAGAAAAAGAGGGCGCCGCAACAATAAAAGTTCCTGTGCGGTTTTTAAGGATCAATGACCTGGCGGTTTTTAGCGCGCCCTGTGAGCTCTTTTGTGAAATAGCGATGAACATCAAAGATGCCTCTCCATTTCCTGAGACCTTCTATTTTGGCTACAGCAACGGCTCTGTCGGCTACCTTACTACGAGAAGGGCGTTCAGCGAAGGAGGTTATGAGGTCAGAACAACCTCGACGCCCTTTGATGAAAGAGCGGAGGAGATATTTCATAACGGGGTGCTGGGATATATAAACAACCTGTATTATGAGAAATGACAGGCTTTGCGGCGAATCATTCCTTATTTTTTGAAAAGGAAGTCCCCAATAAATTATCTGGCAGTAAAGAGTATAATTCTTATGTGTTAACAGGGGAGAAAAAATGCGGACTATAAATTATTTAAGCAGGTTGTTGTTATTAGCTTTATTCGCAGCAGTTTTATTTTCATATTCCAACAGCTTTGCAGGTGCGCTTAAAGCTTCCGTCGTCAGAATAAACATTACTCCCGACCCCAAGGCAAAGCTCTGGTTGGCAGGTTTCCCCCGCAAGGATCCTTCCGATGGAGTTCATGATGATATTTTCATGAAGATTTTAGCCCTTGATAATGGTTCGAAACAGGTGTTTATTGTTGCCACCGACCTTGTCGGTGCCGGGAATGATTATTACGAAGCCTTTGTCGATAGGATGGAAGAGGAGACTCCGATCAAGAGAGACCAGTTGTTATGGACCTTTACCCATACCCACTCCGCACCTGGAGTAGGAGAAAACGGCAAAAATCCGGAGTACTCCAGGATGATCAAGGACAAATTGCTCGAGGGACTTAAGGAAGCGCGGAATACTCTCGTGCCCGCAAAGATCGGTGTCGGTTTTGGAAGATCTTTTATGAATATAAATCGCCGCGCCACTTACCCGGACGGTAAAGTGTATCTGGCGCGAGACCCTTACGGGATTGTCGATAGAGAATTCAGCGTTATCAGGATTGAAAAATATGACGGATCCTTAATGGCTGTGGCGGTCAATTACCCCTGCCATGGAGTGGCTTTATTTATGAACAATCTGAAAATCAGCGGCGATGCGCCGGGTTCGGTTACGCGCTATCTCGAAAAAAAGTTGGGCAATGGCGTAACGGCGATGTATCTCAATGGGGCGGCGGGTGATGTCGAGCCTGTATACACGTGCATGAAGGACTTTATTTATACCAACTTTAATCTGGACATCCTCGGGATTATCCTGGGTGACGATGTACTGGATATCTGCAATGATCTCGAGGTAACCGGCCAGGTGGAAATCGAGACAGTGCAGAAGGTGATAAATATTCCCCGCAAAGAATCTGAGATCGAAAAACATGGACCGGCAGTCCCCTTCCGGGTTTCCCTTCTCCGGTTAAATGACCTGGTCCTTGCCGGCGCCTCAGCAGAAGTCTTTACTCAGATAGGCATAAACATCAAACACATGTCTCCCTACCCGAAAACCCTGTTTGTCGGCTACTGCAATGGCTCATCCGGCTATCTGCCGACAAAAACGGCGTTCCCTGAAGGGGGATATGAAATCGATGTGACTCACGCCACCCCGGACGGGGAATGGCTTTTCACACAAAGCGTTGTGGAACTGCTGCGCAAGATGAAAAGTATGAACAGATGATTTTGACCTGTTTTAACCATTTTTACACAGTGCAAAAGCAATCCGGGTCCGCAGGATAACGACTCTTTCTCATGGCAGAATTCTTCTTGGCTGGATTATAATCCAGTGTCAGATTGCGCCTGAGACTGGCATTATCAATGGACCTGAAATTGGGAAGCAGGTCAGCAGGTCACGGGAACAAGCAGCTATCATGACATAATTATATATTTTGCTTTAACTTCCGGGCTTTCTGCATATCCATAGCGTATGGCTTTTATCCGCAATTCAACATTTTTATCAAGTGTTAATTCGCCTGTATAAAGCAGCCAGTGTGGATTATCCCCGCTTTCGGTCGTATAGGCAATTGAAGCTCCTTCTGTCGAACATGTAATCTTTAATTTCACAGAGCTAGAATAGGTTCCGCTCCCCGGCCTGATCTCGGGAAGATCAGTTTTTGGCTGGACTTTTCCAGGCCACATCATCTCTATCAATACTTCTTCGGGAACCAGGCCCAGGTCCTTTGTTTCTTTCATCCAATCTTCCAAGACTTTGCGCATTTTTTGAAGAACATCTTGATGTTCTGGATCATTTGCGAGATTGTTGATTTCATGTGGGTCAACTCTGATATCATATAATTCCTCCGGTTTTCTGGGCTCGAAAAATAGCTTTGAGGGTCCTTTTAATTTCCCTTCTTTGTCGAGCTTGCGCCATTCCTGCATCGAAGGCATCATATCCGAATAAGTGATGTGCTTGGAATATGGTACGGAGAGCCAATAGTTTCTGATATATTTGTAATTTTTATCACGCACTGCCCTGATAGTATCATAAGTCTCATCCATCCGGTCACTGATTGCAAATATGTAGTCGCGCGGGGGGGCTTTCTGCGCACCTAGAAGCGCCTGTCCCTGCATATATGATGGTACATTTACTCCAGCAATGGAAAGTACCGTAGGGCCTAAGTCAATAAAGCTTATCAAATCATCGCAAACAGTACCAGGCTTGATTGCCCCTGGCCATCGGATTATAAGAGGGACATGGATTCCAGCATCGTATATCCATTGTTTCGCCCGTGCTAAACCTCTTCCGTGGTCTCCCCAGAAAAAAACCGCCGTGTTTTCAGCAAGTCCATCTTTTTCCAGTCTGTCCAATAGCTCGCCTACCTGCTTGTCCAATGTCTCGATATTATCCAGATTCCTGGCCCAGTCTCTTCTGAAAGCAGGCGAGTCAGGATAATAAGGCGGAAGCTCGATACTTTCCGGATCAATGATCGGATCTTTTTCAAGAGGAATGCGCATTTTGCTTTCGTGTGTTATCATATGATTGATTACACAGAAAAAGGGCTGTCCATTCTCTCTTCCCTCCCAATCTCCATAATTATTTTGATCTCTGTCCCAGGCTGTAACTGGCGACTTGAACTGATAATCTGTTTTTGCTCTATTCGTGCAATAGTATCCAGAAGCCCGTAGATATTCAGTAAAACATTTGACATAAGGAGGAGGAACACACTCATAATTGATCCCTGGCGGAGAATAAATTCCAACATACTTCGGCTCCATCCATGTCCGCATATGCATAGAACCGATTGTCGAGGGATACATCCCGGTAATAATTGCTGATCTGCTCGGAGCGCAGACACCGGCGACAGTGAATGCATTGGTATATCTGATTCCTTCCGAAGCTAATCTGTCGATATTGGGGGTCCGAACCAGATCATATCCGTAGCAGCCAAGGTCGGGACTAAGATCTTCCGCACTTATCCATAGAATGTTCGGCCGTTCCTTTTCCGTTCTTTGAGTGATGTAATTCGGCAATACAATTGCCGCTGTTCCAGTTCCCATTACGTTGATAAACTCTCGACGGTTCATCTTGTCCGACATAAGAAAACCCCTGTAAAAAATGTCTTTATCCGCTATTCCCTCTATCAACTTTGATAGAGGTTATTCAAGCCTGAGACTACTGTCGAAACCGGCCTTTAAACCTTCATTCTTGAGTTGACCCATATTTCAACACTTCAGCCCGGTTTCAAAAATCATTTTCAATCTTTATATGGTGAATGCACGTTTGAGTCTAAAAATCTCTCTGCCCGCTATTGCCAGATAAATATGGAAATACTTATAGCCGATAAAGTAACCGCTGCTGTTTGGTTATTATAACTGACAGCAGCTGCCAGGTCTGTTTCATTCGAATTTACAACCTGCAATATTTTCTCTCCATTCTGACCTCGAAAAGCGACAGTGGATATGTTTTTGAGATTGCCGCCGCTTGCTATCCGTACTGCGCCCGTTTTTCCCCGGCAACCCAAAATTACAAAAGGAATCAAAGGGAAGATGAAACTGGCGATTGAGAACAGAAACAGTTTTTCATAAATAGACTTCTATGATAAAAGTCTGCTCCAAAGATTGAATTTTATCTGGCTGTCAAGGCTCCGCGACCACCAAGAACATGCCTGGCCCGGCTAAAATTTTTTGAAAGGAGTCCATTTCTCTTTTGAGCGGCCGCTTTCAAGTACTGTCTCGATAAAGGCCATTCCCCGGACGCCATCCTCGACACCCGGATAATCGAGGCTTAACTCTTTTTTTACCCCGCACTCAGCAGCACGGATACTGTCCACTGCACCCAGGTAAAGGTTG
>Ga0307378_10005534_pt1 | contig 17576 bp, 18 predicted proteins | sample UN1MG_FD_202238 | JGI IMG/M metagenome (GOLD analysis project Ga0307378, IMG submission 202238) | Soil microbial communities from Risofladan, Vaasa, Finland - UN-1 | ecosystem: Environmental > Terrestrial > Soil > Coastal area > Acid sulfate soil | place: Finland: Risofladan, Vaasa | collected... | reverse complement strand
CGAAAACTGCCGTGATCTGCCGAGAACGCTTGCCCGGCAGTGCCCCTGTAGACAGCCTGCACCAGCACCTCCTTCCCCCGCAAAATGGGGAAGTCATCCCTGTCAGGATTTCCTATCGCCTCCTGGCTACTAAGAGGGCTGCTTACTACTATTTCAGCCTTCAAATCCTTATATTTGGTACCGTGGCGCGTCTCCAGTTCGGCAATAAATCGCCTTCTGGACTCTTGTAGCATATCCATTTTTTCCATCTCGGCCTCAATCGCTCCGAACGCTTTCCGCTTTGTTAAGCTTAATTCTGATTTATTTATATAGATTAAATTTAGATTTGAATTGGCTCTTTCTCGCCTCTTGCATCCATGTCTGTGCCCCAGCAAAGGATCTCCTCTGTGCCACCATGCAAGGAGAGCTTTCCCCGCTCCAGAAGGCAGGCCTGATCTCCTATGCAGGCCACATCTCTCAAGTCATGGGTGACTATTATGCAGGGAACGCCGCAAGCTCGAATTGTCTCGCGTAGCTCTTTTCTCATAGCCGCTTGCTTCCTAACATCCAGAGCGGAAAGCGGCTCATCCAGCAAAAGCAGGCGAGGCTCGATGATGAGCGCTCTCGCCAGTGCCGTCCTCTGCTTCTGGCCACCCGAGACAAGTGCCGCCTTTGCCTTCCTGATATCCCACAGCCCAGCGGCTTCCAGATGCTCTCTTACCAGATCTTTGATCTCGTCCGCCGGCATCCTCCGGGTGCGCAGTCCAAAGGCCACATTGTCATAGATGCTCATGTGGGGAAAAAGAGCGTAGCTTTGAAAGACGTATCCTATGCCTCTGGACTCAGGAGGGACGTTTATCCCGTATTCAGAATCATAAAGCGCTCTACCGTCCAGAGCAATCCTCCCTTCATCGGGATTATCGAGCCCCGCCAATAGGTTAAGCAGAGTGGTCTTTCCGCAGCCGTTATCTCCCACCAGCATAAGCGTCTTGTCTCTTTCGACGTCCAGCTTCACCTGTAAATCGAAATCTCTAAGCCTCTTCTTGACATTAATTTCTAACATTTTTATACATCCTCCTGGTCAGTTTCTTCACCACAAAGATGACCATAAAGGAGATGGCAACCAGGATTATAGCCAAACAAAGAGAGACATCCAGATCTCCTTGCATGGCGGTATAAATGGCCAGAGGCATGGTCTGCGTGCGGCCCTGGAAGTTTCCGGCAAACATGATGGTGGCTCCAAATTCTCCTAAAGAGCGAGCAAAGGCCATGATAGCTCCCGAGATGAGGCCGTTCATGGCTATGGGCAGGATCACATAGAAGAATGTGTAAACCCGGGAAGCACCTAAAGTCCGGGCGGCATTCTCAAAGGCCAGGTCCACATCTTCGAAGCTCGTCCTGGCCTGGCGTATATAAAAGGGCGAGGAGACGAAGACCTGAGCCATGATCACGGCCAGAGTGGTGAAGGCGATGCTGATTCCAAATGCGTTAAGGTAATGGCCTACTATTCCCATTCTTCCAAAGGCTACGAGCAGGGCAATGCCAGCCACGGCGGGTGGCATGATAACAGGCAGGTCGATTAGGGAATCGGCCAGCTCTTTGCCGAAATAGTTGAAGCGAGCGCTGACGTAGGCAATGGGTGTGCCCATAATAACCACGACGATTGTAGTCAAGGTCGAGGTCATAAGTGATAGCCTGAGAGCATCCAACACCATCGGATCGTACAGTGATCCGAGAGTCTTATCCAGGGGGCTCTTCAAGAAGAGCGCAATCACCGGCAAGGCTATGAAGGCCATGGTCAGAACCAGCAAGGCTGCCACGCCAGTTTTTAAGGAGATATCCTTCACGCGGTCAGAAATGCTGAGGATTTCATGCTCTCGGTTTGAAAACTCGCCCCGATGGATTATTTCCGCTTCATTGGATGCCATGGTCCTCTTTGTAGAAATTGTGTTCAACCACGATACCATAATATGCTTTAACCGTATGCATGAACCGTTTGAACCGTATGCATAAAGCTCCGGCAAATAGAAGCCAGGGTCTTTTTCCCCTGGCTCCTTAGAGAGACTTTCGAGGGACTTTCCGGATCAGGCTGCAGCCTTGGCAGCCGCAGAATTGCCTGCGGCCTCTGCAGGTGAGCTATGCACAGCTGAGAATCCATATTTTTCTAAGATGGCCTTTCCCTGCTCAGATGTCACCAAATTTATGAAATCCTGGCTTTTTGCAGGATACTTGCTGTCCTTCAGGACTCCAATGGGGTATTTTCCGATGACGTTGTACTCATCTGGGATGTCGATCTTATCAACCTTGGATGCCAGATCCTTTGTGACATCGGAGACATAGGCAAAGCCCACATCCGCTTCCCCTAAGGCGACTTTAGTCACCACATAGTTGACAGTGGTCTCCTGAGAGATGATGTTAGCCATGACCCGCGCTTTATAATCCGGTCCATAAGCAGAATCATTTCCCAGCCGGTTTATGATCTGTAAGGCATAGTCGCCAACAGGCACATCTTTCGTGCCCATAATGATCTTGAGGCCGGGCTTGGCCAGGTCGGTGAGGTTTCTAATCTTGGCAGGGTTGTCTTTGGGAACGATCAACGATATCTTATTCTCAGCAAAGATGATGATGCTGCTATTGTTCATGAGCTGATCCCGTTTCAGAGCATCCATTTGCTTCATATTGGCAGAAGCGAAGACGTCTGCGTAAGCTCCGTTCTGAATTTGGGTACGCAAGTTTTGGGAGCCGTCGAAGTTGAAAGCCACGTCTATATTTGCCATCTTTTCATACAACGGTCCAATCTCGCTAAAAGCGCCCGTCAGTGACGCGGCAGTGAAGATGGTAAGCTCTTCTGGCTCTTCTGCAAATCCAGCATACGAGGCCGAGGCCAAAAACAGGGCTGCAATCAATGCTACTAATACATGTTTCTTGATCATTGGTGTTCTTCCTCCATGATTATCGATTATCTTATGCTCATATCCGGGTTACGTAAGCATAAGTGCTAACCTTTTCCCAATAAGCAAGCATCTATGTAAAACTTATTAACCCTTGCGCTCGGCCAAACGAAATTTCCATCCGCTTAGATCTGGATAGCGAAGACTGCCCAGTCGAGCTGCTTGATGGCACCCCACAGGTCAAAGGACATCTTCATCAAACCGTATTTGCGGTAGAGCAGCTGACTGATCTTGATCTCCACATCGCCGTTAGCCCGAATGGCAGTGCCTTCAATGGTGGCCTCGTGAGGCTTTCCCACGGCATCCGAGGGAGCAGTGCGGACATGAGGATCGTTACGCATGCGTTTGACCTTGCCGCTATTGGCATAGGACCGAACGAAGAGAGTGCCATCCTCTACCACGAACCACACCGGCGTCGGGACGATCTGTCCATTCCTCTTTACGGTTTCAAGTCTTATGTACTCTTTATTCTGAAACTGCTCCAACTTGCATTCTCCGCTCATGCCGCCTCTCTCTCTCTGCCTTCAAGCAAGGCATTGGCCATACCTTCCACCAAATGCATCGAGCCCTCATATCCCAGGAACAACTGGTGAGAAGCTCCATAACGATCATGATTGGGCAGTCCCACCCGTAGGAGCGGCACCTTCTCCTTCTTGGCAACCATTCTTCCAGTAAAGGGACCTACCATCAGCTCGATATCCCGGCTCGAGGCTTCCGCCGCGATCTGTGAGAAATCAGCTCCCATCATAACCTTAGCTCCGGGTGCAAGCTCTGCTGCTTTTTCAGCAAATGCTGGATTGGCAGCTCCCGTGGCCACTATCTGCGGCCTCATGCCCAGCTCCGCCATGATGCGAGTTATGCCCAAAACCATCTCCGTATCTCCGTAGACGGCGGTCTTAACATCAGCCAGAAGCTTATGAGCATCGACCATGGTATCCAGCAATCGGCCTCTCTCCCGTTCATAGCTATCGGGCATGGGCAGCCCGGTCAGCTCTTCCAGATTTGCAGCTAGACGATCGGTGAATTCTAAACTTATGGGCAGAGGCAGAGCAATATGAGGAACTTCGAACTCTTTTTCTAAATAGTCTCCTGCTCCCGGCTCTTGCACCCATCCGCCTATGGTCAGTGTCGCTTTTGAGTTGGCTGTATCCCGGATGTCATCAAGAGGCGTTCCGCCCCTTGATATGGAAGGCAGATCCTGGCTGATGGCAGCATCAAAGGTTTCGGAAATGTCCGGCATCAAGATATATCCCAGGCCCCAGTCATCGAAGAGCCGACGCAGAAAGCGAACATCCGCCGGCGAGATTATGGATCCCACCAGTATGTTGATCCGTCCGTTGGGCTCAGATTTCTTGGCCATGGTCTGGACCAGGCCCTTCAGAGCAACCCGATATCCAACTTCATGAGAGGCAGCGTAGCTGGGCGTCGAAACGGAGATGATGATTACATCTTTAGCCAGGGATTCCTGTGCCTGGAACTCACGAACTATTTGAGGCACATCATCCCCGATGGTCTCAGCCAGGCAGGTGGTGGCAATGCCTATCACCTTTGGGTTGTAGCCTTTTATAACATTCTTCAGGCCCTGCATAAGATTGGCAGCTCCACCGTAGACCGCACCCTTCTCGCTCAGAGCAGTGGAAGCAATGTCCACCGGCTCGCGGAAGTGATGCGCCAGGTAGAGACGCATGTAGGTGCTGCATCCTTGAGAGCCATGGAAAAGTGGCATGCAGCCCTCGATTCCCCGGAAGACCAATACACTGCCCATGGGCATGCACATAGAGCAGGGGTTAACTGTGGCAAGGCTCTTGGATATCATCATTCACTCCTGGCACAGATGCTAATTGCGATCCTTTGCTGACCCAGCATGGCCTTTTTACCGGAAGCTGCCATACCGGGCTATTGATGGTAATGCAGACTTCTCGGGCGAAGTTTAGCATTCCCTCAAAGCCTTCGAAGTTCATGGTTCGGTCGTGATTGAAGTCACAGAAAGCGATTCCCATTTTGTAGGCCAGAAAACGCTCTTTTACGCCCGCCACCAATAGGTCCGCGTCCTGCTTGATGAGAAGCTCCTTCAGCTCCAGGGGATTGGCATCATCGATGATTACTGTACCTTCTTTTACAATGTACGCGATCTTCTGATAGTCGTCTCGATTTCCTGTTTGCGTTCCTATTACTACGACCTCCATTCCCAGTTCCTGGAAGGCCCGCACCAGGGAGACGGCCTTGGCTGCGCCGCCCATGTAAATGGCAGCTTTCTTTCCGGCAACTTTCGCTCGATAAGCTTCGATCTGGGGCGCTACCCGGGCCGTTTCCCGAAGGATTATCTCTTCTGCCTTCTGCTTTGGCTCTGCCGAGTCGAAAAACTGTGCAGCCGTGCGTAGAGCAGTTGACATATCCTCCAGGCCAAAGAAGCTTATTCGTCTGTATGGAATGCCATATTTTTCTTCCATTTTCTTGGCTAGATAAGTCATGGATCCGCTACACTGCACCAGATTAAGCTGAGCCGTATGAGCCCTCTGAATCTCGGCCACGCGAGCGTCGCCCGTCAGCGTAGCTACGACCTCCATTCCCATCTCCTGGAAGAAGGGCTTGACGAACTGCAGGTCGTCCGCCACATTATATTCACCCAGCAGGTTGATGGAAGGCTGCCTCGGTGTATAATCCCGGGTTCCGATAAGCTCGCTGAGAGCGTTGCAGGCTGCTTTGTAGCCTTCGTTCTTGTTTCCCCGAAATCCCTCAGACTTTACGGGCAGGACGGGAATGCCCAGCTCCGCGCTCGCTTTTCTGCACACAGACTGCAAATCATCTCCGATAATACCTACAATACAGGTGGAATAGACAAAGATGGCCGGCGGATGATACCGGTCCGCCAGCTCCCGTAGGGCTGCCGCCAGCTTCTTCTCGCCGCCAAAGACCACATCCAGTTCCTTCATGTCTGTAGAGAAGCTATTGCGGTAGAGATCGGGGCCGGAGGAGGTACTGCCCCGGATGTCCCAGGTGTAGCTGGCGCAGCCTATGGGGCCATGCACCAGATGCAGAGCGTCAGTGATGGGATTGAGCACCACTCTTGCTCCGGAGTAGACGCAGGCTCTCTGGCTCACGGCTCCGGCCAGGCTATCGCTATTGCAGGCCAGGGGGAGGCCGTCGCCTTTCTGCTGGATGTGCCCCTCCCTGCCTTCAAAGATCTTGACAATCATTTTTTCCTCGGCGGTTTTCGTTTTCTCTTATCTGTTTTTATTTCGTTACGTTCGCTTAACCAAAACTTTCAGAGCATCATTCTCAAGGCGCTTAGAGAATCATCTCAAAGTGCGAATCATCAGCGTCCCGATCCCGTCTTTCCAGGAATGTGTTGCCGATCATCTCCACCAGTCTTGCAGCACCCGCATAACCGATGATCGGGAAGTAGTGCAAATTAGCGCGATCGGTGATGGGGAAGCCTACTCTCACCAGAGGTATGTCTTCGGCCCGGGCGATCAGCTTGCCGAAGCTGTTGCCGATGAGCATATCCACAGGATGGTTCTTGATCTTCTGATGCAAGAGGAAGGTGTCTCCGATAATGGCCTCACAGCTCGGGGCTACTTTATGCACCTCTTCTGCAAACTTTTTGTCAGGCGTGCCGGTCAAAGCAAAGACTGGGTTCATACCCAGTTCCACAGCTAAACTGAGCAAGCCTATGACTATATCTGGATCTCCGAAGATAGCCAGGCTCTTAGCATGAAAGTGAGGATGAGCATCGGTCATCATGTCCACCAGTCGGCCTCGTTCATCCTCGATCTCTGCGGGTATGGGGATGCCCATGAGGCTGGAGACGCTCATCACGAAGGTATCGGTATTACGAATGCCTATGGGCATGGGGCCGACGACTGCAGGTATGCCGAACTTGCCTTTCAAGACCACAGCACCCGAGGCTCCAGCTGTTCTGCCCAGGGCAATAGTGGCGCGAGAGTTGCCGGTATCTATCAGATCTGGGATACTGGTTCCGCCCGGCGGGTACAGGCCTCCTGAATCAGGCGAGAGGGGCGCATCGAAGACATCGGTCGTATCGGGAAATATGATATGAGGGACGCCCATGATCGTCAGCATTCTCTTGATCTCACGGATATCTCCCGGATCCACGAAGCCAGGGATGATATTCAATTTGCCGTTGGGCTTGCTTTTTCGAGCGAAGCTCTGCACTATGGCCTTAACGGCATTATCATAGCCTGTGATGTGCGAGCCGACATAGCTTGGCGTACTGGCAATAACAACGCGCACCTTTGGATCGTAGAACTCCTCTTCTTTGATCTCTTCCATGAAGCTGTTTACATCGTCGCCTATGGTTTCCGAGGAGCAGGTGGTGTTGATGGCCAGCACATCAGGATGGTAGACATTGATGACGTTGTCCACGGCCTCCTTGAGGTTTTCTCTGCTGCCGAAGACCACGGAGTCCTCGGTGAAGGAAGAGGTTGCCGCCAGCGTGGGCTCGCGGTAATGACGGGCCAGCATCATGCGCAGGTATGATGAGCAGCCCTGCGAGCCATGAGTTATAGGCATGCAGTTGTGGATGCCTTTGTAAGCCAGGATAGCTCCAATGGGCTGACAGATCTTGGCCGGGTTTATGACCAGTGTTTCCCGCTGCGCTATCTCTTTGGGGGTATAATCAAGCATTTGTCTCCTGCCTCCAGGGTGGGTTTATGAATTTCCAGGTGGGGCTGTTCACGGACATGTCGATGTCCTTGGCGAACTGAATAAAGCCCTCAAAGCCGGTGTAAGGGCCGCTGTAGTCATAGGAGTGCATCTGCCGGGAGGGAATGTGCATCTTCTGGAAGACATACTTGTCTTTGATTCCGGAACAGAAGATATCTATTCCCAGATCTTTCACCAGGCGCTCGCACTCATGATGGCTGTAGTCATCGATCATGATCTGGCCCTCTTTCATATGGGGCAGCAGGCCCTCATAGTCCATGAGTCTTGGAATGTTTTCCTTCTTCTTCTGGATCGCCACGTCGTCGTAGGGCGAAACCACGTTGGGATCACGTTCGTAGTGGATATCGGTCAGAACTTTAGACTGTCCGGTATGAACGATGCTGGAGAGGACCCGTCTGCCCTCGTAGTCGTCCCGGTGGGCGAACTCGTAGCCTGCCACGACCACGTCCATGCCCAGGGTCTCGAACATATTCCTGAAATGATGAGCACGTGATCCTCCAACCAGGATCATTACCCTCTTTCCGGCCAGCCTTTGCCGATACATATCGATGATCGGCTGGACTTGGGCCATCTCCTCAGCAATCACGGCCTCGGTTCTTTTAGTTAGATCGGGGTCGTCGAAGAAGGCGGCCATATCCCGCAAGGTCTTGATGGTGTCTTCCACGCCCAGGTAATTGACCTTCAGCCAGGGGACGCCGTACTTCTCCTCCATCATGCGGTTAGTGTAGTTAATGGAGCGATGGCAGAGCAGTATGTTCAGCTTGGCCCGGTGGGCTTTGGCGATATCGTGGAAGGAACCGTCGCCGGTGAAGCAGCTGACAACGCGGTAGCCGACCTTCTCCAGCAGATCCTTGACCACCCAGTAGTCTCCGCCGATGTTGTACTCACCGAAGACGTTGACGTCGAAGGGTCCGGGGTCCTTCAGCTCCTCTGTGCCCACCAGGTGCTCCATCAGGGAGTTGGAGGCGATGTGGTGGCCTGCCGATTGGCTGACGCCGCGGTAACCCTCGCAGCGCACGGGGATGACCTTGATCTTCAGGTCCGCCTCGGCTTTGCGGCAGACGGACTCGATATCGTCGCCGATGAGCCCGATGGGGCAGGTACAGAAGACCGATATGCACTCGGGCTTGAAGATAGAGTAAGCTTCCCGGATGGCTGAAGCCAGCTTCTTCTCCGCCCCAAAGACGATATCCGTCTCCTTGACGTCGGTGGAGAGGCAGTAGCCGGCGAAGCAGTCCTTACCTTCTTCCGCCTTCATGAGATTGCGGCGGCTGCCCCAGGTGAAGTAGGCACAGCCGATGGGGCCGTGGGTGATATGCAAGATATCCTTGATGGGGCCGAAGACCACACCTTTGGAGTCGGCGTAGCAGCAGCCCCGGTTGCTGAGGATGCCGGGAACGGTGCGGCTGTTGGCCTCGATCTTCTGATCGATCTCGCAGGAATCTTTGACGACCACGTGCTTGCTTCTCACATTGCTCGCCTTTTTGGGAAAGTCTTGCAGCATTCCCTCTACAACCTGCTTGCTGTGGGCAACGGTTATCGGTTCTTTTGCACTCTCGCCCGCTCTTTCCATTACTTTCTCCAAGGTTCTCTCGACTCCGCTCATGTTATGGCCACACTCCCTCTCTCGCCGGTTCTTATCCGGATAGATTCTTCCACGGGACAGACGAAGATCCTGCCATCGCCGAAGTTGCCGGTGCGGTTGATTATAGTGATAATTGCCACCACAGCCGGAACAAATTCATCTTCCACCATAATCGAAATCATTCTCTTGGGGACGTACTTCATGCTCTTTTGATCCGATTGCTCGAGCTGGGAGGGATGGGGGATCTGCAGGCACGCTGCTTTCCCCGCCCAGTGGCCTTGTAGACCGTGATGGAGGGAATACCGATGACGTCCAGAGCGTCTTTGGTGCTCTCCATCTTGTTCATCTGGATGATGGCCATGACTTCTTTCATTCTAGAGCCCTCTCTCGCCGGTTCGGATAGTGTAGGCCTCCTCGACTGAGGTGATGAAGATCTTGCCGTCGCCGATGTTTCCGGTTCTGGCGCTTTCTTCAATTATCTGGACGGCCTTCTCCTGATCGTCATCGCCCACCACCAACATGAGCAAGGTCTTTGGCAAATTGTCATAGACCACATTGCCTACCTTGATGCCCTTCTGCTTGCCTCTGCCGAAGACCTCGATACGGGTGAGAGCAGTAAAGCCGCCTGACTCCAAGCTATCGGCGACCTTGTCCACGGCCTCTGGCCTGATGACGGCACGGATCATTTTCATTCCATTACACCCCACTGCATCATGACCTTCTCCAACTCTTCATACTCCATGGGCTGGGGGATCACGAACATCTTGTTTTCATCCACGGCCTTGGCCAGCGCCATGTAGGCCTTTGGCCTGATCGGAGTTTGGGGCATACTCGATGACGGTCTGCTTGTGAATCTCGGACTGGTGGACGACGTTGTCTCTGGGCACGAACTGGATCATCTGGCTGCCGATCTTCTCGGCAAAGGCCGATACCAATTCCTTTTCTCGATCGACGGCGCGGGAGTTGCAGATGATGCCGCCCAGGCGCGTTCCGCCTGATTCGGCGAACTTCTGGATGCCCTTGCAGATGTTGTTGGCTGCATAAAGGGCCATCATCTCTCCTGAGGCCACGATGTAGATCTCCTGGGCTTTGCCTTCTCTGATGGGCATGGCAAATCCGCCGCAGACCACGTCGCCTAAGACGTCGTAGAAGACATAGTCCAGGTCGTCCGTGTATGCGCCCAGGTTCTCCAGTAGCCCAATGGAGGTTATTATGCCGCGGCCAGCGCAGCCCACACCGGGTTCGGGACCGCCGGACTCAACGCATCTTATGCCGCCAAAGCCAACCTTCAGTACATCTTCCAGTTCTACCTCGCCTTCTTTTCTCAAAGTGTCAAGAACGGTAGGCTGCCTTTTGCCGTGTATGAGCATCTTCACAGAATCTGCCTTTGGATCGCAGCCTATCTGCATGATCTTCTTTCCCATGGTAGACAGAGCTGCAGTGAGATTCTGGGTGGTGGTCGACTTGCCAATGCCGCCTTTGCCGTAGATGGCTATTTGCCTCATATTTCACCTGGATTAATTTTATTTAATTTTTCGGATTTAAGTTTTAGATTTAAGTCAGGGGAGCTGCTGTTTTCTTGCACTGGCTCCGCCGCCATGCCAGAAAGTTGGGGGGAGGCCCCCAACTTCTAGGAATGAGCCCTTGAAATGAAGTGCTTCTTGTCTGTGGGTAGTCTTCGCCGCCTCACCTCCAAGGATAGCAGTGGGGGCGGGGTTATAAGGAGCTATTTGAGAAGAAGGCGGAGGATATCGGATTTGTGCGGAGGGATTGTGAAAAGATAAGAATAGATCACCAAAATTCAGAGAACCATAGGTATCCCTTGTATGAGACTATTGAGAATTTCGATTAACCTTCATCTGGGCGGCCTCCTTTAAATACCATTTAAATAGGGAAGACGCCAATATTGGGGTTTCGAGGGGTTTTTCGAAATCCTCTATTCTCACTTTGTGAGTAATCGGGTCGCGTACGTGAACTATTGAAAAGCGCTAGCATGTAACGCAATGGATGTCTACTGCCAAAATGGATCCCATGCATCCGGTTCGCGCAATGATTTTCAGTAAGCTTCACCTACAACCAGTAATCGAGGGCGTGCTTTAAGTTATTATCATGAAGAGTAATGCGATCTTAACTAGGGTAGATGAATGATCTGATCTCGCCACATTTTTAGGAATTTGAGTTTTGCTGAATGCATTCGAAATTTATATAAGGTCGCATTTCATCATGAATTCTAGTAAACTGCATGCCACATTTCCGGCTGTGGCTGAGGGAAAATATGATTAAAAAGATAATATCTATAAAATCTGTTGGTTTATTTGATAATTTTCAAGCCGTTGAGCTTAAAAGATTTAATATTATTTATGGGGAAAATGGAAGAGGAAAGAGTACACTTTCAGTCATTCTGCGTTCTTTATGTTCTGGTGAGCCAAGTTTAATCTTGGAACGTAGAACTGTAGATTCCGGCAATCAACCAGAAATACGGTTGTTATTAGAACCTTCAAGCTATACGACATTTAAAGATGGAAAATGGGACAAGACTTATTCAGATTTGGAAATTTTCGACAGTTACTTTATTAGCAACAATGTATATTCCGGAGACGCTATAGATATCGAACTTAGAAGGAATCTTCATCAATTCGTCATAGGACAAGATGGAGTTAAAAATGTAAATATCATTAACCATTGCACTAAGGTTTTAAAATCTATTGATAGTTTGATTTTAAATTGTGAAAGAGAAATACAACGAAACATATTAGGAACACGTATAGATGTTTCCACATTTACAGGATTGGTATGTGACACCAATTCATCCGCAAGTATTGATGACGAAATTATTGCTAAAGAAAAGATAGTCGAAGCCCTAAAAAAGGCAAAAGATATAAGTGAAAAAGATGGATTGGATTGTTTATCGATTCCTGAAATGCCAAGAGACCATCTTGAGTTGATGCTATCTAAGACCCTCGATGATATATCTCAAGACGCTGAAAGAATCACACATCAGCACTTCAATAAATGCTCGGATCAGGGTGTTGAGAACTGGATTCAGACTGGATTAGCGTATATGACAGATGATGTATGTCCGTTCTGTGGACAATGCATTTTAGAAAATTCGCTAATTAAGGCATATCGATATTACTTCGATGCAACATACGTTTCTTTTAAAAAAGAGATTCATGACTTTTCGGACGAAGTTAAAAAAATTCTATCGGATGATAAACTGCTAGCCATTCAAAAGGCCCTTATTTCAAATGACCTCATTGCCCAATTTTGGAAAGAATATATTACAATAGAATACAAATCGCTAATATTCACGGATATTCAATGTGTATGGAATGAAATCCGTTCGCTAATTGAAGATCATTTAAAAAGAAAAGAACTTAATCCGCTCGAACATATGGAATTAAAATCGGATTTGTTGGTTGCATTTCGCTCATATAAATTCGTCTCAGATTCTATAAAAATATATAACCAAAATATCGAGAATATAAATATGATAATTACTGATAAAAAGAAATCAATTAGCGAAGGAGATCTCAATGAAGCTGAAAAAGACCTAGAATTATTACAGAATAAAAAAATAAGATTAAGATCTGAAATGGATAAACTATGCAGATATTATAAGCAATTGCTTAAAGGCAGATTTACTTCTACAGATAAAAAAACCAAAGCAAGAGCTTTTCTTGATTCGTATACCTCTACAGTTTTCAGCGAATATGAATCCGACATAAATGAATACCTTGAAGCATGTGGTGCAGGGTTTAAAATTGAAGAGGTTAAGACAACATATGCTGGTGGCAAAGCTAGCGTAATCTACAAGCTCTCAATTAGGGGAAAGACTGTCGATCTTTCAATGCCAAAGAGCGCCAAGTGCGGTCCTTGCTTCAAAAATACCCTGAGCGAAGGTGATAAGAGTACTTTGGCATTTATTTTCTTCCTTGCAAAGCTAGATCGTGATTCGAATATATCTAATAAAATCGTTATTTTCGATGATCCGGTATCAAGCTTAGATGGTCACAGGAGAAGTTTTACGCAACAACAAATCATAAGGTTAAGCCAATGTTGCAAACAGGTAATAATTTTAACTCATGACCTATATTTAGCTCGCCAAATATTTGACAATGCGCGAGTAGAAATAGGTACCCTGCAAATTAAACGGAGAGGTGACGCTAGCGTTATTGAAAAATGGGATATCGAAACGGATATACGCAGTGATTATTTTAAAAATTATGATGTTATTTTTGAATATCTCGAGACGGGTTCCAGGGATAGCAATCATTTAGTTCAGGTTGCAAGGTGCATCCGTCCACTTCTGGAAGGGTATCTTAGAATGAAATTTCCAAAGGAATTCAGCCAATCAGAATGGTTGGGCAATTTCGTGGATAAAATAAGAAGCGCGAGAAGTGGCGATCCTCTATATGGCATGCAATTAACGCTTGGTGAGCTTGGAGATATTAACGATTACTCAAAGAAATATCATCATGATCAAAATCCAGGAGCTGATTCAGAGCATATTAGTGATACTGAACTTCAGTCATATTCCAGACGTGCTTTAAATTTGATACAAAGATAACAAAAAATTGTATTTTAAGATTACCATAATATAAAATATAATTAGTAATTTCTTATTGCTGCATCCGATTATAGGCATCATCTGCCAATGCTCTAGCTGTAGCATGATAATGTAATAAGCAACACAATAGGATCTGCTATATAAAATTGCATAGCGTCCGTATTTTGAAATTGTTCTGCTGGAAATGCGAGGGGGCATAGGCTTATAAAGAAAAGCACTGAAGTATGAACCATGGGACTGATTTACGAACGTTTGGATGAACGAACCCGCGAGTTCATGCTAAAAGAAATAGAATTCGATATCGCTAAAAAGAATTTATATATTAGTAAACGCTTGAATGAGACTGGTAGGGAAAAATATCTGGAGCTTCTCAAAAGTGCCGCACAGAAGCATGATGACAATTGGCTCGCAAATGAATTACGCAGACTCGGGTGCATTAAAGCTTTTGCTGAAAAGGAGAAGCCTTCAGGTGGCTCTACTACTGTAAAGGTTCCTGTTAATGCGCCGGAAACTCTTGCAGAAGGTGAATTTAATCGATTCTATATTCGAGGACTCTGTAGGGCTGCAATTGAGGATGGTATTCTGGAACTCGAAATATGTCGGGGCAAAGAAGTAAGCCAACCACGCCCTGGGTCAAAGGCTAGGATTGGCAAAATGGTCCTTGCAGAAAAATTGCTTGAAGATCTAAGGATATCACCAGGAGTCGAGCCTGCTCTAGGGGTTCCTTCCGGTCCAAATTCCGGATTGACCGCACGTTTGCCATCATAAACACCATAAAACCGCAGGGACTTCGCTGCAACGAATTCAAAAATTTCAGACATATCATTTTATTACTGGAATGCGCAATAGGCTTATGGAACAAATGTATTGCTATGTCGGTGACGTCCTCGGATTCAGCGATATGGTTACTGCGTTAACATCGGAAGAAGAAAGAGAATTAGCGCCTGAACAGGTAGCAAAATTTTTGCCCGGTGCAAGAGCATTAAGGGTTGATTCCTGGGTCCAACTTGTTACAAGAGGATTAACCGAATACAGAATTCCCCATTATCATTTCGTCTCAGACACAGTATTTGCTGGCACTGAATACACAAGAGATGGTCTAAAAAGATTAATAGATTTTTCAAAGTATCTGCTAGAAGAAGGTATAAAAAAATCACTTCCCTTACGTGGAGGTATCGCATATGGGGATGTAGAATGGGGTGATAAGATCTCTTTTGGAACTGCAATAATTAAGGCCCACAAACTCGAAGCTGATCAAGAATGGATAGGCACTTGCTGTGAACCAGATCTTCCAGGTTTAGATGAACTGTGGGATTTCGGGAGAGTTTTTGTTTATCCGGCTCCAATGAAAAATGAGAAACTATTAACTCATCGTCCCGTAATTGCTTGGCATGTGCCTACGTATGTAGAGCTTCGAAATAAAACAAGTGAATGCGCAATCCGCCATATAAACGTAGATTGGAAATATGATATGATGATACGGAATACAATGCTCTTTTCCTTTTGTCAAAAATTAATAAATGGCAATGTCCTGAATGGAGCGAAGCCAAGTGCGTTTCCGGGCAAACCGATGGAGATACTCGAATTTTGTGTGGATTGGGTTTGCGAAGATAAACGATTGGAGCAAGGGGGCTGGAAAAAACAATTCGTTCCAAAGTAACGCGTGGTGATAGAAAATAGAAAATGCTTTGGACATATTTAAAAGGCGAGAGATCGGCCCGCCCTGACAACAGCGCAGCAGGCCCGAACGGCCCGGCCCACGAGCAGATCACGAATGGAACCGAAATTTAAAAAAAGCATAGTTTCAAACCGAAGCTCATATCTCACTATCCCTTATCTATTTAAATGCAAACAGCCAAACATAAACAATATCAGATACAACGATAGATAGGAGATCGAATGAACCGATTTGCGGATCTGAGGGAAAAAGTATTGCCGTTGCTCAGGCCCTACGTTAAGCGCATTTCCGTCTTCGGCTCATTTGCCCGTGCTGAGGAAACACCAGAAAGCGATATCGATCTTCTGGTGGAGCTAAAGGCCCCAGAGAAACGTCCTCGACTGGGTCTAGAATGGTTTGGTCTGGAAGAGGAGCTTAGCCGCGTTCTCGGAAGAGATGTAGAACTGATAGCGGAAGGTTCTCTCAGCCCCTATTTGCGCCCTTACGCAGAAAAAGATCTGGTTCTGCTCTATGAAGAAAGATGACTCTGTTTATCTTCACCATATCATAGACGCCTTCTTACAGATAGAGCGCTACACAGACGGCGTCACTTATGAGGAGTTCTTGAGCAATAGTCTGCTTCAGGATGGGGTGATAAGGCAGCTGGAAGTAATGGGAGAAGCAGCTCGCAATCTTTCCGAGGATCTGCGAAATGAGTATCCTAAAATTCCATGGCGTCAGATGATAAGTCTTAGAAACCGCATGATTCATGCCTATTTTAATGTAGACCTTCAAATTATTTGGGAGATTGTTCGAGGGGATGTTCCTACTCTAAAGCAAGAGACCAAGCGCATGCTTGAGGTCCTTAATCAAAAAAGCCAATAATACTGTAAATTGCAATTGCCATCGGTTCCCAAATCAGCGCGCCCCAGAAGATCCACAATATAGAAACCATCTTCCTCTGATCGCTAGCCGGACGGCCTCATGTTGCCCGAGTAAGAGCGCTAGCCAGGCAGCTCAGCCAGAACTGCCTGCCCTTTTGGAACCATCGATTCCGGGCTACAGGGAAGCCCGAACCTCTAATGCCGATCAAAACCTCAAAGATCCTCAATCACAGCAAGCGGCGCAGGCTGACAGGCTTCTAGTGCGTTCAGATCAACTTCGCCCGCAGCGAGTGGCTTGGCAAGCAGCTTTCCTTCATGAAAAGCTTTCATGATGCGATCGATTTTTCTTTGAGTATCTATGGAGTAATAAGCCTCATCGCAATTAGGACAAACAAATGCAGGAATGTTCTTGATTACTACTACCTGCCCCCCAACTCTAGCGACAAATTCTGTTGTTCCTTCTCGCATTTTGCTTTTGCACAGGAGGCATTCACTAGGACCCATTCTCATTTCCTCCACCTATTATTGATCCACTCATCTTCATTTGGCCGGTATACAGTTACTACTATCAGTTGATCTTTGCAAATTGCCACTACTATATGATGCGGAATTCCTCTTACCTGCCCTAGCATCAGCACGGCAGGGCAGCGATAATCATCATGGTATTCCTCTATTATCTCTCCTTTCGTTATTAAAGTTATCAGGTCATCGGCTGATACGCCTCTTTCGAACATCCTTGCACCGGCATGATTTGAGATAAATATATTACTTGAAGAAATAAATAATTGCATCTTATCATGTCGGATATCACTATCATCCTTCTCTATCGTAGCAACACCGCCATACACTACTATGTAGAAATCTCTGACGTCGATACAAAACCGCCTTCATCAACCGCCTTGTTTAGTTTAGACATTAATTAGGATGCCGCTTTGAAATCCAGCTTATGCCCTTCACGATTTCATCGACTCGCAAAGCCCAGAACCTGCCCAATGATAACGATCCGAGCCCGATCAGCCCAACCTCATGGGCAACGAACCACAAGCCTCACCTGATACCAGGCCCGACCGGCCCCCCGGACACGGAAGCTTGTCAAGCAAGCCAGCCCGCCCTGACAACAGCGCAGTATTATAGTTGATTGCATAAGTTTTTATAATGAGAATTATTTGATATAAATCTCCTTATCCAATAACCCGCATAACTTTTGAGTTTTGCAAAGCTGCAATAAGATTCCGCGATAATACGCCTCATTTCCGTCAGATCT
>Ga0307378_10005533_pt1 | contig 17581 bp, 9 predicted proteins | sample UN1MG_FD_202238 | JGI IMG/M metagenome (GOLD analysis project Ga0307378, IMG submission 202238) | Soil microbial communities from Risofladan, Vaasa, Finland - UN-1 | ecosystem: Environmental > Terrestrial > Soil > Coastal area > Acid sulfate soil | place: Finland: Risofladan, Vaasa | collected... | reverse complement strand
CAATAGAAACCAGATGGGAAGGCACCGACGAAATACTCCAACGGCCTTTCCCCAAAGAATCTGCCAATCGTCCATAGATGTAGCCAGCAAAATAGGCCAGGCACGTGACTCTTTCTCGGAAGTTATGCAGGTAGCTGAAAGCACCATATTAAAAATCAGGCCTATAAGCATGAACATCAACGTGTATGCAATATGAGTAAAATCTGCGTCGAGACATTTTTCCTTGGCGCATGTGGCATAAGTTAACAAAAGAGCGGCAATAGTAACCGCAAGACCGATGATACTGTTTCTTCCCTCGGCCCCCTGAATAATCGGGGCTCTCAGCTCTTTCCAGAGGACCGGGGACCCCTTTACCCGCCTGATAAGGCCGGCAGGCTCCTGATCACCAGGGGCTCTGGACAATGCTGTCTTTTGTTTTCGGTATTTCCGTTTTGATGTGAGATCAAGCTGACCTACGGCCTGGCGCAACGCTACCTTGCGCACCACCTTTATCGACCAAGCAATCAACAAAGCAGAGCATCCTAACATAAACACACAATGCAAAGGCCAATAAAACGAAGGCATTCCGGCCGGCATAGTGGGTGACATCATCGTAGCGGTGTTGAGAGACATCGCACCGAAAGGATTAAAGTGTGCGAAAAAAACCATCAGTATAGGAGTAACATTACCCGGAGACCCCAGTACACGAGTAAAGTTACCCGACAGCAGTGCGAATAGAGCACCAAATACCGTCGGAAAAAATGCAAAAAGAACGCCAAGAGTAAAAACAGTTTTGATGATGACAACATAGGCACGACGGTTGCCGATGGAAAAATACAGACTAAGCGACCCAGCGAAGATAACGGCCGTAAGTGTTATACACAGACTGGAGAGAACGTAATCCCAGGGAACACCACCGAAGATACGGACAATAGCCAAAAGCGGCAGACTGATGGCTAAAAGCAGGATTAACTGCAAGAGTTTACTGAAGAGCTTTCCTATTACAATCTGGAAACTGGTAATAGGGGTAGTCATAAGCACGCCGAGAGTACGATGGTAAATTTCGTCGCTTATGGAGGTGCTGAGCATGATAATGGCTATCAACTGAGTGGCAATGAACTGAAACATAACTATAGTAGTTATGATGGTCTTGCCGGCCAGCGACATTCTGGATTTTTGGTAGGCAGCGGTCCCCTGAAATTTGACTACACTGAGCCAGACTATCGCTACGAAGATGGTTAAAAAGAGCACGTAGGCAAAGCGCAGAACGTAATTTCTTCTCCGTCGGCTGGAGACACGCAGCTCCTTATCGAGCAGCGGCCCGGTCAACCAAAAAAGATTCATAAAAGACAAAACAGAATTTTTCAAAGCAGTGCCCATACTTATACAACAATACTATCAAAAAATGTCGCGTCTCACTCTTCGTACCGCACATCGCATGAGAAACAAGCCAATGCCCGCTTGAAATAATAAGAAAATTATTGACGTAGCAAAGTGTATCCAGGCGGTGGGCCCGCGCGATCGTAAGATTGAACCAAACAATACTCTATAGAGAACAATATTCAATAAACGATATATACCGACAAAAGGACCATTTATCACCAGATATAAGCCGGCTGTTGCCGCAACCGCCGCTGTAGCTGTCCTGAGACGCACCCCAAAATATAAACCACTGCCAATCACAAATAGTATGGAGCCCGCAAGCCCTATAACGGAAGTGAAAAAAAGACCGAGAATCGACGTAGGGAAACTGGACCGCCCAACTGCAATAGCCAAGTGAACATATTGGAGACAAAACAGGGCAAAATAGAGCAGCAGCAGATGGATGTTTCGCCGAAACGCCGCAATAGCCTTGCCCCGAACAATCTCTTTGTCTTCCAATGGTGTCATCAGCAGTATAGGCCAGGTTCGGGCATCTTTTTCGGCGGCTATACCGCCAGCAGAGAACACCGCCAGGCGAATCATAACGACCAGATAGAAACCAGACGTAAGAAAATACGTAAAGATGCTGTATCTGCCCATGCCCGAAGGAAAAAAGAATGGAATAAGTGCCGAAAGGAAAAGGCCGATCAGCAAAATGGTTATTGCGATATTTCCTTTGCCGCGTCCTATTAAACCCTTGCGCATTTCTTTCCAGACGATTGGCGAACCGGTAACTCGTTTAATAACCCCGGCGTAAGCATTTTTAGAGCTTACGTTTCGTCCGAATGCCGCCTTTAGGGCTACTTTCCTTACCCGCCATACCGACAAGCCCAGTAAAAGAGCCGTCGCAGCCAACATAATCAGACAGTGCATCGGCCATGAAAAAATATTCCTTCCTGAAGCTGATGACATAGCTTCTGTGGTTCTCAGCAGTGCCCAGAAGGGACTGGTCAGGGCAAGTACAGATTGTGTTGTCTGCTGGTTAAAAAAACCCGCTGCTGCCAATCCACTAAATAAACTGGGCAGGGCTGCAAAGACCAGCAAATATCCTATTACAGCCGACAGGATAACGCTATAGGAATTGCGATAACTCATCGACAGCAGCAGACTCATCGCTCCTGCAAAAACGGCGGCACTGAGGGTAATAAAAACGCTCGATACTACATAATCCCACGGAACTCCGCCGAAGACGCGAATAATAGCCAGCAGGGGCAGACTTATTGCCAGAAGTAACATCAACTGCAACAGCTTACTCAAGAGTTTGCCGGTTACAATCTGGAAACCGCTGAGGGGTGTTGTCATAAGCACGTTCAGCGTGCCGGTGTGAATTTCATCGCTGATGGATGAGCTGAGCATGACGATGGCGATAATTTGAGCGACAATAAATTGAAACCAGATAATAGCAGTTATAATGTGTCTGCCAGCCTGTGATAGTCTCGAAATTTGATAAACCGCCGAGCCGGAGCTGCGAAAAATGACGGTAGAGTACCATGTGGACAGGACGAAAATGCCCAGCAAAATGATATAACAGCATCGGAGGTAATAATTTCTTTTTCGTCGGCTGGAGACGCGCAGCTCCTTATCGAAAATAGGCCCGGCCAACCAGACCGGGTTAAACGATTTTGAAAAGAAGCTATATAATGCTGTAGTCATAAGCGCCCTGCTTATTCTTATGCAGTTAGTGAACAATCCCTTTGGTTAACTGCAGGAATGCGTCGTCAAGTTTGAGCTTTTCGGGCTGGATAGAGATAATATCTAAATCCGCGTTAACAAGGGTCCGTGCAATAATACCGTCTCCATTCTGTCCTTCATGGAGAGTCACGGCAATGTAATCGCCGGAAATCCGGACCTGACTTATTTGGGGCAAAGCGGTGAGCAACTCAACAGCTTTGTCCTGACTATCGGCCACCCTCACCCGAACTTTGCTTTGCATTCCAAGCCGTGGAAGAATTTCTTCCATCGTACCGCTGAAAACCATACGGCCATGTTCAATAATACCGACATGGTCGCAAATTTCCTCAAGCTCGCTCAGAATATGGCTGGAAATCATAATAGTTTTCCCCATGCGCTTGAGCTCACGCAGCAGCTCTCTTATTTCGATTCGAGCGCGTGGGTCGAGCCCGCTCGCCGGCTCATCAAGAATAAGTACTTTGGGGTCGTGGATAAGAACACGTGCCAGACCCAAACGCTGCTGCATACCGCGGGAAAGACTGTCAACAGCGGCACTTTGCTTGGATTGAAGGTCGGTCAGCTCAAGAACACCCTCGACAATGGATTTACGTTTCCTTCGTTCTATACCAAATGCCGCCGCAAAAAACTCAAGGTACTCAAAAACTTTGAGGTCGTCATAAACACCCATAAAGTCAGGCATATACCCAACAAGCCTGCGAACCTTTTTTCCGTGCCTTCTGACGTCCAAACCATTGACGAAGGCCCGGCCTTGAGTAGGTTCCAGAAGCGTAACCAAAATACGCATAGTCGTGGTTTTACCGGCACCATTGGGGCCGATGAAACCGAATATGTCACCGTCCTTGACGATTAAATTCAAATCGTCCACGGCTGTTAGATTACCGTATTTCTTAGTAAGATTTCTGGTTTCAATCATATCTGTTTCCTTTTACTGTTCCTGTGGGAAAACAACAAGCCGAGCCAACTGTATGTGGTCATAACTGCATGAACGGTCCTTTACTGCAAATGGCACCGGAGCCTTATCGTACTGGGCACAAACCATCGCCGCCCCGCGAGCAAGATAAGCGCCAATGGTCTGGGTACGCTGTAAGCTTCCCTGGGCAAAAAATGCGTCCTCAATTTTGAAGCTGCCCGAACGAGGGCGCTGGAGATTTTGATATTGTTGATACTGTCCTATGTTATTATTGCTCCAAAGATTCATGGTATGCAGCTGGTTTCGGAACTGTTTGCTTGTGTGGGCAGGAACCGAGCCAAAATTAATACCACGATCATTACCAAAGAGAGCATAACCATTTAAAATCGGAGCATCTGAGTCATTAACGATATTGACGACGACCTCATTACCATTGCGCTCAACCTGAGCATTGAAAGGCAATTGCTCCAGGGGCGACTCATTAAGCAGGCACTGGATGGTCCATATATTGATGGGTAGAGAATATGGCAGGTTTCCACCGTCGTGCTGAAAACAATAAATTTTCCTGCCGCTGATTTCCCGGTTATAGGCCCAGATGGATTGCTGGCTCGGAGCGATGCCAGACCACCATTGATTATCATTCAAGCCTTTGAACTCATAGTCATCGCTGCCAGGTGCAAACAAACCACAATAGTCGGTGGACCAGGCTTGATTGCTGCTCTCGATTCCGTCAAGAACGGAAACCACCCTTAACTGCATTTTACCTCCACGCAGGGCCTGAACCCCGTAATAGGCGCCAATTGTAAACAGGATAATCCAGAAAGAGCAGGTCAGCCAGGTAAATGGAAGACGACCCCTGCGCTTCAGTATTATATAGTCCACTGGTCCTAACAGAACAGCTAAAGTAATCAGTAAAAATATCACCCACCAAATACTCAAAGGACGCATTTCTGAAATATCGTAAAGGTATTCCATAACCTCGTTGTTTGCGGTCTGCGCCCGCCCAACTTCGTATTGACGTTGTTGTCGTTGAAGGCGAGAGTCCTCATCAATACTTTCGGCATCTTCCACGAATCTGATACTACGTGACGAAGGCATTGTGTACCCGTAACGTTCAAGCTCACTACGTGGCATTGGCATTGTAGAACGTCCGGAGGGGCTACGAATACCATACTGTGTGTTACCAGGCGGTGGAATTGCCCGTTCGGACCTAACGGGCACAATGTGAGAGTCTTCCAGAATTGCTGTAATACGACCCACCCAGAATATCGAGGAATTTGCCCTTTGTTTATCAGTCATCGTAGAAGGATCAAAAGCCAACACGCCCACACGACCAAAGCCTGTATATCCGGTGCCGAATAGAGATTCGCTTGTATTATAAGTTTCTGTTTCAAAAAAGCGTGCTTGGGGTTTGGGCACCAGTGGCCAGCATGTAACAGTTTCCGGTTCGTCGGCTGTCAGCCCAAACTGCTCGAGGGTTTCCGTGGACACAGTAATCTGCTTGACGTTCTGTAATTCAAAAGGTAATAACTGAACAACAGGATTCTCAGCGGACAGCGGATGATTTCCAAGGACAAGCAGTAACTTGCCTCCATTTGAGACCCATTGAGCAATCGCATTCAACTGATGCTGATTAAACAGGTTCCAGTCGGGGTCATAGAGAATGAGCAGGTCAAGAGAAACAAAGCCGGTCCAGTCCCAGGGAACCATTCGTGGCAGCTTATCTCCGAGATACACTTTTCCCCGGCCACTTTGAGATTGACAGAAGGCCTGTTTCGGCAGCCGTAACAGGCCGAATTGTCCGCGGCCGACAAGCCCGATTAACAAGTCATTTTCATGGACCACCGTCAGTAAGCGATTTCTCGTGGAAAAGTTCCAAAGATTAAAGTCATAATCCCAGCGCGTTCGTCCTCGCTCGTCGCTGAGTCTCACACCGCATTTATCAGCGGTAAACGCCAGCTTCGTCACAAGCGGCAGATGCAGTGGAACATCAGGCGTAAGCACAAAGGTATGAACGATATCCAGCGTATTCAAACCATCCTGTTGAGCCGAGACGGTTAAAGAACCGGCAAAGGGCTCGGTAAGTGTGCTGGCGATGCCGATTTCAACCGGCGTCCACTCCATAGGGCGATAGTAATTATTCCATCCAAAGAAAAAATCAACATTGAAAGGCGAATCTGAGTCTGTCGAGGCAGAAACCACAACAGGCAAAATAAGAACAACCAATATCATTAATGAAATGCGCAACATTTGTAAACCTCTCCACATACGAAAGTTATGCACTATATTCTAACTTTAAGATTATATATTAACCATTCCAGACACGCAAGGATTAAGGCCAGACCTACAAGAAACGGCCACAACGGAACATTTGCCCGGCTCAGGGAACGCTCCTGAGCTTTCACCGGCTGGCCCGCAAAGACAATCTCACGAAGGGGATAGATATTGCTTTCCTGTGTATCAAGCAGATTGACGGCAAAAACTCTAATTGGCTGGGACGATACGCTTAAGTTGTACGTGCCAGCCCGACTGGTACCGGCAAAACGGATGGAACCTGAAGAATTGGACTTGATTCCCATACCGGAAAAATCCGGCCCATCGATTTGAGCCAAAATTTCGGGTTCCAGACCCTCAACAACAATGGGCTGGCCGACTTCCAGGTTATGTTCCCGCCTTCGCCCAACCTGCATACCAAGAAAGTTGGTAGCGTTATAACAGAACAGAACAAAGCTGGGTTCAAAAGGCCAGTTGGTCTGAAGAATATCGAACCCGGCAAGCAAAAAGACACTGCCGTTTCGCCGTACCATTGCCAGGGCCGGGGTCTCATTGAACTCGGCGAGAACTTCCGCATCACGAGGCAAGACTATTTTATAACACTTCGCAGCGAATAAGTTCGTAAGATTGACATATTCCAATATCGGGTGCTTTGGTCTCCAATCTACCATAACCTGGTTCTCGAGCTGCTGGGAAACCGACACATCGATATCATTCGGAGGATGACCAAAAACAAGGTATCGGCACTTGGGTAGTTGAGCCGGCAAATGGTTATCAAGCACAATAACATCATAGGGCTGCTCAAGACTCAGAGCAGAATGGTCCATCGCGTCAAATTCAGCCGGTGAATGAACTTCAAGCCGAGCAACCGGACAAGACTGTAGTGCCGATTCGAGCACTACGTTACCGGCGGTAACAAGCAGGACAGAGAGCTTTTTAGGAGGCGATAAAATGGTCCATGCGGCATCGTCGCACGGTAAAGAATCCAGCTGGATACCCGCTCGGCGGGAACCCTGTAACAGTCTTACTTCAAGTATCCCTGCCTCAGCGTAGGATAAAGAAAAATTCACTGCTACCTTACCGGGCTGAGTGGTATCCGAGTTGCTGTCTGTCTTTTGGGGAGGAACAGTTACCGACCTCACTGCACGGACATCATCGTTTATAGTAAGCTGGACATCACAGGTTATTCCTTCGGCATCGTAATTAGCCAACGTGGCGAAGACGTTTATCTCATCGGGTTTTTCGTTAGACCTTCGAGCCTGCATAGCGGTTATGCCGACATTATTCCGGGATTCGCCTATGCAGTGAAAAATCAATTCATCGGAACTAACCACAATTTGCTCTAAATCGTGGATTTGCCCATCGCTGAACAGTACCAGTTGGGCCGGCTCTTCGGCGCTTAGGAAGTCGGCCTCCACACCGGGCGACTGGGCAAAAGCGCGGGCAACTACAACCGCCTCGGCCAAAGAAGAATCGCCATCACTCGGTGTTATTGCCTCTATAGCCATGTTCAATTGGCGCTTATCTGAGGTAAAGTTACACATCACCTTGGCATGATTATCAAAAGCTATAACCATTGTCTGGTCACAGTCACCACGTAAGGAAAAGAATGCCTTACTGCGCAGCGACTCAACGAATACTTTCGCCTGTTCTTTGGCTGCGTCCAGACGGGTCGGCTCGATATCGGTAGCGTTCATGCTTGCAGACCTGTCAATCAGCAATACGTATCGGCGGCCCGGACCAGCGAGCAGCGACAGTATCGGCCCTGCCACAGCAAGCAAAATCAACAACAACATCAGTAATTGCAACAGCAGCAGGATATTGTGCCTTATCCTTTGAAACGGAGCATTAACCTGCAAATCCTGAACAGCTCGTTTCCACAGCAGCGTGCTTGAGACTATCTGCTCGCGACGTTTAAGCTTGAGGAAATAAAGCAGCAACAGCAGCGGCACGGATACCGCAGCGGCATAAACAGCGATCATAGGTGTCAACCATTCCATAAATTAACACTCCCGATAAAAACTGCACTGCTTCCATTAACGAAGCAGGCGAATTCGCCGCAGATAGTTCAGCACTAACGACTCTACCGAATCAGCCGAATTGGCAAGCACATAAACCGCTCCGCGCTGCGCGCAGAAATCCTTCAATTCATTACAATAGGCGGTAAGGTTTCGCTTATAGTACTTCAACAGTGCGGAACTTACGGTAATCTCCGCTGCGTCGGCGTCTTCAATATCAAGCAGTTTCAAGTCGCCGGTAAACCTGGGCGAAAGCTCCCGGGCAGAGAGCACCTGGATAGCATACAGGTCGTATTGTCTGCCAATCAGTCGGCGCAGCCCGGAGTCATAGCCATCTTTAAACAAAAAGTCGCTTAGTACAATCATCACACCGGAGCCGATGCGCCCGGCAGCTAATTGCCGACACGCATTATCGAAATGCGACAGTCCTTCGCAATCGGTAGTCAAAAGGTATTCCGCCATCTTGTGCAGGTAGCTGCGGCCACGCATATTGGCCAACTGACCCTTTATACCGTCACCGAAAAAGCTGATGGTTACTCGATTGTTGTTGACCAGGCTCACATAACCAAGAGCAGCCGTGAGTTTCTTGATGAAAAGTTCTTTCGAAGGCTCTCCCAAAGTCATCGAGCCGCTGGCATCCGCCACTATATGGACTGTAAGGTCCTGTTCTTCGAGGAAAAGCTTTAGGAACAATCGTTCCAATCGGCCGTAAATATTCCAGTCCACAAAACGTAAATCGTCACCTTCGACATAAGGACGATGCTCGGCAAATTCCACGCTCTGACCGCGGTGCTTGGAGCGCCGCTCGCCCTGAAGCTTACCCTGGAGTATCTTGCGGCTCATAACATCGAGAGAATCCAGCCGATTCATAAAATTCGGGTCGAGCAAATCCGTCAGTCGCTTTCCTGAATTTATCATTTTAATACGGGCCCTGCTTATGGTACATCAAGTTTTTGCTCCATGGTTTTAGGAGTGTGTTCCAGTATTTGTTCAAGCACATCATCGGTTTTTATTCCTTCGGCCTGGCCTTCGAAGTTCAATAGAATGCGATGGCGCATAGCCGGCAGTACAGAGGCCTCAATGTCACTGAAACTAACGTGATAACGTTCGTCGAGCATTGCGCGAACCTTACCTGCCAGAACCAAAGCCTGAACACCGCGAGGTGAGGAGCCGAAACGAACAAAACGGCTGATTATCTCCGGTGCAAATTCTCCATTAGGATGCGTAGCCAGTACAAGGCGAATGGCATAATCCTGCACGTGCTCAGCAATAACAACACGCCTGACCAAATCCTGCGCCTGGATTATTCCCTCGGTACCGGTCACATATCTCGCCTGAGGCTCGTGACCTGTGGTGGTCCGATCGAGAATAGTACGAAGTTCCTGGCGATTACTGTATGGCACAAGCAGTTTGAAGAAAAATCGGTCCAATTGTGCCTCGGGCAAAGGATATGTGCCTTCCTGCTCGATAGGATTCTGCGTTGCAAGAACCATAAATGGCTCGGGCAATTTGCGAATCTCTCCGCCGCTGGTAACCGAATGTTCCTGCATAGCCTCGAGCATAGCGGACTGAGTCTTGGGAGTAGCTCGGTTGATTTCGTCAGCTAAAATAATCTGTCCGAATATTGGGCCGGCCTGGTACTGGAACTGGCGTCTGCCTGTCGCCGCGTCTTCCATAACGATATTGGTACCGATGATATCCGCCGGCATCAAATCAGGCGTAAACTGGATGCGCCGAAACTCAAGCGAAAAAACACTGCTCAACGTGCGTACCAACAGTGTTTTGCCCAGACCCGGCACTCCCTCTAACAGAACATGCCCGCCACAAAACAGGCAGATGAGCACGTTATCCACGATTGTCTCATGGCCGACAATAACTTTACCAATCTCGCTGCGCAGGGAATCGAACATCTTACGAAAATCCTTACACTGTCCTTCGACATCTTTTTCTTTTGACATTCCAGTTATCTCCTAAGCATCTATTTGTCATTTTCCGTCTTATCATTCCGGCCGCTGTCGGTGGCCTTGCGTTTAGCCTTAAGCAGCCGTTGGATATGTGAGGGTTCCTCTTTAGCAGCAGCCCCCCCGCTCTCCCGGGCTTCGATCTTTTCCGGAACAGGCTTCTCAGGTCTGGTCTGTGACTGAACTTGCAAGCTCGGAAGTTCACCGTTAAATTTCTCATCGGCTTCATACCGCCGGGAAGCATTTGCATCGGCTGAACGAGCCAGGAGCTGGTCACGAAGTTTCTGCCGCCTCATTCGGAGGCGTTCGAGGGTCTGGCTGCCTTTTCCTTCGGTCCGGCCGAAGCGAACTAAAGCAGTAACTTTTCGCGCCATAGCCCGAACGTTTAGCACAACCCTCCGGACGGCCACATCCAGCAGAAACAACGCCAGCCAAATAAACATTAACGGCCGGTTCAGCGGCATCTGGGTTTCAGGGAATTTCAACCCGGTATAATCAAAGAGATTGGCTTGATTAGGGTCAGAGCCCAAAATCCGCCCGCCACTAATCTCGCTGACCTCCGCAAGCAATGGTGCATTATCAGAAAGGTCACGAAACTCAGGTGCAAAAGGAATTGTTACAGTGGTGTGGGCCAATTGTGTCTTTGCATTTTCTCCCAGCTTTCTATATCGTAAATTCACGATATAACTACCTGAGGTGCTCCCCTGGAACCGGCCACGGTACTGACCGGGTCCGAACTGCGTCAGCTCAAGCGCATTGGCTGAGACATCCGGTGCTATTATTTGTCCTTCGATATTGGCGAATTGCACAAATTTGCCTTCGGCATCAATAGCCTCAACGTTGATAGTAACCTGACGGCCCTGAACATCGGCGAAAACTTCGCAATCGGTGGACTGGGACGGCTTAGCCGCCCAGCGAACAGCTTGCTCCCAGAATCTTTCGAAACCACTCCACTGCAGCCAGTTTGATGCCCACCGGCTGTCAACTGAACTGGTGAATACTGCACATCGTCCGAGTCCTGACTGACAGATAGCCAGAATGGGATCCGCCTGGTGACTGGCGAGAACAACTTGATTGAGGCCGCCCTTGGGCCCGGTCAAAACATAACCGTCAAGATTCGGCAGTACGGCAGGCAATCCCTTTGTTATCTCACCAAGAGAATAAGTTATCTGGGGTGAGAAAGTTTCCTCGATAATCAGAGCACGTCTAACCACCTGCGCCTCTTTAATAAATATCTGGGGCAGCTGCTGAGGGTCCTTGACATCATAAAAGCGGCCGCCGGTAGCCTGGGCAACTACAAGTAAGCTCTGAACATCAGCAGGAGAATGTGGAAAAACAGCTACACCTGTACAGGTAATACCGGCCTGTTTGCATTGACTAAGCAACTGGGCGGTAGGTGGTTGTGGGTCACCGTCACTTATTACTATTACATGCTTTTGGGCGGCATCGCAATCCTTCAGTTTGTCATAGGCCGCCTGCAAATGAGTGTGAAGACTGGGCATATCACCCATCTGCATTTGTTTGATAGCTGAGACGACAGCCTCCTTGTCACCTGCCTGCGAAAGGGGAAAAACCCAGTCACCTGCCCCCTTCCAGTTATAAGCTAAGATACCCACCAAATCCAGCCGACTTAAAGTGTTTACCGCAGCAACAGCGACTCTTTTGCCCCAAAAGTTGCCCTGCGGCATCTCGCAGGCATGCATAATCAACACTAAAGCTCCCTTGGGTAACTGTTTTTTCTGGGGCGGGTCCAAATCTATGGGAAGGATTTCAGCAACAGGAGAACCTATCCATCCTCCCGCCCCGAAAGATTGAGCCCCTCCTACCATAATCAAGCCCCCTCCAAGGTCGCTAACATATCGGCAGAGCATTTCCTGCTGCTGATAGCTGAAATTGCTGGAATCCGTATTGACCAGAATAACGGCGTCGGTATCCATCAGTTTAGCTAAGTTGTCTGGAAAATCGCCGACCGGACTATACCGCACGTCGATACCGCAACTTGTCAGGGCTCTGTTTAAGACCAAACCACTCGAATCATCCGCATCGACAACCAAAACATGACCGGGTCCGGCGACATAAGTTATACCACTGGCGCGGTTGTTCTGGACAATTCTGTCCTGGCCGGGCTCATCAGGGATAAAGACCGCTTCAAACTCATGTATGCCGCGGGTGCCTACCGGCAGTGATATGGTTTTAACGTTTGTACCCGGCTCCAAATCTGCATCCAAAGCGATTTCCTGAGAGTCAGGCGCAAGGTCCACAGGCTCACCGTTGAGATTCAACAGCAATTTGCCGCGAGCACGCGCTGTACTGTTGAGAATAAATCGCAGGGAAACCGTTTGGCCGCTCCTTGCCTTGGTAGGAGCAGCCAGACGCTTGAAAATAACCTCGTTATCATATTTATAGCGAAGGGGCAGCACATCGATGGGAATTTTATTGGCGGCAGCGATTCGAGCGGCTTCTTTCAGGTCGCCGGCAGTTTCATTGCCCTCACTTACAAGCAATATTCTAACAGCAGTATCCGGAGGCGCGATAGCCATAGCCATCTGGATACCATCGGATAATTTGCTCTGCTGACCGTTAAGGGTGGTGTTTCTCTGGCGGATAATAATGTCACCACAAGGTAATTTGGAAATACTCGCAGCTTCAGCAACATCAACAACCGCTAACTGGTCACGCGGGACTTTGTGCGCCAAGGCTCCCGAGAGATAATCCAAACTTGCCTGCTGAAGCCCGGTGGGAATGGATTGGCTGCGGTCAATTACGGTAATTAAGGTAAGACGCCGGCTTTTTCTGGTAACCATAGGACGTGCCAGCAGGATAATGAGGATAAGTATAACTATACAACGCAAGACAGTGGCAAGTACTTGACGCACCGAACCCAAAGCAGTGAGATTCCGCCGGGCAAGCCAGATAACGGGCACCAGCAAAATGCACGCCACAAGCCACCAGGGCTGGCCAAAATAGAAACTATACGTATTTGTCATAGCTGCCATACCTGAATTCGATTATTGCCGGCGTCAACAATAAAGGCTCGGCGTCGGCCATCAATTGCCAGCCCCCAGGGATATGCCAGTTCTCCCAACTGCCGACCAGCTCGGCCATAAACAGCAAGACTGCGACCCTCAAGACTGAACAATTGTAAACGATTATTTCCGTACTCGCAAACGACCAGAGTCCCATCCGACAGCAGAGCCAAATCATAGGGATAACGAAGCTGACCCGGAGCTCGACCGGCAGAGCCGATGTATCCGAGTAACTTGCCATCAAGGTTGTAAATCGCTACACGATGATTACAGGCATCGGCCACATAAAGGCGCTTGCGCACATGGTCCATGCAAAGAGCGGATGGTCGAGCTAACTGACCGGCTCCGCTGCCGGCAGAGCCGAAACAATACAGGAAATCTCCCTGCTCGGTAAAGACACTGATCCGGTCGTTGCCGCCGTATTCACTGACGAAGATTCTGCCGTCTCTTGAAAACGCAACATCCGTGGGATATATGAAACAGCTATCGGCCTGCCCGAATTTGCCGAACTCGTCGATGAGTTGTCCATCGGGAGAAAAGACTGCGATACGGTGATAATGCGTATCAGCTACATAAACATTGCCGTTTGGGGCTATGCTTAGCCCGGTAGGTTTACCAGCTTCGGCCAGAGGCATCTTTATAACATCCAGAAAGTCCCCTTTGGGACTAAGCCTTTGGATTCTGCCGGTCTTATCAGCAATGAAAAGCGAACCGTCACCGGTGATATCGATAGCCCTCGGATATATGAATTCCCCTTGTCCACGCCCGGTCCGCCCGAAAGCATCCAATATCTTTGGCACATCAGTCAGGCCCGATTTATCATCACAGCCCGTCAGGCCGGACACGCAAACAGTGAAGATAATTAACATTGTCAACTGCCGTATCCGTATGATGCGCAGCAATAACACTACAACCGCAGTTAGAACAAGGAACAGACAACTCAGCGCCAGGCAGGAAGCAATAACCTGCTGGTCTCGGGCGTAATGCATCTGATTGAGTAAACGCTGAGCAAAGTTCGGCAAACCAGCCGGAAGCAGTACCATGGTAGCAGACAATTCCGTAATGCTGAACATAACAATCAGGATAAAAGTCCCGATAAAGACAGGCCAGGTGTGTGGTAAATGTACATACCACCATATCTTGAACCGCGAGGCGCCATCTAATGAGGCCATTTCCGAAACCTGTTTTTCATGAGAATATCGTGTCAGAAGCATTAAAATCAGAGCGACCCCGACGAATCGACCGGCCTGACCTGCCGAGACAATAAACCAGCTCTGTCGCAATACCATCGGCACATTGCAAACCGCCAGCATCCTGAGCAGAGAAACTGCAACCAGAGAAGCTGGAACAAACATGACCAGAAATATCGTGGTGCGCACTGTCATTGATATTAGTCGGCAAGTCCTGCTGACTCTGTCGGTCTTTTCCAATACCAAAGCCCCAAAGGCAATCAAATAAGCCATCCCTGCAGCAGCCGCAGCTATAACCAGCGACCAGCTCAATTCATCCAAATGCAGCCTGAAAAACTGGTTAAAAACCTGCACATCAGTCATATTACTAATCAGAAGCGCCAAAGGTGCTATCAGTGAAACTCCAATCAGAATGACCAATACAATCCACCGCCACCTCTGGGATTCGAATTCGACTGTCCCGATAGCAGCAGCAGGAAGGACCCAGGAATGCGAACTCTTACCCAACACAATTGCCAGTATCAGCGCTACAGTCGATACGGGCCAGGCAGCCCGGGCCAGATAACTTTCCGAACCTGTCAGTTGATACAGGACTGCCAGTTCTGTCCCTATGGTCTGAATACCCGCAAGGTGGAAAGTAGCAAACTCAGACAGTGATAAAACAAAGCACACCCCGAATGCCAAAAACAAAGGACGGGCGAGTAAAGGCAGTGTAATCCTCTTAAACATCTGAAAACCATCTGCATCGAGAGATGCGCAGTCCCAGATTTGTCGGTCGATATTTCGCCATCCCTGAGCAATCAATAATGCAGCCAAAGGCCAATACCATAAAATCAAAACCGAAGAAGAGCTAAAGCTGCCGACAAATCTGGCAAGTTCGCCTCTGCCGGACAGGTACGCTCCCAACCGAGTGGTCGGGCTTAACAGCAGCATCCACGCATAGTAGAGAACATAACGCGGCAGAACCAGAGGCATTAACAGCAATAACAGCAGCAGGTCCTTCCGAGCACGGCATGTTCCAAGCAGTCGTCCGGGGACCCAGCCTAAGAGAACAGCCGCTCCGGCGATAACTGCAGCCAGCGCGAAGGAACGAAACATAGAAGCGAAAATCCGGTTACCGATTTCCAATTCGGCGGACGCCGATATCGCCTGGGCAAAAAGAATTACCAGAGGCAGAAAAATTACCACAGCCCACAGAGCCAGAGAGACTGTGGCCAGAAACCTCACCGAAATATTATCATTATTCACCGGAGAATCTCCCGCGCAGTCTGGATGGCTATCGACAACTTCTCGGATACCATTTCATAAGAGACATCCAAAGACTTTGGAACAGCATATAACTTAAATTGTTCAGCAAGGGCCGAACGTATAGGAAAATTATGTGAATCACTTCGGGCCAGCATTTGCTCAAGCTGTTCGCTGAGGAGAAAGTCCATCAGTTCTTCGGCTTCTTCGGGATGGGTAACGCCCTTGATAACAGCTGCTGTATTTGGTATTACCAGAGCACCGTCACCACCCTGGTCCAGATAGTTCATCGCCACGGGCCAGCCGTTTCGCTGGGCGGCATAAACATCATCGGTATCGGTAAAACAAATATCCGCCTGTCCGGTCGCAATCATTCTCACTGCTGTGCTATTGCCCGGGACCAGACGTACTTCATTGGCTCTAAGTGCTTCCAGAATTTTCCGTGCGCGGTCGAGGCCGTAATGAGCAAACCAGCTCGCCAAGTCTCCACCGGTCGTACCGAATTCAGGCGTAGCCATAACCATCCGCCCCTTCCACTTGCTGTCAAGCACATCCTCAAGACATTGTGGAGCATCATTCGGACGGACTCTATTGGTATTGTAAGCAATAACCCGGGCCCGTAACGCAAAACCATACCATTGGCCGTTGGGGTCGGCAAATCTATTGGGCCAATTTTTCGCTCCGGCACCATTGTATGGGGCCAATAGTGACTCACGCGCCAGCCGTATTGTGTGGAAAATCTCGCTCGACCAGAAAACATCAGCAACCGGCGAGGCGGACTCGGCCCTTATTCGCTGAATAAGACCAACTGTCTTACCGGCCTCTGTATCGAACCGAGACAACACTTTAATACCCGTCTGCTTTTCAAACTCGACGATGATAGGCTCAGCAAGAGCCTGGTCCACCGAGCAATACAGGATTACCTCCCTGGCGTTGTCACCGGGGCTTTTTCTGCAGGACAATAGAAACAAAGCTGTGAAAATTATAAACAGACTTTGGAAAATAACTGTTATTTTTTTCCGCATACCGGTAATTCCTCATCTTGCAGCCCCAAAAAACAGTTTACAGCACAGCAAACTGTTTTTTGTGTCCCGGATTCTCACTCACCGCCTGATTGTTCGAGTTGACCAAAATATTTCTTTATTGATTCTTCGTATTTGCGAGGAATAAGATTATCGCTGATGGCCTCGGCGGCGCTGTCTCGGCCTTCTTGAACAACTTCGGAATAATCACGCATGGCTTCACCTTTAACCTGAGAGGCCTTGAAGTACCAACTGGCGATAACAGGTCCCTGTCCCGGCTCGTTTTGCAGGCGGGTTTTCATCGTGGAGGTTTCACCCGTTTCATCAATTGAGCGCGGGCCGTAACCCATTCCCGGACCTCCCGTGCCGGACCCGTATTTGTCGGATAATCCTTCCATAAACGGCCCCTGACCACCACACATTCCCTCTCCCAGACAACCGATGGCACGACTAATCTCAGCCAGGCTGGCCTCGGTCAACATCAATTGCTGTTTAATACTTTCAAGCTCGTCCAACTGTTCCATCACAGCCGCCAATTCGTCTCCGGACAATCCACCTGCTCCGGCGCCGCAACCGGCCATAGCGCTGCCGAGACCCGAACATCGGCTGGAAGCCGACCGAAAAACAGCGGCCTTACGCAACAGCTCCTCTATCTTTTCAGCAGACAGGCCCTGTTTTTGCAGAGACTGCCGTAATTGCTTGTCACTCAACTTAGCAAGCTTTTTACTCAGCCCCAGCTTTTCCAGTTCCTTCTCAAATTCCTCATTTTTCTCTGCCAGCTCCTGAAGCTGTTTGGCCAAATTCTGCAACTGTTTGGACAGGTCTTTTTGCTGCTGCTGGCT
>Ga0307378_10005530_pt1 | contig 17583 bp, 15 predicted proteins | sample UN1MG_FD_202238 | JGI IMG/M metagenome (GOLD analysis project Ga0307378, IMG submission 202238) | Soil microbial communities from Risofladan, Vaasa, Finland - UN-1 | ecosystem: Environmental > Terrestrial > Soil > Coastal area > Acid sulfate soil | place: Finland: Risofladan, Vaasa | collected... | reverse complement strand
GGTAGTAGTCCTCCCCGCTGTCCACGAGGACCCCTTTGTCGGAAATTCCGTCCCACTGGATCTGCTCTTTCGGCATGTTCATGCCGGCAAAGGTCTTGAAAAGCTTCCCCGACGCCGTGTATATTTTCCCGTTCCAGCTCGTTATGGAGGTGAGGTCTGCTAACTCCGGCTTTATGACGAGCACGTCTTTCTCTCCGTCACCGTCCGGCGAGAAGAGAGGGGGGGATACCTCGACAGCTACCGAGGGCGGGTCGTTGTCAAGTATGAGCTCCTTCTTGAAGGAGTAGGTGTTGACCCCGCTCCTGTATATAACCTTTAAAAAGTAGAAGTACCTCCCGGAAGGGAGCTCCTTGGGGAGTTTTTCGTAGGATTTTCCCTTCTGCGGAGCACCGTCCCACTGTATCGTCGCCGGGATGAAACGCCGTCCCCTGAATCTCCTCGCGGTATCGCCCTTCTCTGTTTGAACGATGAGGTCCCACGTATCGATCCTGGAGCGGTCTGAAAGGATCGGGCTGAAGGTCACGGTATCGAAGACTCCGTCCCCGTTTGGGGAAAAGATCGGGTTATCCACGTCCACCGAGGCCTGCCTCTGCCTCACATCGAGGGTGATCTCCTTCGCCGTCTCCACGGTGGTGTTCCCGGCTTTGTCCCTACCTGTAATCGATATGTTGTACACGCCCTCAGGCAGAATCGCACCGTTCTCACCCTTTCCGTCCCAGACCCAGGAAGAAGGAACGTTCTCGCCCCACTCCATCGTCTTCACCACGATTCCCTCAGAAGTCGTGATCCTGCAGGACCACTGAGCGGTTTCCTCCGCCATGATATCCACAGTAATCGTCTCCTTCACTTCGTCGCCGTTCGGCGAGAAGGTGATGTCTGAGGCTTTTATCTCGAGGAAAGGAGGAACCGTGTCGACGATGATCCTCCCCTTCACCCTGAGGTGATAGCGGCCGTCCTTTCTCATGGTGTAGAGCTCGTAAACATAATTACCGTCAGCGACTGTATTCCCGTCCTCACCGACCATGTTCCACTCTATCTTTTCTGGGAGCATCATGGAAGTCTCTTGTTCTCGCGGCCTGCTCTTTATGGTCTTGACAACGCGGACGGTATGGTCATATATCACCATTTTCCATGCGTACAGCTTTTCATCATTTATTCCAGCAGTCTCCAGCAGGAACTCATCGTTCGTGCCGTCGAAGTTAGGCGACAGAAAAACAGCAGGGCCTGTCTCGTAGTGCAGGGAGAGGTTTTCGAGCTCTTCGAGCCTTCTTTGGTCATCAGCATCGAGAGGTATCGGTTTGAGCACCGATTCCTGCTTGAGCAGTGAAATCTCCTCAGGTGTTATCTCCTTGCGCGCCGCGATCTGTTCTATCTTCTCTCTCAGCGACTGCACCTTCTGTTTCGAGACTTCGAGCTTGTATCCCTCACGCACATTTACACCGCGCTCGATCCTGCTGAGGGCTCCCCTCATTCCGCTCGGCATCTCCTGCCTCGACACCTCACTCGCGTTCATCTTAACTCTTACAGTGCCGCTTTTAACGAGAACATCAGTTCCTCTTCGCTCCTCGTGGACGAGAAACTCGGTCCCTCTCACCCCGAGGGTCATGCTCTCGGTCTCCACGCTGTCCGTGCTTCTGTACGCGATCTTCTGCACCTTCGCGAAGAGGTCCCCCTTCACGAGACGCAGTAAGGAACGATGCTCACCCTCGTCGGATGGCAGGAGTGCAATAAGAACCTCGGACCGATCCTTCATCCTGAAGAGGGTTCCGGAACTGATAACAATCTCGCAGTAGCTCTGGGGGCCTGTCCGTATCCAGGTTCCTTCCTCGAGTACATCGCCGACCTCCGCCTGAACCCAAGCGCTGTTATCCTTCTTTAAGGAAACCTCACCCACGATGAAGACGACCCTTGCGGTCTTCCCCTCAGGGAGGGAGATCTCAGAAATCTCCTCTTTCACGCAGGAGGATGCAATAAGGAGGATTGGAAGAAGTATGATCAGAAGCAGTATATATCTTCTATAGGACATGAAATTCCTTTTTATAGTTCGATAAATAACGGTACTGGCTGATAAAGAGTTTATCGCTTTTTTCTAATAAGGGCAAAGGATAGTTTTCCTGTAGCACATACGAGGAAATAGGCGTCATACCATTTTGGAGGTGAGCGGGCTCGAACCGCCGACCTCTTGCATGCGAAGCAAGCGCTCTCCCAGCTGAGCTACACCCCCATCCTTTTACAATATAATAGAAAGAGGATCAGAATCAAATAATTTTAACGTCAACAAACTTGATAAAATGTTTATTGACAACCAATTATTTTTCTTTATTATAAACACTAAGCAACAGAAAGGATCTGACTATGATTAAAGGTAAGGACGGCTCAAACATACCCAAGGTTGTTATTGAGAGAATTCCAAGGTACTACCGCTATTTCGACTGGCTTGACGGGCAGGCGGAAAAGATATCTTCCAAAAAGCTCGGAGAGCTCATGGACACATCGGCGAGCCAAGTGCGTCTCGACTTGAGCTACTTCGGCGACTTCGGTCAGCAGGGGTACGGATACAACGTAAAAAAGCTGAAACGCGAACTTGGAAATATCCTGGATATCAACACGAAAAAACAGGTCATCATCATCGGCGCGGGCAACATAGGGAGAGCGCTTACAAGGTTCAATGCAATCAAGGAGGCCGGCTTCGACCTAATGGCCCTTTTTGACGTTAAGCCTATCCTCATAGGTGAGCGAATCAGCGATGTAGAGATCCACCATATCGAGGAGCTCCCCTCATACCTCGACACTCACGAGATCTCGATCGCCGTACTTGCAGTACCAAAACAGGTCGCAAACGACGTTGCAAGGGTACTCCTGGAGCACGGAGTCAAAGGTATACTGAACTTCTCCAGGACTGATCTTGAAGTCCCGAAGGAGTTTCCCATAGAGAACATTCACATTATCGACAAGATACTCGCCCTGGCATTTATCATCAAATCAAATGTGTAAGTTCGTCATCCAACAGGGTCAATCCTTTTGACTTTTATTTTCTCCATCTATACATTAACCCTATCAGGGCATACAAGTGGTTCATTTCAAGGTGCAATCCTTTTGAACCCGCCCTGAGGGTCCGGTAGTGACGTGAGTTGTCAGTGACACACGCCCCTGCATGGAAGATAGACTTATGGAGAAAAAAAACGGCAGCAGATCTCACCATTTCGAGTTTCCGGGCGAAACTGGCAGGCTTTCCATCGAGCTCAACAACGGCTGCTTCTCAAACATAGAAGACGACGATCTGTATGCGGCAGGCAAGGTCCTCTCGAATTTTCTTTACGGCTTCCTCATCGAGAACAGGGAGACACGTGAAAGCTACCTCAACACGTTCCACTCGATGCTGCGGGATATTACCATCTTCATAGAAGACAAGGATATTGCCTCTCTTTTGAGATTCTCCAGCCGAACCTTCAAAGACGGTGATTATGAAAACTCCCTCTTTCTCTCGAAGCTCATACTCGCGCGGATCAACACTGTCATCGATGAAAAAATCGCCAGCAACCGACTCACCATAGACAAGGAGATCATCCAGCTCCAGATCTCGACCCTGAACTTCATCGGGTACCTCTACTCGAAACTCGGCAGGAACATCGACCACGGCCTCAAGCTCACTAATCTCGCGAACACCCTCTTAAACGAATTCAACCAGGAAAAAAAGGACACGGTCGCGCTGAAGGCGGCGATTTACGACACTCTCGGCGCACTGTACATAGTAAAGAAGGAGTGGGACAAGGCGATAGGCGACCTCCGCTCAGCCCACGAATATGATAAAAAGCTCATGTCACTCGGCCAGATCGACGAAATCGGTTTTCGTCTCACGTACAGCAATCTCGGGTATGCGATCGTTCACCACTGCGACACCATGCTTGAAAACGGTAGAAAGAAACTCAACTTTCACGAAATCGAAAAAGAGCTCGAAAGAGCGAGGCGGTTTCTCATGAAGGTGAAGGTAGACCGGTCTCCCGCCGTACCGGAGCCTCTCCTGAAGGACCTGGAGCTCGCAGCAGCGCTGAAACGCATGAAGGAGGGCGTCTCCCTTCTGAGCGAGGTAAAGAGAAAACTGCAGAAACGGTTGATATGAAACGTCTCAGCGTTCACGGAGAAGGTAGCTTCTGGCCGGCGACGTCGTGTAGAACGAGCCGGTTATGAGGATGATATCATGCTCGGTCGAGGACCGGACAACGGTCTCGATTGCCTCGTAGATATCGGTGATGAGACTGCAGCGGGGAAAGTGATCCTTCGCGATTTTATACACGAGACCGGTGTCACGCTCCTTATGGGTGACAGGGTCGCAAACCACTATTTCGTCGGAGACAGGGACTATGCTCTCCATGATCCCCTCGATATCCTTTCCCTTGACGATGCCGACTATGGTGAAGAGCCTCTCATAGGTGTAGATCTGTTTCACCGCCTTCGCCACGACAGAGGCGGAATCACGGTTGTGCGCGGAATCGAGGAGGAACCTCCGCTCTCGTACGATGAGCTCGAGCCTCGTGGGGTAGCTGATCCCGCGGAGAGCCCCCTTGACGACATCGCTTGACGGCAGCATATCGATGGTCTTTAACGTGAGCAGGGCAGTCACCGTATTCTGCACCTGATGTTCGCCTGAGAGCGAAAGAAACAGGTCTTCCAGAGGGGTGCCGTCTACAGTCGCATCGAACCTCGTTCCTTCCGGACTCATCGAGACGACATCGTAGGAACAGAGCTCTTCAACGGAGAACAGCCCGCTCTCCGTCTCCTTGGCCCGCCTCCTGAAAACTTCATCTACAGGGTAACGCTGGTACCCGAGCACTACCGGACATAGGTTCTTGATGATTCCTGCCTTCTCACGGGCAATGTCTTCGACACTCGATCCGAGCTTGTCCGTATGATCGAGGCTTATCGGGGAAATCACCGAGATCGCCGGAAATGAAAAGTTCGTTGAATCGAACCTTCCTCCCATACCTGTCTCGAGAACGATCCACTCAACATCCCGGCGCTTGAAGTGGTACATCGCCATGGCTGTAAGGATCTCGAATGTCGTGGGGAGCGTCGACAGGGACCAGTCATCGATGACGGGGCGCATCTCGTTCAGGATGTTTATGATATCGGTGTCTGAAATTTCTTCCCCGTCCACACTGATGCGCTCGTTGACCCGCTCGATGTGTGGAGATGTAAAAAGACCGGTCCTTTTGTTCTGCACCCTGAGGAGCTCTGAGAGAATCCTGCAGATAGAACCCTTGCCCTTTGTTCCAGCAACGTGGATTATCCTCTTTCCCTCGTGAGGGGCCCCGATTCGGTCGAGCAGGATGAGGGTTCTCTCTATATTGTAGTAACTGGATTCGTAGGAGTAGGATGAGTCGGTTTCATAGTTTATGAAGCCATAGAGATAGTCGAGAGCCTCATCTATTGTTGTCATCGGTTTCACAAAAAGCAATTTAAATAGTAGGACGCCCGCATGTCAAGAGGTTTGTCGATTTAGGTTGATTTGTCCTTTTGCATGATATACTTTTTAGAAAATGACCAAGGAAGGGGTGATCTGAATGCTCACTGACTACAGAGAGGTGGTAGAGGAGCTGAAGAAGACTATATATGAAGGGTGGGGTCGCCTTTGAGGCGGACAAACTGATAGAAGAAAGAGGCAGGCTCGAAAAGGAGCTGACCGAACCCAACATATGGGACGATAGAGAGAGGGCAAACGGGATCACAGGGAGGCTTAAAAAGATCAGGAACACCGTAGAACCGTGGAGCGGTGTAAAGCGGGAGATCGAGGACCTGTACGAGCTCTACTCGATGGCCATAGAGGAAGACGAGGAGACGCTCGAAGACGAGATAAAGGACCAGATCGCCGGACTTCAGAAAAAGACGGAAGGTCTCGAAAAACTCTCCCTCCTCAGCGGCGAGAACGATCCATCCAACTGCTATCTTACCATTCACTCAGGTGCCGGGGGAACCGAGGCGTGCGACTGGTCCTCCATGCTACTCCGAATGTACCTCCGGTGGGCAGAACGTAACGACTTCAAGACGCAGATTGTCGATATTCTCCCAGGTGAAGAGGCGGGAACCAAATCCGTGACCATATACGTCGAGGGGGAATACGCCTTCGGATACCTCAAGACAGAGATAGGCATCCACCGTCTCGTGAGAATCTCCCCCTTTGACTCCAACTCACGCAGGCACACATCTTTCGCCTCGGTATTCTGCACGCCTGAGGTCGACGACGAGATCGTCATCGACATAAACCCCAAGGATCTGAAGATAGACACCTACCGCTCGCAGGGCGCCGGGGGACAGCACGTAAACAAGACAGACTCCGCGGTACGGATCACCCATGTCCCCACAGGCATCGTCGCGCAGTGTCAGAACGAGCGTTCCCAGCACAAGAACAAGTCCATGGCGATGAAGATCCTCAGGTCGAAACTCTACAACCACTTCAAAGAGCAGAAGGACGAGGAGAAGAAACAACAGGAGAAGTCCAAGAAGGGCATATCATGGGGAAACCAGATCAGGTCGTACGTCTTTCAGCCATACACACTGGTAAAGGACCTGAGAACAGGGGTTGAGATAGGAAACGCCGCGGCGGTACTCGACGGAAAGATCGAGGAGTTCATCGACGCCGCTCTGAAATCCGCCTTATGAGGATGTGAGGATGAAGGGAAACAGGCTCCTACTCACTCTTTTTTTCCTTCTGAGCTGTGCATCCGCAGGATGGGGCGAGTTCAACCCTTTCCAGCAGAGAAAGATCGTAATAAAACAGTTCGAGAACAGGGGCGAAGAAGCATACGACTACCTCGGTGAGGCAATCACAAACAGCATCCATGATTTCCTACTCTCTGTTCCCTACATCATCCTCACAGACGAGGAGAGGGCCGCGCTGAAACAGCTCGCCCTCCTCGAGCGCTACGAAGATCGTTTCGAAGAGGCAGGAGGGACGGTACTCTACAGGCTGGAGCCGATCGTGATACACGGAGCCGAACTCGCAGATTCGTCAGATACCGCGGTCCTTATATACGGCTTTTACGAAGTGGGCCCCGATGAAAAAACAACCCTACTGATTTCAGCCTACAGCGGACTCACAGGCAGGGAGTATGTTCGGTACGAAACAGAAGAGGATCTCTACACCATCATCAAAAACCCGGAATCCTACCTTATACACTTTTTCAAACTTTTTTTACGGTATAAAACTCACACTGTGCTTCTCTCTGCAGAACCCCGCGACGCACTCATCTTCGTCGATGACAGGCTCGTCGGCGTAGGAGAGACTAAGGGGATACTTCTCACGCCCGGCACACACAGGATCACCGTGAAGAAGGGCGGTTACCGAAGCTTTTCGGACCTCATCCACGTGAAGGAGGACGGCTTTTCAAGACAGATGGTTCTCGAGGAGGAAAAACTGAAAAGCCCTGTCGAGTACGCCGTGACCCCCCACGGAACAAGGATCTACAGAGAGGAGAAATACGAAGGGGTATCCCCCCTCTCGTTCGGTCTCTCCGCTGATGACCGCACCGTCACATTCGTCAAGGAGGGATACGTGCATCGCACCGTACCTGTCGAGGAGATCGAAGGGCTCGAGCGCTACAAAGCCTCTCTCGTTACACATGAGATGAAACAGAAGCTTTTGAAGAAGGCGGAGCTCCACAGAAGAGGGTCGGAGACGCTGTACTACACAGGGATCGGCATGGCCGGAGCCTCCATCCTCCTCGGCATAGAGAAGACCGCATACCAGCAGAAGGCGGACCTGTACAGCGGGGTGGACGCGGACAGGTACAGCGAAGCGCTCGGGATTTCCAACACCCTCACCTACCTCACCACAGCCTCTGTAGTAGTAACAGCAGGAATATTTATCTTTTCCTTTATAGAAATGCTGAAGTATTTTGATCTCTACGACGAGGCGGAGTACAATCTGCTCAAGGGAGAGGTGCGATTTTAAGGTGAAACTGAAGATTCAGATCGGAAAGAGGCTGAACGGAATATTTTCAGGTCGACGGGGGGGAGAGGAGATCCTCGAAGAGATCGAGGAGATCCTCATCACTTCCGATTTCGGAATAGAGTTTACCGGTGCAATAGTGGAGGAGCTGAGAAAAAGGGTACGTACCTACGAGAGGGAGGACGTCCTCTCAGAGCTCAGGAACATTATTCGGGAAAAGGTGGCAGTACGGCCGGATTCTTCGGAAGGTCCGGCGCGGTCATCGATGACCGCTCATCTCATCTTCGGGGTAAACGGGACAGGGAAAACGACAACAGCCGGAAAGCTCGCGTACCGGCTGAAAAACAAGGGCAGGAAGGTGCTCATCGCAGCGGCCGATACATTCAGGGATGCCGCAGTAGAACAGCTGCTTGAGTGGGCCAAGAGGGCGGGGGTGCCGCTGGTACGGCAGCCCCAGGGAGCTGACCCGGGCGCCGTGGTGTACGATGCGTGCGATGCAGCGCTCTCCCGCGGTGTTGAGGATCTCATCATCGATACGGCGGGGAGGCTCCACAACAAGGAACACCTCATGGAGGAGCTGAAGAAAATTGCCAGGATATTGGACAGAAAGGCCGGCAGCGCTTCCAGGAGAAAACTACTCGTACTCGACGCCACGACAGGTCAGAACGCGGTCGAACAGGCGCGTCAGTTCAGCGAGTACACCGGTGTGGACGGGATCATTCTCGCGAAGCTCGACTCCTCCGCCAAAGGCGGCGTCGCATGCACCGTTTCCGGAATACTCGGAATCCCGATCCTCTATGCGGGTACAGGAGAGCGTATAGAAGATCTTGCTGATTTCGACATAGATGAGTATCTTGATATACTTCTTTCATGATATCGTATAAAAAAGAGTGTGGAGCAGCGTATGGACAGGTTTGAGCTCATTTCCAGACTGAAGCAGTCTTCTTCTGAAAAGATCGTGCTTCTGGTGCTTGACGGTCTCGGAGGATTACCGCGTAACAATAAAACAGAGCTCGAGACTGCACGAATCCCGAACCTCGACAAGCTGGCTGAGACCTCGGAAACGGGAATGATGGTACCGATCCTTCACGGGATCACCCCGGGTAGCGGGCCCGGCCACCTCTCACTTTTCGGCTACGATCCTCTTCGCTATATCATCGGAAGGGGAATTCTCTCGGCCCTCGGCGTGAAGTTTCCCGTCCGGCAGGGTGACCTCGCCGCCCGGGTGAACTTCGCTACGATCGATGAGCACGGAAACGTGACAGACAGGAGGGCCGGAAGGATAAAGGATGAGACGAACCGGAAAATGTGCGAACTGCTCAGGGAGATAGAGATCGACGGCGTGCAGTTCTTCATCGAAACAGAGAAGGAGCACAGGGCCGCCCTCATCTTCCGAGGAAAAGAATTTTCAGACCAGCTATCAGAAACCGACCCGCAGCGCACCGGGGTTGCTCCGCTGTCTGTTCGGCCGCTCGACGACAGGGAGGCTACACAAGCCACGGCTTCAATGCTGAACGACTTCCTCCAAAAGGTGAAGGAGAAGCTGAAAGCAGAGCACCCCGCCAACATGATTCTCCTAAGGGGGTGGGCACTGCATACGGCGATCCCCACTTTCGAGGAGATCTTCGGGCTCAACGCCTGCGCAATCGCCGGGTACCCGATGTACAGGGGGCTCGCGAGCCTCGTCGGTATGGACGTCGTCGAGGTTACAAGCGGCGTAGAACCGCAGTTCGAAAAGCTTGCCGAGCTGTGGGGAAAATACGACTTCTACTTCGTGCACGTGAAGTACACTGACAGCGCCGGAGAGGACGGCAACTTCGAACGAAAGGTTTCCGTGATAGAAGAGGTGGACAAGAATATCGGGAAGATCCTCGACCTAAAGCCCGATGTGCTCGCAATCACTGCGGACCACTCCACACCCGCAGAGTACAAAGCGCACTCATGGCACCCCGTTCCCCTGCTTTTGAAATCGAGATGGTCCAGGCACAGCCACGGGATACGGTTCGGGGAAACAGATCTATCACGGGGAACACTGGGCATAATCAACTCTCTAGACCTCATGCCTCTCGTTATGGCACATTCGGGAAGGCTTGCAAAGTTCGGCGCGTAAATCGGGAAACCGGCCTCCCGATTACCCTGCAAGAAGCGCTCAGCCCGCTCAAGAGGCTACTTTCTTTTCCAAAATATTTTAATAAAAATCATAATGTTAATTGTTGACTCTGTCATAATTATGTATTATTATTTACAATAATAGTTAGAATTATTATCATTATTGCCTGATAAGGAGGCGTACACATTGCCTGAAAAAATATATACAACCTACCAAATCGGAAAGTTTTGCCAGGTAAACATACGGACCGTAATCCGATGGATAGAAACCGGGAAGCTCAAGGCTTACTCGACCCCGGGCGGACATCGAAGGGTCAAATGGAGTGATCTCATAACCTTTCTCACACAGAACCGAATGCCGATTCCCCAGGAGCTGGAAGAGGCAAAGAGGAAGAAGATCCTCGTGGTGGACGACGATATCGACTTTCTCGATATCGTCACAAAGATACTGCAGGGGGTTCCTGATGTTGAGATAAGGACAACTTCCTCGGGATTCGATGCAGGTGTGCTCGTCGCAGAGTGGCTCCCTGACCTTATTCTGCTCGATTTCGTAATGCCTGATCTGGACGGGTTCGAAGTCACCAGGAAGATCAAAAGCAATCCGAGGCTCAAGAAGATTCCGATTATCGCAGTCACTTCCATTACCGATCCCGAAGAGCTGGAGAAGGTAAAGAACTCCGGTGTCGATACTCTTGCGACAAAGCCTATAGAAAGCACAAGCTTTCTGAAGAAGGTCGATCGTTTTATCTATATTGCGAGCCACAGCTACTAGACGATGAGGCTTTCCGTTGGTGATGCTTCTGTTTTCTGTCCGAGGGATCCTAAGCGATCTACCACCTCCTGGTAACGGCATTTTCCGGCTGTTAGGAAATCACGAGAGCGAGAGAGATTCGTACTCCTTAGGGCTGCCACCACGGTGGCGAGCCCCCGCGGTAGTGAAGAAGAAGCCCCGGGACAGAGGCATTCTTTAAGCCCGTGAGAGCATATACCTTTGTTTCAAATCTGTGAAGAGGATCTCTCTCTATAGTATCACAGACATGACTGGAGAGTATTTATGAAGAGGACGGATGTCGAGCTGATAAAGGGAGATATCACAGAAAGAGAGATCGATGCTATCATCAACACATCGAACAACATGCTGATTCTCGGTTCCGGTCTTGGGGGGGCGATCAAGTCAAAGGGAGGCCCCTCGATTGCCGAAGAATGCTCTCGGTACAGCCCGATAGAAGTGGGGGACGCCGTTGTCACCGGAGCGGGAAACCTCAAGGCGAACTATATCATCCATACGGCGCTTACCGAGTTCGACAGCCCGATCCTTGAAGAAAACATACGAAAGTCTCTCATCAGCAGCCTGAAAATAGCAAACAAGCGCAAGATGAAGAGCCTTGCCATTCCTGATATGAGCATGGGAATCGTCCGATTCTCCCCGAAGCAGTGTGCCCTGATCCTCTTCGACGTCCTCGAGAAGTTCCTCGAGGAGGACAACCGAACGCTCGCCACCGTAGAAATCGTAGTCTGGGACATCGAGACCTACAGGACATACAAAGAGGCATACGAGGAAGTATACAATAATAGACGCCAGGGGAAGCAATGAACTATATAGCCATCCTGATCGGATTTGCCGTTCTTGCACTCCTTTTTACCTTCGTCTACTTCAAGCTCTTTAGAAAACCCAAAAAGCTCCAGCGGATATGGGCACAGATCCAGACAGGAGATACAAAGAATTCGATCCGTCACCTCAAGACCATCATATACAAGCAGGGAGGGTCTGTTGATGCACACTTCCTGCTCGCCGAATGTTACAGGAGAGAGGGCACCTTCGGGCTCGCAGTCGTGGAGTACCGCTTCTGTCTCAAACTCAAGAAAAAGCCGTTCCTCACGACTCAAAAGGTACTACGTGAAGGCCTCGTCGAATGCCTCATAAACCTGAACAAGGATAACGAGGCGCTGTCTGAGCTTCTCGAGCTCGAGAGGCTTGAACCGAAGAACGATGAGTACCTTTTCGGCATCGCCAAGATATTTTACAAGAAGGGCAACCTTGAACAGGCGGTCACCTACCTCGACCGCACTGTAAAGGCAAACCCCGCTCACCAGGAGGCGTTAAGCTATCTTGGAATGATCATGTATCACGCCAACCAGATCAGGGAGGCAGTCTCCTTCCTTACCAAGGCCATCAGGTACAACCCGAGGAACTACCGTGCCTACTACTACCTCGGGAGGCTCTATATGGACGGCAGAGATTTTGGAAAGGCGATTACCTATTTCGAGGCGTCACAGAGGTCACCCGAGTTTCGGACCAGGGCATACCTACAGAAAGGAACCTGCTACCGGGAGCTCGACGAGGTAACCAATGCAGTAGAGGAGTACAAGAAGGGGATCGCCTCCGCGTCGGGCAAGGAACAGAACCTCATGCTCGCGACAAAATATATGCTCTCCCAGCTCTACGAATCCAGGGGGAAGCTTGCGGAGGCAATCGAACAGTGGGAGGGGATCAACAGGATCAACTCCTCATACAAGGACGTCCCTGCAAAGCTCACCCAGTATCAGGACCTTCGCGCTGATGACAACATGAAGGATTTCCTTGTGAGCCCCCTCCCTGTGTTCGAGGGGATCTGCCTCGACATCGTAAAACACCTCGGCTACGATGTCACGGATATGAAACATGTGAAGTCGAGCATCACGAACGTCCTTGCCGTGCTGAAGCCCTCGGCGATGAGGAATGTCAAACAGCAGAGAGTATACGTCAAGATCTACAGGGATGCCACCTCCCTCGGCCTCTCTGTGGTGAAAAAGCTCCTCGAAGAGGCAAAGTCTCTCAGGTGCCAGAAGGCGATCTGTATCTCACCGATAGACTTCAGGCCCGAGGCCATGGAGTTCTCACAAGCAAGGCAGATCGACCTCATAGGGGGAGAAAGGCTCTCAAAAATCCTCGCAGAGATCAAGCAAAGCACATAACATTCCTATCCAGTGCTGCTTCCCGACCTCGTGAGCTTTTGTCAAGTCGCCGTCGAACCGTCCATATCGACCGATGGATATACTCGTTTACGATGAGTGTATAGGGTGACGGACGAGTGAACGTCTGCTTGAAGTCTTTCGTCACGGGAGCCCACCAGCTCGATGAGAAGCGTGAGGCCATCTTCCTTCAGTCCCCTGCATGTTCTCTCTATACGTTCTGTCCGAAAATCCAGATGATTCACACCAGGACCGTAGTTGCAGAACAACGCCTCCGTAGGTCCTGCGCTCTCACGATCACCGTAATCCGTAGTGACGAATTCGGGTTAACCCCACCGATCTCACCGAACCAGCATACAGGGGCCTCGAGCGCTGTTAATTGATTGGGGACTGAGGGCCCCTGCTCTTTTTTCCCAGCCCAAAGAGCCTCCTCGCAGTCGCCGTTGTCGTCTCTGCAACAGTTTCAGCCTTTTCGCCTCTAAGTCCAGCAATGAACCGTGCAACAACCGCCACATTGGCAGGCTCGTTCGGCCTGCCCCTCAATCCTTCCGGAGGGAGGTAGGGAGAATCCGTCTCAACGACGTAGCTCCCGGACGGCACCGCACGGGCAACCTCCCTTATCCTATCGGACCGCTTGTAGGTTATGTTTCCGGCAAAAGAGAGAATAAATCCGAGGTCGAGAAGCCGTGATGCGGTATGGTACCCGGAGGAGAAGCAGTGTATCACCCCCCCTCTCTTCGGGGTGTAACTTCTCAGTATATCCACAAGGTCCTCATCCGTATCACGTGAATGCACCACAACAGGGAGACCGACCTCGTCTGCGAGTACGATCTGCTCGACAAACAGCCTTTTCTGCTGCTTCTTTGTGCCGTACTCGTGATAGTAGTCGAGCCCGATTTCACCCACCGCCACGACCCTCCGGTCTTCGAAACATTGGGACCTCACCATGTCGACATCCCCTTCTGTTCTACTGTCTGCGTAGTACGGAGGGATACCGGATGAGAGATACACCTCCAGAGGGTAGCGCGAGGAGAGATCGCGTGCGATCTTCCTGCGCTTAAGAAAATCTCCCAAACCTGTCGATATATCTATCACGAGGGATACCTTGCGTTCGACGGCGTTATTTGCTACGTCATCCATCCCGATCTTGTCAGGATCGATGCAGCTCAGATGGCAGTGAGTGTCTGAAAACATACGCTTGACCCTTTAATAATATAGTTGACTTTCAATGATGAAATGGTAACATTAAAAAACCAACCATCGAGAGGGTACCATCGGTGTCTGAATATAAGAAATTAGAAAAGCGGTTCTTCTCATACCTGAAATCGCACCTCATGTTCCTAAAACGATGGATCGTTTACTCTTACAAGCGATTCGTTCAAAAGGGGAAAGACAAGCTCACTGTCATGCTTATTCCCCATTCCGAGAAGAAGATATTCAACTTTCAGATATCGCTTTTCACGATATTCTTCCTCGTCGTTATTCTTTCAGGCGTTGTCGTCACATTCTTTGTATCCACATCCCGATACACCCTCACTAAAAAGGAGATGGATAAGCTCGTCAGTGCACAGGAGGGAAATGCCAACGCCCTACGCATGTTTGAAGAAGAGATCTCAAGCTTGGACAAGGCCGTCGTCGACTATAAGACTAACATAAAGGATATTATCAAACTCCTCGGTGCGAGTCAATCCGAAAACATCTTCGGCATGGGCGGCCCTGAAACGGAGATAAAAAACCTCTCCGAGATCATAGGCCTCAAGTCCAAGTCGAGCTACGAGGACGAGATCGAGACGATAAAGAGAATCAACGCCGACATCATAGCCAGTGAGAGGGTCCTGGAAAACTTCAAAAAATTTCTTGTAGCAAGAGAAGAGATAATTCAGAATATACCGAACAACTGGCCTATCATAGGAGGCGGTTTCATCACCTCCCCGTTCGGTATGAGAAGATCTCCTTTTACAGGCAAGCTCGCGGTGCATCAGGGTGTTGACGTAAGCTGGTGGCCGGGGGCACCGATAAGGGCTACTGCTGATGGTGTCGTAGTCTTTGCCGGTATGAAAGGCGGCTACGGAAGGACCGTTCAGATCCAGCACGACTACGGATTTCAGACCCTCTATGCTCACTGTTCAAGCCTCCGAATATACGAGGGACAAAAGGTAAAGAAGGGAGAGATCATCGCCTTTCTGGGGAGAACAGGCCGGGCAACAGGATTCCATCTCCACTATGAGGTCAGAATCGGAACAAAGGCAGTCGATCCGATGATATTCATGACAACCCAGTTCTAATACGTGAAACTTATTCCCTTTTGTCTCTTTCATAAAATCTATTATATTATATACTTATTAATTGAATGAACGTTTATTCTCTCGATAAATCTTAGACCATGGCTGAAAACTATAACTATACCCACGAAGATGCTTTTGTCAACAGCATAATTGGTGAGGGCACAACTCTCAGTGGAGAATTCGAGCTCAACGGACTTCTGAGGATAGACGGTATCTTTTACGGAAAGGTGAGAACCAACGGGAAAGTTTTAGTGGGTAAGAACGGAATCGCGGAGTGCGATGTAGTTGCAGGGACTGTCGTGATAGGCGGGAGGGTGAAGGGTAAAGTCATTGCGACAGAGAGAATTACTCTCTTATCCACAGGGGAGCTTATCGGTACCATAATAACTCCCCGTCTCGTCATCGAAGAGGGGGTTGTCTTTGATGGGACCTGTGAAATAATCGAGGATAAAGATAGATTAAAGAAGATAAAAGAGCAATACCTCGGCAAAAGCCGACTTGAAAAGAAGCAACCCTCTGCTGTAGATGACGCGGCCCTTGCACACGAACGACACCACCGGATTCCTGAAGCGGAAACAAGACCGATTGAGAAGACGAAGATCACGTGATCGTGATGATAAGCGTGATCGCCAAGATCGAACTATAGTACAGACTCTTTACCCGCTAAAACCCCCACATTAGAAAAATCAGGGACAAACCATTGCGAAACGGATTTTTTATTGTGTTCGAAGGAGCCGATGGTTCCGGAAAATCGACCCAGGCTGAGGTTCTTTCATCCCGGCTCAAAGGTGAAGGTTACCGCTGCTGCGTTACAGAGGAACCCGGAGGTACAGAGGTCGGGGCTCTCTTGCGGGATATCATACTAGACCCTGGAAAGCAGATATCTCAGCGTACTGAGCTCTTTTTATTCCTCGCGGACCGTGCTGAACACGTGAACAAGATCATAAAGCCCTCCCTGGATGAGGGACAGGTGGTAGTATCATCACGATACTTCTACTCGACACTCGTGTACCAGGGGTTTGCGAGAAGGCTTCTCCCCCTTCCACTTTTACAAAGACTCAACCTTTTTGCCGTAGAGGACATCGTGCCGAACGTCATTTTTTATCTCGACGTTCATCCCGAGGACGGACTGGAAAAGGCAACAGGGCGCTCCTCCAACTACGAGGGCGGTGACAGGATAGAGCGCGAGGGAATAGAGCTCCAGAGGAGGGTGAGGAAAAGCTATCTCAGTCTCGCGAGACGGCACAAAAGGCAGTGGGTCGTTCTCCAGCCGGAGAGAAGCATCGAGGATATAGGTGAGCTTGTCTACAGGGAGACAAAAAGGAGGATAGGAGATGATAGAGATTGAAAAGACCGAAAGGGATAAAAAGAACCTTGCAGTAAAGAGGAAGAAGGATAAAAAAAAGATCTCCGAGCATGTAAACGTGCTGCAGAGCAGATTCTACGACGAGCTGAAGCTCGCGGAGACCGAGGACCTCCATATCGAGTTTGAAAACCTCGTACAGGAGATCACACAACAGGGTGAGAGGTTCTATAAAAATCCCACCCTTCAGGATCTGAAACTGTACAAATCGATGATCAGGAAGTTTCTGAAGTACGTAACGGACCGTATGTTCGCTGTGGAGCAGCATACGGGGGGCAAGTGGAAGCAGAAAATATATACAATCTCAAAGGTAATCGACACAAAACTCGAAGCTCTCACGAAGCTCGTGGTCTCTCAGCAGGCCAATAATATCAATCTCTTATCAGCCCTCGACGAAATCAGAGGATTACTGATAGATCTATACAAGTGAGGTAGGACTATGGCTGATAACAGCGGCGTGGTAGTAGCCAAACTTCTTTATAACAGCACAACGTGCTTTCTCAAGGTACCGGACTTCGAGATCGAAAAAGGATACCTTGTAGTTATCGAAACTGAAAACGGGCCGGAGGTGGCTTCGATCTCCGGTATAACATTCTCCCTACCGGAGGATGTAGAGATCGGGAAGATCATCCGCGTGTGCACCGACCAGGAGCTCGCAAAGATCAAGGAAAACGAGAAACGCGAAGAAGAGGCCTTCTGGGTCACACTCGAAAAAATAAAAAAGCACAATCTCGACATGAAGCTCGTCAATGTACACTACTTTCTCGACGACAACAAGATCATCTTCAACTTTACGGCGGAAGAGAGGGTGGATTTCAGGGAGCTCGTGAAAGATCTCGCATCCGTGTTCAAGAAAAGGATAGAGCTCCGGCAGATAGGAGCACGCGACGAGGCTAAGATAGTAAAAGGGTTCGGCATATGCGGCAGGG
>Ga0307378_10005528_pt1 | contig 17588 bp, 17 predicted proteins | sample UN1MG_FD_202238 | JGI IMG/M metagenome (GOLD analysis project Ga0307378, IMG submission 202238) | Soil microbial communities from Risofladan, Vaasa, Finland - UN-1 | ecosystem: Environmental > Terrestrial > Soil > Coastal area > Acid sulfate soil | place: Finland: Risofladan, Vaasa | collected... | reverse complement strand
TTAGAAACGAAAACACCATTTAAATCAAATATCTGAACATCATCTCTTGTTGAATCTAATACATAAATATAATTTCCTGATACAGAAATACTCGTAGGTGTTTGAAATTGCCCATCACCAGTACCGTTACTGCCGAATTTAGAAACGAAAACACCATTTAAATCAAATATCTGAACAGCGTATTTTGATAAATCTAATACATAAATATAATTTCCTGATGCAGAAATGCTTGATGTAGTTCCGAATTGCCCATCACCAGTACCAAAACTGCCGAATTTTGATACTAGAAGACCGATTGTTAAATTAACATGTATGGCTAAATTAACATAAGCTATCGAGCCGACTATGTTTATTTCATACCTCCAATAAGCCGGTATATAACTTGTATTTATAAATTTTATTGTATAAACTGTGGCGTCTAGTGATTCAATTGTGTCTCCGTCAAAAATAGACCCATCAGAAACACAAGTAAACAAAGCATTTTCGTATAAGTCAATAGTTAACTTATGGTTAGTACTAGTTTTAACAGAGGTTAAAACGTCTCTACTCCACAATTCCCAACTACTTTTTATTAACTCTATTTGAGTGGGAGTAAAATCTTCAACTTTTTGAGCCGTTGCCGGAGTTGCTATTGCCATATCTTATATATTATAATACAGTTAATGCTATTGTTAAGTTATCATCAAGTGCAATCGCTAAGTTATCGTCAAGTGCAATCGCCTGTAAAACCTCTAATTTGTCATACATAACCACTTGCGGTGGCTTTAATGACATGAGCAAAGATACAACATTTTTATATAAATTCGCTGAAATCTCTCCTTGTACAACAAAAAAGTTATAAGTTAGAAGGCCAATATCAAACTCAGCCTTTTCGTCAGCAAAATCATTTGCATGCATAAAACTACTTTCGTCACCATTATTTATTATGCCGAAAGTCTTTAATGTTACGGTTGATTGCTGCGGTATATTAAGTGTTATTTTTGATTGTGTCTTACTTATATATATAGGGTAAACCTCATGTCCACTCGAATCATAAGCCTGAAACGAAAAGTCGTAATTTGTGTCTAAATAACCGCCGTATGGTATTTCTATTTCTTGAATACCTGAATCTACTATATCGGAGGTAATTCTTAATAAGTCATCAACTATTGGTTTAAAAGTGCTTAATGTAACGGTCACATCTTGCGGTATATCAAATAATACTTCGGTATTTGTTTTTGATTTAAATATAATTGGCGTTTCAAAACCACTTGAATCGTAAGCCTGAAACATTATTTCATAATCTGTATCTAAATATCCACCGAAAGGAATAGTTATTGATTGGTCAACACCTTCTAATACTAATTCTGTTGTTGTCCTTAATGAATCTAATGCTGTAGGCTTCAATGTCGTAATAGTGACAATTGATTGCTGATCTAAGTTAAACGTTATTGATGTAGGTGATTTTGAAACAAAAACCGGAAATGTTTTATATCCATTTAAATCATACGCTTGAAAAGTAAAGTCGTAATTATCATCTATATAACCCCCATTAGGAATTTCTATCTCCTGAATGCCAGCATTTAATATTTCTGTTGTTATCCTAATAGAGCTATCTGATACGAAACTAGTATTGTATGCAACTGTTATGCCCGAATAACCAGCGTTATTAAGTGATAATTGAAAGTAATCTAATGAAAGCCTATTCTGATATTGAGGGAAAAGCATGTAAGATTTTACAACCTGCCTTCTTTGCTCTAATGTTGAAAACTCTGGAACATCAATTGCATATCGCGACTCCCACGGCTCAGGATTAAAATTATCATTCACGTACCAAACTTGGTCATTAATGATAAAAACAGCATAATTTTTAACTATATCAATACCGTTAGCGATAACTTCATAAAGTATTTTACTATAAAAAATACTCCTAAAAGCCTTTCCGTCTGGTTTTATTTTTACTAAAAAATTATACCAATTTCCCATTTAAATAAATGTTATTTCTTCAAGTCGTGGACATTCTCCATAATAATCTGATAATGCAGGGTCATTAGATGGTAATAATTCAGGTGGATAAGTTGAACCACCCCTATAACCAACAACATACTTACTATAAGAAGCGTAAGCGCCTGTATTTAATATTTTAATTTGCAAATCTATATTATCGAATGTGATAGAAGCATTCGCTAATATCTGTATTATATCAACTAATGCAACTGTATTTTCTAGTGTATTTAACCCATCGCTAAACTTAATAGTTTTATTCACAGTGAATAAAAATGGGCGTTTATATTCTAAATAATTTCTTATAGCTGATTCGATGTCAGATTGTTGAAGAACATCACCATTAGTAATTATGAGTTTTACCCCTGTAATTTTTACAGGCAATACATAATCTGTATTTACAAATTGAAAGAACTCCACAGGTGGCTGGCTTATTCCGTCTGAATCATACTTTATCGAATCAATAGCATCATTAATAAGTGATGCACTTGGAACTAAAACCGCATTATCTGACGATTCACAATATATAACAGCCTTTCCAGCTTCGCCATATGCAGTATATGGGTATGCGGTTTTTAATCCGTTTACATTCGCAACCCAAAGTATGTAATCGGAAGCATTCCCGTTACCTAAACGTAAGCGTTCAAAAGCAACAACAACAGCTCTATATTCATCAATAGTTTCTGTATCTGTTGGTGTTTGAATAACTTCAACTACGGTTATTTCATTTTCTGCATACGTCAATTGCTGCTGAGCCGTTGGCGTATCACTAACTACAAGTTCATTATCTGTTCCGGCTATCATCGCCCTAATTATAACGTCATTTCCTCCCACTACTTCTGCCGTAGTTTCATACTTGTATAAATTGCCATCAACCTCATAGGTAAATACTGTTCCCTCAGGAATGTTTCCACTACCCTTTGCAATTGTAGTACATCTGTATTCTCCTTTCACGGCTAAAAATAAACCCCTACCTATTTTGTCTTGTCCAACTTCCATAAGCTTAGAAGCTTGCATTGAGCCTACCCATACGTTATTTTTGATACCATCAACCATTTTTACAAGTAAATATAAACCTGCGGTTATCACCTTAGACATAACGATAATATTATATCCAGCATCATCAACGGTTATTCCTAGCCTGTTACACCAATCGGTTATTATTTGAGTGTATAATTCGTCAAATGTCATATTAATAAATCTTATAAGATATATTTTCTAAACTCTCTTTTGTTTTCTGATATATAAAATTAAAAGTATCTGAATTACCAGTTAATTTTATCAATATCTCAATCGCTTTATTCGAATAGAGCGCAATAGCTAAATCCTCAACTTCTATATCAGGATTTTTATTAGTAAATCTGAGTAAATCATCATTAATAGCTTTTTTAATCAAATTTATATCGCTTTCACTATTTGAGTTATGCGTTTTTAGTGCATTTTCTGTTCTTGATGCTATTTTTTCAGATTGAACACCGAAAGCACCATCACCCCACCATTCAGAAGATGAAGTTCCAAACAAATTTACATATAATTCGCTATATATACCACTATCTATTGGATAATCATTTCTTGCAAAAACAAAATACCCTCCTTCGAAAGAGTCAATTAGCTGTATATTACCCATTTCCAGTTGTTATTATTTCTATTCCCGTTCCTTCAACCTCTAATCCAAACCTACCGCCAGTTTTATCTACTACATTTACGGTAATTTGGCCGTTATTTTGCTTTGAGTTCCTAGCAGGTGAGCTATTTTGTGTTACAACCGATTGCGGAGCACTACTTGTAATCACATCTTTTTGAACATTAGTAATATTCTGCTCACTTGCTATTGCCGAAGTTGCTATTTCTTTTTGTGCCAATCCTACCGAACGTTCACTTATATTTGCGTCCTTTAAAATTGATGTTGTAAATTTACCTTTCCATCCATCTAGTGGCTTAGCTGTGTTTTTGTTCAATGCGTTTGTGTTTGCATCTAGCGCGGATGTTATTTTTTCAGTCGTTTTAACCGCCTTCGTTTCCTTTGTTGTGGCGGAAGTTTGAACCGTAACATCTTCCCCAAGTGCCGTAAGTGCTTTTTCTGCTATCTTACCTACTTTTGGGATTTTAGATATAGCCCTTAAAAATATTTTCAAAGGTAGAAGCATAAAATCTAATATAGATTTTCCAATTGCTTTAAATCCCTCAACTATACCACCAACTTTAAAAGCTTCTTTTATTTTTTTAAATGAGCTTATTAACAATTTAATGCTTTCAACTATCATTATAATAGGGTGAAATAACAGTGTTAATAATGGGTTTGATTTGATTTTATCGTAAAATCCAACCATTGCCAACTTGACAGCATCCCAATTTTTAATTAATAATATTATTCCAGCGATGAGTAAAGCAATTCCCACTATAATTAAGCCTATTGGATTCGTAGTCATTGCCGCATTAATTGCCAACTGAACAGCCACCCACACTTTAGTTGTTATAGCCGCGATTTTAGCAGCAATAGTATATGCTGTCAAAGCTAATGTATTAGCACCTATAGCTATAGAAGCTGTACCAGATAATGCCCCCATTATACCAAGTGCAATGTTATACGCACCTATTACTATTGTGTTAGCTAATACAATAGCTTTAAACCCAACGAATAACTTTATTAGCACAACAGCGAAAGAAACTATCCTATCCATATTATCAGCAACCTTTTCCATAATATTTTTTAGGAATTGCATTTGCTTGCCTTGGCCTTCGGTTGCTGTTATAGAGTTTTTCCAAGCCGCTGAAATTTCATCCAATCTATTCTTGAATGTATTGTTATTAATATTAGCTTGAATTGTGGCCTCATTAGTGCCTGTCATTGCCTCAGTAAGCCTATCTAATTCGCTAATATTTTCGGTTAATATCTTACCTGTTAATATATGAATTTTACCAAAAACTGCCTCTTCTCTCGCGGCTTTTTTAATCGGGTCTTGAATCAACGACATTTGTTGATTATATTCATTCAACGCGTCATTTAAATTAAATTGACCACTTGCAAAACCTAGAGAAGCTGCCTTTAATCGCAAAATAGTTGACTTTAACGATATACCTGCTTCGGAGCCTTTCAGGTTGAATTTGCTCATTAATTCCACCGCTGCGCCTGTTTGCTCTACTGATAGATTAGCCGCCTTTGCAACTGCACCAACTCTATCCATACTTTCAGATAATTCGCGTATATTCGCGCTACCCTCCTTTGCTCCAGCGGCCAAAACATTAATAACTCTGTTTGCTTGATCTGCGCCTAAGTCAAATTGATTCATTGTGCCAGTAACGGCCTTTGCAGAGTCCTCAATAGGCATTAATCCAGCCTTTTGAAGCTTAATAACTGCTTTCGTTACCATTCCAAGACTATCGGCACTTTTAAGTAAAATTGGTTGGGCAGAACCAACTATTTCAAATGCTTTAGCTGTATCTCCCGCGAATAGCTTCTCAGCTTTAGATATTTTATCAATCTCCTGCCGAAATTCAACAAACTCATTGCCTGTCTTACCCGTAATAGCTTGTAAGCTGGCAATACTAGCATCTAATTGTATATTAGCCTGAACAACTGAGCCTATAATTGCCAGTAATCCTATTCCAAACCCCATAGCTAACTTGGAACTTGATATTTTTCTGAACGACCTATTAACTGAGGCATTCATATTATTTAAAGAGACAGATATCTGTTTTGCCCTTATTCCAATATTTTGAGAAAACCTAGAAAATGCACTACCAGCAACCTTTGACTCCTGAGTAATAGTTCTAGTCATCTTATTATAAGACCTAGTTATCTTATCAGTCGTTCTCGACGATTTATCAACACTAACTAGCTCTGTTTTAAGTGTGAATTTTCTCATTTATTAAAGCCCCAATTAAGGGGCTGTTTTTTTGTTAGAATTTGCTATATCTTCTAGAATTTCATTGTATAAGAAAAATAAACCTCTGTAGTTCTCATCTTGCAATTCTAGTTTATCAATTTGTTCTGGAGTCCACTTATAGTTTAATAAGACAGTACCTCTTATCGATTCGATAGCCTCATATAATTCTATAATGCTGTATTTATTTACTTTTGTTTCGCTCTGTTTATTGCAAAGGTACGAAAGATTTACTTTAGTTACGAAAAAAATTGTAAACTGTTAAAAGTAGCATATAATCTTTTGTGTGAACCCCCCTAGTATTCTCAATTGAAAGCATTTTGTTATCAATATTTTTAAAAGAAGCAGCTAAAGAAGCGCGAGTAAATTCCTTTTGAGATTCAATGCTTTTTTTACTTATTTTGATGTTTTTTGTAAAAATACGTTCCCTATCTTCATTTCGTTCGAATAGAATAGTAACACATCTTGTCACCTCTTCGCCTTTTGCGTTTAAAATTGGCCTTCTAAGATTAACTAATATTCCGTCCGGCTCAATTTTAACCACTCCATTTTTAATATAAGTAATCAATCCGGCAAAGTCATCAAGATTCTCATCGTTTACAGCTTCAAATTCTAATAGCTCGCACTTATCAATCAATGTAGATTTAAGTTCTAAGAATATTACTTTTTCCTCCTCGTCTAATTCCTCAATAAACTCCTCGCTAATGGTTTTCTTTTCTTCTTTAACTTTCGATAAAGTTAATTCTGGTTTATTTAAAGCATCTCTTTTCTTTTCGTCTATTGTACTCATGTTTTTTGTTTTTTTTGTGTAGTATTACTATGATTCTATCCAATCCTGAGCAGCGGCAAACTTCAACTCAATTGTTCCGGTTCCGTTATAGATAATATCCCCAACAAAAGTTCCTAAGTTTGAATAAATAGAGCCATCTGTCATTACTACATTAGCCGGAACGTCTGAAGCTGCGTTTGTTCTTGCATTCTCTATAATACTTCGGATAAATGGGACGTCAGAGTCTTGATAAGCAAATACACCCTGAATATAAGTTCTTGCAACCATGAAGTTTTTAATCATTTGGCCATCATTAGTAAGGCCATCGTCAGTATCTTCAATTGAACCTGTAAAAGGCTTAATCTCTGGATCTTCACCTGCTTTTGCGGATAAAGTCAACTCCCCTAGAGGAGTTGTAATAAACATTGTCTGTATTTTTTTAGTTATATAACTCATGATTAATTGGTATAAAATTTATTAACTGTTATTTCGTTCGCAACTATTCTCAATAATGACGTAATTAGATTAGGTGAAACTACATCAAATCGGCCTGCATTAGATGGATTAATCCCCACGTCCAAGTTTTCTTTTGCATAGTCAAAATCCGCAATATAACCAGCCTCAACAAATGGCCTAATAATTTCATTCAGTATACCTGCTCTGTAAAGTGATGGGCTAGTAATACGAGCACTTGGCAATGCATTAGGTGCTATAGTTTTGTTTTTCTGAGCTTCGTTAAATTGCTTGAATTTATATATCAAATTAAAAACAATCATGTTATCCCTGACATATCTAAATATAGGGTCAACCTCTCCAGCTGGATGATAAGTCGTAATCAAGTCTTGAGCGTAATAACTACCATCTTTAAAGTTGACGGTTGAGCAACCTGCTTTTACTAACTCATTTCTAAAATCGTAATCTATAATATCACCTACATTCAGGTCCTCTGGAGGTGTAGAAAGCGTCATTACATCAGCTAAAATATCCTGTTTTGGGTCACCGTTTGATTTCTTAACAAACATTCCCAACTCATTAGCTGCATTTACGCAAGTAAAATCCTGAGCATTTGGAACGGGAACATAGCAATTTGTATTACTATCTAATCTAGTGTCTGTAATTGCTGTTAAGCTTGCTAAAAGTGGCTCATGTGTACCTGTGTAAAAGATTGCCGGAGTCATGTTGTCCGCTGCATATTTTCCATTTTCTCCAGCTGGTGTTCCGTTGAACGTTTCAAAGGCATCAAGAATTGCCTCAGAAATACCATTACCTAAGCAATTAAGTACGTGAGGATACCAATCATTTTGAAATTTAGCTAATTGAGTGGTCGGTATAACTTGCCCTGTACCGGCTGTTTTAACTTCTGCAAAAGTAATTCCCTCACTTGAATTAGAATAAACTGATACAGCTAAATCTACTGAGCTTTGGCCTAGCCATTTACTATCAATATCTATTGATGTTGTTGGTGTAGCTGTCGAAACTAAACAAGGCAGGTTTATTTCTGCGTTAATAGCCGTTTTTATTGTAGTTAGTATCTGAGCTAATGTTTGGCCTAAAGTTAAAGTTACGGACAATAATTTACCGTTTATATTTAGAACTAATGTTCCTGTTTTTGTAACCGTAGCACCTGTACCTGTTAATGCAAAGCTTGTTGCTGTGCCTCCAGCCGCTTCGGGAACAAATAAGTATCTTAATGATACACCAACACCTAAGTTATCAATAAGTGTAATCGCTGTTAAATGGGCTAAACTGCCGTATCCGTAAACTTCTGCAACTGCTTTTGATGTAAGCGGGTCTAATATTCCGCTATTCTGAGCAGCTTCTGTTTGCATGTCAGTATTCGCTTCTGCTAATACTATAATTTTTTGTTCTAAAAGTGGAGATTGTCCAACCGCAGCCCCCAAGCCAACTCTGTAAAAGCTACCTGATGCTTGCGCTAGTGGATTTATTGAACTCGCTGAGTTGCTCATAATATTGTTGTTTGTTTTACGTTTATATCATTTTCACCGATTTTTAAATCAGTGGTTACTTCTTCGATTTGTGTGTAATCATTAAATTTCGGAACTTCTGCAATTTCTGCGTTTAACACAATATTTCCGTATACAATGTTTTTATCATTCATGGTTTTTGAAACCTCAAAATCTGTTGACAAACTATTAACGAAGTACTGACCGCTATCAGAAATTATTTTGCATCCATCCGAATTTTCATATAAAAAAAGGTAATTCTTAACATCCATATCATTAAGAATCACATAAATTGCATCTGCTATCTTACGAAGATTCGTTAACCCATCGGCCAATATTCCAATAATATAGCTGTTAGAGTCATTTTGTTGCTTTGAAAACCGATTATCAGTACTCGACATCTTAGCTTTAATTATAGAACAAAAAGCCGGATTAATTTCTTTATCTGCTATCGGATTTAAAAGATACTCGTCTGTTTTAACCGATATAGGAAGAAATGTATTTCCATGCACAGTTATTTGATTCTGAAATTCTGTTTGCAATACATTTTGAATCAAAGTAATAAACTCTGAGCTGTTCAGATCGTAAACTGGATATGTTAATTGAACTGTATAACTCATGACTCTTTTAATTCGCAGTATACTGCATTTACTGTACTATTGTATTTTGAATTTTCAACTAAATAAGCTTTCAATTCTACGTTATCGGTTATCTCAACATAATAACCTTTAATTGAAAAGTATGAAGGCATAAAAGTTAATTCAGACATCGTTAAGGCTAAAATACTTTTATGACCTTGGTAAACAAATTGCCCCGATTCATTTTCAATTAAATTAGGTTTTTTGTCATAAGTCCCGCGACCTTCAAAAACAAGAGTACCACCTTGCGTATCGTATAATCTGACATCGCTATTAAACAAGTCATTTTCGTTTATAAAATCCGCAAAGTCGTCTCTTATCGTTGTGTCCATTATTTATATGATCCTTCTTCAATCCAACCTTTTTCAATCCAATCAAGTAATGTATCTGAGTACTTACCCATCACTTTTTCAGTAATTAAAGGCTTTTTATCAGCGTAAAAATGATTCTTAGCATTTCGCCCCCATGATAGATGGCCTACTTTCATAATAAAAGATTCAGCCTTTTTTTCTACCTTTTTAGTGGCTTTTTCTACAACCTTTTCAGTCGAAGCTTTTTTATTTTCCTCCATAATACTATGAATTAGCTGTTAGTGTGAACGTTTTATTAGGTGTTATTGCCTGAGTTAAAAACTTTCGATACACACCCATAACCAACGCTCTATTAGTACATTTATTCCATTCAGGAGTAATTAACCAGCCTCGCATTGATGGAGTAGCTCTTAATAGTTGAGCCATCTTAGTACTCCTAGCAACTAAGTCATTCATTGTAAGAATCTCAACTGGTTGACGTTGGAAAATATTATCAGAAGCGATTATATAAACTTTATCAGTATCTATCCATTGTTCCGCATTACCAGAACCATTTGTAAATGTTTGATTATAAGTAAAAATATGCGTAATACCAACTGAGTTTTTAAGAATTGATTCGCGATATACAGCCCCTTTAGGAATATTCGAATTTACTTCTGAATTAAGGCCTGCAATTCTTTCAACTTTGTAATTTCTGCGCTGATTTGAATCATCTTTATAATCATCAGAATTAACATAAGCTTTGTATGCGCCTCGTCCCATTATCGCATAAAATTCAGCATCACCAGAATTTCCGCGATCGGCTACTTGCTCAGTTGCGGCTTCTAAATCTTGGTAAGGCTTCATAGTTGCAGCGTTTGCAATCGTCCACTTTAAATTAGCTGTTGTAATAACTACACTATTACTAGTATCTCTACCAAAATCAATTGTTTGATAATTATCAAATTGTAAAGTTGCGGTATCAAGCAATTGTTTAACCTGAGTATCGGCAGCTCTTTTAATCATCTCAATGCATAATGTAGATGCATTTCTTACGCGCTCAACTAATTGAGGTGCTTGATTTCTTTGAATTGTCATTGATTTGAAATTAACCATATAATCTTGGTTCTGAATCAAATCATTTGTTGTAATAGAAAAACCCTTTCCATATTCAGGAGCTGTAAACATCTCATCGGTAAACTTAGTATCCTTAATTAAGGTAGCTTCCGAAGATTCAGGTATATCACTTGCAACTGGCCGGGTGTAAATCTTACCCATTACTCTAATCTTAGGTTCAATCTGCGGAGGCCTTTCTGAGGCCATTCCAGATAGCCCATGATTTTCCTTGTAAACGTCAGGTACATATGTAATCAGCCCGTTTACTAGATTTGGAATTATATCTGCTATTGAAAAACTTTGTACTGGCATGTCTTTAATTTTTTTTTAATTAAACTTGTGCGTCTTTAAAATCGCTTAGATTCTGCGCTGTTGGCTCTACTTTAATATTCGTATATGCTGCAATTGCATTACGTATACTAATACCTAATGAAGTAATTACAGTTTCGAGAGTCTCGGCTCCATTTAAGGTTATTTTGTCCTCAAAAATAGACGATTGATCATTACCATAACCAACCAACGCCTCTACCTCTTCGGCTGCGCCTGCTGCAATTACAGTATCATAGAGTAAAAAACCATAAGGTATTTGAGAACCATCAACAGCGGCAGCAACAACCTCTTGTGCAATTGTTTGGTCAGCGGTAGTAATTCCGACTAACGTTCCAGCGGGAATTGTTCTCTCTGATGCCGTTCCGTTCACAAAGGTGAAATTCTTTTGCTGGTTCGGGAAATTTAGAAATACTTTATCAACGGTGTAATCATATCTCACATGATTTGCGTTGTTTGGATCTGTTGTTAAATCTATTTGAGCCATATCTTATTTTTTTTCGATTAAATCGTTAACACCAGAAAAAGAATCCAACTCTTCTAGGGCAGCTTCTTTTTCTTTCTGCTCTGTTGATTTATCTTCTTTTTCAATTACTGTTTTTTTAGCTGGGTTAATTTTTTTTTCGCTTCCAACTTCTAGTTCATCAACTTTTTTTATGTTGAATTTTTTCTCCATAAAGTGCTCTACATGCTCAACTGTAAGAGAATCACCGCTATTAATTAGTGCGTTTGCTTTCTCTAAGTCATATTTTGCATATTTCATAATGCTGGCTGTTCTTGACTGTTCAGCTTTCTTTCCTATTTCAAGGATAGAATTGTAAACGTCAACATTGCCTGTTTTCAGCTCACTAGCTGTTACGTCTTTTATTTCCATATCATTACTATTATTAGTATTATTTTTTTTGGGCTTTAATCCGTATTTTTGTGCAATATTTTCAGGTAAATCATAATCTAATTCATTAAGCTTTACTTTATCATTTAAAGAGGCTGCTTTATCTAATAAATCGTATGTCTCGTCAAATAGGCCAACATAACCAGCTTGTTTTCCGGTTAACCAAACATCAACCCTTTCATCATCTTCGGCAATCATTACTTTCTTTAATTCCTTGCCTGTAACCTCTTTGAATTTTACCTCGTCTATTTTTTTTGCTAATGCTTCGTATAGAAATTGATTCGAATGCTTAAGTGTTTGCTTTGCGCCACCAGTTGCAGAGTGTATCATTACATCAGCCTGCTTTGACCCTATTACTTTATCGAAAAAAGGGAGTAAAACAGCACCCATTGAAGCAACTATTCCGCTTACATTTGCTGTAATTGAATTTTCTTTGCTATTAAGGTATTCGATCAGCTTCTGACCTGCGTACACTGAGCCTCCAAAACTATTCCAACTAATCTCCGAATCTTCTTTTACAGCATCAAATTCATCTATCAATGCTGTAATTGAATAAGAATCAATATAATCTGATAAATCTGTATTTATTTTTCTCATATATAAATTTACCTCTTTTGATAAAAAATATCTATACAAAGATATGAATTTATTTTTATATTATATAATTTTTTTTATAAATGATTGCTATCATACCAATTTGCCTCAATAATTTACTTATTTTTTATTGCGCCGGCACTATCGGTTCTGGCTCTGTTACTATGTCTTTTGATTCAATTATTTTGGTTTCGTTCGCAATTTGGTTTACAACACTTTCAAAATCTCCACCGCTTGCTGCATTAATTAACTTCTCTGTTGTGTTTAATGGAACATGATTTCTTATCCTTTCTGGTAATTGCTCCCTAAGTGACTTAATGAATTTAAGTGGGTCAATTGGCTTTAATTTTGTGCCTTCAAAAGTACTATTCGTAATTGCTTGAATTGTAATTATATCATTATCTTGATAAGCCTTAATTAATGGCGGGCAATCTATATCACCTTTCAAAACTTGAAGGTATAAGAATAATTTGTAATTCATCTTATAAAGCTGATTAGATGGTATTATTTCTGTCATAACATCTAGGTTGTACTGATAATCAGATCTAGCACCCATTGATGCACTATAATTTGAATTATAAGTAGACATCATTACCTCGTAAGGCGTGCCAGATTGAGCAAAAATTGTACTTAGTGTACTTGTTAGATATTCAGCTTGGTCGGATTGCGCGGTCGGATTAAGCAATTTAGCTTTCACACCCTTTGGCAAATCGCCAACTATTCCGCTACCGTTTAGTTTTCGCTCAATTTTATTTGCATATAAAGCAACGTCTGCATCGCTAGCAACTTGGTCAACTGGTGTAGTGTCTCCCATTCCTGCAACATTAAGTGTGTTACTACCGAATACTTTTGAGCCATCTGAGTTTTGGTCTTTTTCTAAGAAGAAAACCATCTGTGCAAGTAACTGTGCATTTTTAGAGTTGGCTATTAAATAGTCGTTTACATGCTTAAGTGTCTCGAAGATGTGAGACATTAAAGGCATAGCCCTTGTTTCTCCAAGTTTTTGCAAATCTGATGCTCTATATAACCAAGCCTGTTTTATATTTTTATTTCCTTTAAAATATACGGGCACTCTTTTAGTTCCAAAGTTTAGTGGGTCGGTTGGGTTAGGAATATAAACCCCGTTTGAAATATTAGTTTCAATTAATACATGATAAGCTACTACTTCACCATTTGCATTTTTTTCAACTCCCTCGCATACGCTATGGCCTTTTGCAATTTCGCTATCTACTAATGAAGGGTTAACAACACATTGGCCGCTTATCGCCTGCATATTTGGATAACCATCTTTAACCCTCATAATTAATAATACGTCACCATCACCACAAGCATTATAATCTACATGCCTTGCTGCTTCATGTAGTGTATTTCTTTTTTCAAAATCTGATTGTGTTGTATCTGCATAATTTCGGAATTGATACTCGGCTTGCGCGATAAATTCACGTTGTTTTTTTTCTCCTTTTTCTTTTCCGTAGTAATCAATAAAAGGCTTATCAAATGGTTTTGCATTAAATAAAAGTCCTGATCCAATTAACCAGTTCACCCTTTTATTTACGATTAAACTTGCTATGTGGTTTTTTAATATAAACGCCCAGCTTCTAACTCTTAAAGCTTCGTATATTATCAGTACCTCTTTTGGTAATCCTAACTCATTGTATGTGCTTTCACCCGTGAACGTCTCAAAATCGTACCCCATCATAGTGTTTAGAATACCATTCATTTTATGATTTTCGGAAACAAGCGTGCTAGTTTTTTCTTGAAGATCGCTATTGATTCCTTCTAATGTATCTATTTTTTTTGATAGTTCTTTATTCCAGAAGGCCATAATTAACAGTTTTTAAATTGAACAAAAACACCTGTAAGTTGATATTCTATAGCTGTCATTTGCTCTTTAATATCTTTTCTTAAATCTTGTAATGATTTTAAATCCTGTGTTTCTGCGGAGTGAGTAGTCTCTTGGTTAGAATAGGTATATTTCTTATTCTTAGATTTAATTATGTTGGTTATCTGTGCATTGATGTCCACTAATTGCTGTTTAAGAATAGCATAATCCTCTTTTAATTCTGCGTTTGTTGCCATACCTATATTTTTTGCTAAGTTACGTATTTTTTGTCAGTTATGAAAGCGGCCTATTATTTTCTATTGACGCTTCCTTTATTAAGTCGCAGGCATTTTTCCAGCTTGGTGTTATTTTTTGGCTCTTATAATGAAATGCTTTATATGGATTATCGTTCGAACAAATAATATCAGTCATTAATATTCTACAGAAAATCCCATAAACCTCTACATCCCAAAAGTGGTTTTGAATTGTGGGCCTTTTCTTTTCCCATAGATACTTATCAACACCGCCCTCTATTTTTTTCACTATCTTATGCTCTGCCTCATAATGAGCAAAGAAATTTCTATATGTGTATTTTGATGTTTTTGAATCATATTCTGGAAAATTCATGAAATTAGAATCCTGTCTTAATTGCCCTTCATCATCAAGATAGCTATTCGCATCAATATATTTTGCAAGCCTATCTTTAATTACATTTACATTCAACAGATAAAAGTCACCTGAAGAGCTATTCCTATAAATGTAACCAAAGTCTGTTTTTGTCTGCACAATAAATCTATCTTGGTCTTCACCCTTTACTCCGATGCAGAACACACCATGCCTTTTCATCTTTTCAACAAATTCAAGTGCATAAGTATCCATGTGGCCAACATCAACCGCAAGAATAGATACAGGCCTTTCATACTTGCCAAACTTTTGTTTTACTATTTCTTCAAATCCTTTCCATATACTATTATCAACACCGTGCTGATAGGTATATTTAATTCTTTCAGCTTCAAGCTTGCCCACATTTACACCTTCATTTTCTAGTGCTAATCGCTCTACTTTCGGGATAAACGTACCAAAACTACCAGCATCAATGTTATAAGTTGCGCCTTTTTCTGAATGCCCTATTACAGAGTAATCTATTCTCCCATCATGCTCATATCCATTTAAATCGCACTGTACAGATATTATCATTATATCACCATTGTTATCTTTCTTCGATAATTCAAATGGGCATTCACCTATTTTATACTCACGTCTATTTTGTTGTAATTTATTTGACTTTAAAGTTTGCCCTTCAGGCTTATAGGGTAATCCCTCTATTGAATTTTTAAATGATTGAACTTTCGCATCATCTTTTATTCCTTTTCTTGGAAACGCTTGTTGATATTCTTTTGCAAAATCATACCAGTTATCCATACTTGCAGGTGCGTACAGCGCAGAAATTCTATAACTAACAAAATTTTTATCTTCTCTTTCGATTGTGGGCTTCCAGATTCCGGCATTCAATAACTCATGCTTATGTTTCTTTTCTTGAAATTCATTCTCGCATTTACCGCAACGATAACGAACGCTTTTTTTAATAACTTCACCGTCTCGCACATCGAACAAAACACCGTATCTTGTATTGTTTTCATTTCGATCATTCCAAACTAATTCAATATACTCTCCGCATTCAGGGCACGGAACATAATATACATTTTGGTTGCCTCGTAAAAATAACTCATAAATAAGACTGCTATCTAAAAGCAATGGCGAACTAATATATATTATTTTCTTCGATTCGCCTAAACTTCTAGCTCTATCCTCCATCAGCTTAAGGAAGTTCCCAGCCTCCTTTGAAATACCCTTAAAAGCATCTAGCTCATCAGCTATTACAAGCCCTGCGGTAACCTGCCGCATGTTTGAAGCACTTTGGCCACCGTAATTAAATAGCTTAAACCCTCCGCTGAAAAACTTCTGTTGCTGCGTGTCTCCTTTTGAATTACTCTGAACCCCTGACCCCTTACCTATTAAGTGCCGGATATTACACCCGTCTATTCCATTATCTACCCCCTCCATTGTTTTGGTTGCCAATGAATCGTTAGCGGAAAGGAGCATTATATTAGTTGGGCGTTCACTCATTACATACGGCACACCATTATGAACTAAAGCGAATGTACCACCTATTCGTACTCCCTTCATTAACGCAACGTGGGTAACAGGGTCATACGGGCTTAGATGTTCGGTTATTTGTTTCATGTATGGCGTATTACTCCAATCGAATTTTCCGAACATCTTTTCTGATACGTGCATCTGAATATATCGTTTACGCTCAATATATTCAGTAGGGCTTAATTCCTCCTGATTGAAGTTGTAAGAGGGTGATGAGTATATGCTTTTTATTGAATTTACCATTTAGTTGTTAATGAATATTCTTTCGCCTGCGCTATGGCCTCAGGCTTTTGGTTTTTTATGCCATCCTTTAAAATATCGTTAAACCCCTGCTTAAATTGCTTTTTGAATTTCAACTTCAAAGTAACATCCGCATCCATTTCGTTACACATCTGCTCAATAATCGAGTTTACAAAATTAACCGTTTCGCCAAATACACCCCTTATATTCAAAGCTGACCAATCAATTACAAAGTCTAGGGGCAAAACCTTTGCTTTCTTCTTTTCTAATTCTAGATTCTTAAGCCTCGTTTCAACTTCAAGTTTATCAACCTCTTTATTAAGCTTTAGAGTCTGTAATTCTAGATGAGTTAGTTTTTTTTTACCCTTTCCTCTTACTTTTTCTTCCTCGTATACGTGTTCTTCTGATTCTGATTCCGGTTCCGGAATATTGCTATATAACAACTGCTCACCGTTAATTCCTTTTTTAGTCGCATATTTTATTATACAAATCTTATTGGATTCATCATCCAAATCTATCATTCCTTTGCTTTCCTCTACAATTACGCCTCTTGATATATACTTTCGCAAAGATGAATCGCTAATCTTAATAGCCTCACAAAGCTTTTCCCGTGTAATTAATCTCTGATTCATATTGTAAAGGTATTAATATTTTGCGACATTGTCGCGACACTGTGACAATATTAAATATTGCTACCACGCAAAGCATTGTGTATTAATATACTTAAGCTTTTGCGACACTCTTACTTTTATTAATAAATTATACGGATTTTTATTGAACATTTGATTGTTTTTATGTTTTTTAGTTTTTTAAACATCCTGAGTTTGTTGCTGGACGCGTGTCTCAGGTGGTTTGCGACAATTTGCACAGAAAACATCACATTTTTTTTTCATCGGTACCGCAAGCTTATAT
>Ga0307378_10005526_pt1 | contig 17591 bp, 15 predicted proteins | sample UN1MG_FD_202238 | JGI IMG/M metagenome (GOLD analysis project Ga0307378, IMG submission 202238) | Soil microbial communities from Risofladan, Vaasa, Finland - UN-1 | ecosystem: Environmental > Terrestrial > Soil > Coastal area > Acid sulfate soil | place: Finland: Risofladan, Vaasa | collected... | reverse complement strand
TATATTGAGAGCTTCAACGATAAGCTGAGGGATGAATGTTTAAATCGTGAGGTCTTCCGGAATGGGAAAGAGGCTCAGGTTATTGTGGAAGCCTTTAGGCAGGAGTACAATAACTACCGTCCGCATAGCTCACTGGGCTACCAGACGCCAGCAGAGTTTGCCAGACGATACTACGAGGAGAACCAGATAACAGAGGTCAAACAACCAGTGGAAAAAGCGGGAAGTCTCTCATTCTAGGTGGTACTAAAAATGGGGGCACCCCAGTCTTTCGTTAATGATAACTTCCTCAAGATACCGAGCACACCTCACATTACACTCGGGATATTCAAGCCCGAACATACAGCGATAGCAGTGATAAGAGGGTATATGCAGGAAGTCTTTACCCGAGGGTCCCCATCTTTCCTCGGAAAACACTTCAGCTCTATTTGATGCCCATGAGCCGGCACCTAGGCCATGATAGCTACCATAGAGGGAAATGATTTTCGACTTGTGGCTCTTACCACAGAGAAACCAGTATAAGTAAACCATTTTAAAAGCAACATCGGTGGATTCGGCACCACTCGAGGTAAAGATGATATGGTCAAGACCCACTGGAGTGATCTCCGCTAGCTTTTGGGCACATTCAATAGTCGTTGGGTCAGATAACCCGTACCAGCCACTGTGGAATTCAACCTTATTCATCTGCTCCAGCACTGCGTCGATAATCTCCCGCCGACCATGTCCCAAATTGGTGCATTCTATGCTGGATAACAAGTTAATATAATCTTTACCCTCTGTGTCCTGTAACCATATTCCATGGCCCTTTTCGAGTACCACCCTTGGCTTTCTTCCCACTGCATGAATAGGGTGCATCAAAATATTTCACATCTCGTCTCATGAAGTCTTCCGTCCGTTTACTGACCATCTTTTCCTCCTTCAAGTTCCGACTAGAATACCGGGCAACCAAGTAGCTATCTCGGGAAATATTGAAATAATTATGATAGCCAGCCCCAGACTCACGATGTAGGGGACAATAGAGTGGTAGACCATACCCATTGTAATGCTTTTATCAATCTCAGGAAGGATACCTTTCATGTAAAACAAATTATAGCCGAAGGGCGGCGACAGGAATCCGATCATTATCGACAGAACCATTATTATGCCAAACCAGATATCACTGAAACCAAGTAGCCGAATTAAAGGGAAGAGCGTTGGGGCAGTAATTATTACTACGATTTCTGCTGGCATAAAGGTCCCCAAAATTATAATTGCAGAAACACTAATAACAACTGGCAACCAACGATTTACCTCTGCTAATCCAATCAGGGCAGTATTGGCAAGCGTCGCTCCTCCAGCCATACCGAAACCAGCTTGAAATGCATAAGCCCCCAACACTATCCACATAATAAAGGTAGTAATACCAAATGCACGTATTGTAACTTCCTTCATGAGAGACCAGGTGAGTTTCCTGTGTACTGCTGTGCAGATCAAAGAACCGACGGCACCCACTGACGCGGCTTCAATAGGAGTTGCTGCTCCTGTGAAAATTGCTCCAAGAACGGCGACAATTAGGATGACGGGCAGAATTAGCCCTCTTAATGACCGAAACTTTTCACTCCAGCTTGGCCTCTCGCTGTGCGGCACGATTGGCCCCAAGTTGGGATTGAATCAAGCCTGTCTCCCTAAGTCTGAGCTACATTACCGACTTTGGAACATCAAAAATTTCTGTAAGAACAATTTAATTTTCAACCTTGTCCCAAAATAAAGCTACTCAGGGGTTGTTCAGTCCCTCAGGCATTTTGACAAAGCATCAGTTTTGCTATACGATCGCTCCTCTTTCTGGCTATTAAGGCAAAGACTCTGGGAACATCGGCCAGCAGAGACTTTGACTGTTCAGCTGCATCCAAGTAAAATTTTATGATTTTCTCTTCTACCTCTACAGCCTTATCCAGAGCCTCAGAATAACTTGCCTCTTCTGCCAGTTCAGTTTTCACAGTATACTCATCCGGATTCAGATTAAAGGCAAAACAACCCTCAATGGCATCAGTGATAACCCCATAGTACGCTCTTTCAATCTGCACTATATTCTTACCATTCTCCTTAGCAAAAGAGAGAAAGGTATCTTTACCTTCAGTATATCTCTGAGCCAAATCTTCATAGAACTTCGCCGATTCGTCTTCAAGCTTCTTAGCAAAACTAATAGTTGCAGAGGCTGTTTGTAGCTTCATAGATACCCCCTTTCTAAAACCACCTCTCGATGACCACTTTACTTTCGGTAAAAAAACGAATAGCCTCCTTGCCCTGGGTATGTAATATCCCAAAGAACGAATCCTTCATGCCGCTAAATGGGAAGAATGCCATAGGCGCCACTATTCCGATATTTATGCCAACATTACCACTGTTAATCCGGTATTGGAATTCTCTGGCACTTTTACCGCTTGAGGTAAAGATAGCGTTACCATTACCATATGGATTGGTATTGACCATATCTATTGCTTCGTCCAGGTTTTTCGCTTGCATAACACTCATTACCGGCCCAAAGATTTCATCCTTACCAATTTTCATATCCGGTGTAACATTCTCGAAGATAGTTGGATTAAGGAAGCAAGTGTCCGGATAGTTGCCAAAAATCTTTATCTTTCTACCATCAAGCCTGAGCTTTGCCCCTTCTCGTATACCGCTTTCTATATACCCTAAAACCCTTTGTTTTTTCTCCTTATCGTGCAGAGGCCCCATCTGAACCGCTTCATCAAGTCCATTACCAACAATTATCTTGGATGCGACATCAGCCACTCCATCCATAAAGCTATTGTAGAATTTATCATCACCGACAATAACAAGATTGGCACCTGACAAGCATCGTTGACCTGCGTTACCGAAAAATGATGTCATTAGAGCTGGTATGGTTGCAGCTACATTACAATCCGGCATTATTATCATAAAGTTCTTGGCACCCCCCTGAGCAATAACCCTCTTACCAGTTTCGCCACACATCTTGTAAATATATTTCGCGGTTGGAGTGGAGCCAACAAAGGCTATGCCCACAATGCCCGGATGCTCTAGCATGCCTGATACAACAACTCTTCCACCATTGACCACATTCCACACGCCTGGTGGGAAACCAGCCTCGTCTACCAACTCAGTGAGCCTGCTTTGGCTGAAGGGAACCTCACTTGAGGGCTTGACAATGACACAGTTTCCAGTAGCCACAGCATACGGTGCTGACCAAAGTGGAATCATGAATGGAAAGTTAAACGGGGCTATTATGCCGAAAGTTCCTAAAGGTGTTGGAATAAGATACTCATCTATGCCTGCCGCGATATCCTCCGAACGATAGCCTTGCATCAATATAGGAATCCCTGTAGCCACTTCTACATTCTCGATGCCGCGCCTCGTTTCTCCTCTCGATTCATCTATCGTCTTTCCATGTTCCTGCGTCTGGATCCGACTAAGCTCCTCAAAATTCTCTTCCAGTAACTCTTTGAGCCTGAAGAGACATCTTACTCTGGCTAGCGGAGTTGTTCTTCTCCAATCAGGAAAAGCAGCTTTGGCCGCTTCTACTGCGGCACCTATCTCATCTTTGGTTGAAATCGGAACTTTGCCAATCGTCTGGCCTGTAGCCGGATTGACAACATCCTTGGTTTCACCTTTAGATTCAACCAATTCCCCATTAATATAGTTTTTAACCAGCGGTATCCCCTTTATTGGTTCCTCTAAAACTGCCATATTACCTCCATTCCTCTTTTTAACTGATTTTTAGTCTCAAGAAATCAAGTCCCCCTTCTCTTAGAATATCTAGCTTGGCTTAAGACTAGCTACTATAGGAAACAAGATATCGAGTGCTTTATCTACTTCTTCACTAGTGATTATCAGCGGGGGGGCAAAAACAATTCGGTCGCTCGGAGTAGAACCAATGTCAGCCATACGTAGAAAGATACCCTCTTCCAATGCCCTATCTTGTATCCTCTGCATTATATTCAATTTCCGGTCAAACGGTCTCTTAGTAGCTTTATCAGCTACTATCTCAATGCCAAGCATTAAACCAAGCCCATTGGCACCACCTACGCACTGGAGCGGTTCAAAATCCCGCTTAAGGTGCTCTAGGGCATACTTACCTACCCTGGCCGCATTTTCAACTACCTTGTCCCTTTGGTATATCTCCATCGTTTTAACTGCCGCGGCAGCACATACCGGATGCCCAGCATAGGTATAGGAAACAAAATTTCTGCCTCTAAGTGTCTCCCAAATCTCACCACTAAAGGCTACCGCTCCAAAAGGAAGATAGGCACTGGTAATCCCCTTGGCCATAACCATTATATCTGGCTTAACCCCCCAATGCTCCATGGCGAACATTTTTCCAGTTCTACCAAAGCCAGTCATAACCTCATCAGCAATGAGTAATACATTATACCGGTCACATATTTCCCTTACCTTAGGCCAATATTCCGGAGGAGGGGCAATCATACCGCCAACTCCTAACTCCGGTTCAGCAATAAAGGCAGCTATGTCGTCTGAGCCTTCCTTCTCAATAATTTCAGCTAGGAATTGGGCACAATGGATATTACAGCTGGGGTATTCTTTATCAAACATGCAGCGATAACAGTAGTAGGACGGTATATGAATAAAACCGGGCATCAATGGGGCTACACCCCTCTCATAACCTCCCCTGCCAGTACCAGCAACCGCCAATCCTCCACCAGCGGTACCGTGGTATGAATCATAAAGGCTAATAATCTTAAATTTATTCCTGCCTTTAACGCTCCAATATAAGCGAGCCAGCCTGAGCGCAAGGTCTATACCCTCTGAACCCCCAGTGGTAAAGTTGAAATGGTCTAATCCCTCAGAGACTAGCTCACTTAACTTCTGGCCACACTCAATAGTGGCTATATTTGAAAACCCGTGAAAGAGCATACTATATTGCAATCTCTCCATCTCTTTGTAGGCTGCATCAATAATCTCTCTTTGACCGTAACCCAAATTGACACAGAGCAATTGAGAGGCACCGTCAATATATTCCTTTCCTTCTGTATCCTGAAAGTATATTCCATGACTTTTATCGCTTATGATGCCAATATTTCCCCCGATGCCATACCTGCTGTGCACTATATGTTCTTGATCCCACTTGAGAAGTTCTTCTGTTCTCTTAATCATTCTTTCTCTCCTTTTTCAGAAAAAACTAGTCTTCTATTTTTCCCTTATAGTATTTCCTAGCCTCTGCCAATATCCTATCTATCTTTTCCTCTTGATGTGAAGTCAAAGGTATCGACACCTTATGTGTAGCATCTCTGCCATTTTCTCTTTAGCAAGATCCAGGGTAGTCTTCTTTCTCCATGTCTCATTAACCAAACATCTTTCCTGGAAGCCAAGTAGCTAGCGAGGGGAACACCATAACTATAGCTAGAGCGATGATCTGAAGTCCTACAAAGGGAACAACAGCATGATATATATCTCCCATGGTTATCTCCACACCAGTCTGCTCCCTTATCACCGGAGTAAGCCCCCTCAGGTAAAACAAATTAAAACCGTAAGGAGGAGTCAGGTAAGCTATATTCATATTCATAATAAACAGTATCCCAAACCATAAGGGGTTGAAGCCCAAAGTCTCAATAATAGGGATATAAATGGGACCGGCAAGCATTATAACAGCGACGTCATCCATTAAACAACCAAGAATGAGAAGAGAAATCTGCATAAGAATCAAGATTAACCACGGGTTTAGGTGTAAGCCGGTTACTAGCTCACCGATCATATCCCGAGCTCCCAACTGGATATACAGGTTGCTGAAAGCGATAGCTCCTGCCATAATCCAGAAGATCATAGATGTTAGTCTAAGAGCCTGGAGGGATGCCGTTCTGAGTAGTGTCAGGTTGAAACGGCGATGAATAATAGCACAAATAAACCCGCCGAAGGCACCTACAGCTGCAGCCTCGGTAGGGGTAGCTACTCCAAACCAAATTGAACCTAAAACAGCGATAATGAGGATTATAGGTAGCATTAAGGCTTTCAACGACACTAATTTCATGCTCCAGGTAGCTCTCTCTTCAACTGGTAGTGGCGGACCTAGCTCCGGGTTCCGCCAACATCTTATTCCAATATATAATACATATAAAAAACTAGCTACAAGGCCAGGAAAGATCCCTCCCATAAACATCTTCCCAATTGATAGATGAGCTATCAGACTGTAAATAATCATTATTATACTTGGCGGGATTAAGAGACCTAGTACCCCACCGGCGGCTACACCTCCGACTATCATACGCTTATCGTAGCCACGTTTGAGCATAGACGGAATAGCTATTAGCCCCATAGAGACAGTAGCAGCACCGCTTGTTCCCGTTACGGCGGCAAAGATAGTACATATCAGCACGGTGCCCATTGCCAATCCCCCCCTCAGCCCACCCATCCACTTGTAGAACATGTCGTAGGCGTCATCCGCTATTCCTGAATATTGCAGCACACTTGCCATCAGTATGAATAATGGGACAGCCAACAGCATCTGAGTAATGAACCCAGCCCAGACGTTCATGTACAGACCAATGGTAGCATTAATGCCAAAAATCAGGATAGAGAGTGCCATGGCAATGCCACCGAGGACAAAAACAACTGGCAGTCCTGTGGCCAAGACAGCGAACATCAAGCCAAATAAAATGATAGTCCATACGCCAATGCTAAGATCCACTATTCACCTGACTACCAGTATGGGCAATATAGATGTAGCGCACGAAATCTGATATCGCCTGTAACAAAAACAGAAAGATACCAACGACCAACATTAGCTTAAAGGGATATATGGGAGGACGAAAAACAGTTTGACTGCGTTCCAACAGGCTTAAAGAAAGCAAACCCCCTTCAATACTCCGCCATAAAAGTATACCCAGAAAGAGAAAGATTAAACAGGAAGTAAATGCATCTGTAATTGCCTTGGCTCGTGTGGAGAGATGCTCATAAGCTATGTCCACCCTAACATGTCCTCGAACCAGCAGAGTATAGCCACCACCTAAGGCAACAAAAACGCTCAGAACCAATGCATTAGCTTCCCAGACCCACACAGTGGGTCTGTTGAAGAAATACCTTGCTCCCACCTCATACACCCCCGTTAACGTCATCACGACAACAAGATAGCAAATAACATTACCAACCCATTTGTTAATGTTATTAACAGTATTAAGAAATCTCACTTACTTGCCCCCCCCATTGTGGGGCGGGTAGGTACCTACCCGCCCCACAGTCATCAATCACTAGGAAGGCTCTCGCCAGTCAACCACCTCAGTCATCTTGTTTGCATACCAATCTTTCAAAATTTCAACAGCCTCAGCACATCGAGGAGAGTGCGTAGCCCACTCAGGCCAGACCTTTTCAACGGATATCCGCTGCATCTCAGCCAAGTCCTCATCAGACAAAGTGAGTACGTCATAGCTATATGTACCCTTTGTTCCCGCTCCGGTAGCCAGTTTGATGTTATCTTCCAAGTAGGCGTACCAGAATTCGTTGGCCTCACGGCAGTATCTATCGGTGGCTTGTCTGAGAAGGTCCTGATATTCCCAAGGTAGTGCTTTCCAAGCGTCCAAGCTACAGAAGATGGTATTACCTTTAGCCTCGTATGTTGGCGTAATGAGGTAATCCGCAGGTTCACCCCACCCCATGTCTTTGATGCACTCTTGCGAGTACATAGCAGCATCAATTACGCCCATAGTCAGAGCCTCGCCAACCTCTCCTGCTGGGACATAAGTAGTGGAAGCACCCAGTTCCTCAAACAGTTTTGCATCGTAACCGGATACTCTTATTTTCACTCCTTTAAAGTCTTCCAATGTGCGTATAGGTACCCTTGAAACGAGACAGGGCTGAGGCCCTACGGTTACCCAACCAATGTAGTAGCAGCCGTGTTCGGCGAATATCTCCCTCATCATGACCGCCCACCGGCTCATAGTATTGAAAGCATAGCCATCAATTGCCGATGTCGGAGCAAAAGGTAAACCAAAAGCTAGGTCGAGTGCTGGATCCGTGCCAGGCCAGTAACACCCAGGTCCTTCTCCCATCTCAGCCAATCCCTTACCTATGCCAATGATCATTTCCTCGGGTGGCATGATTTCGCCGCCGTAATAACGTGTAATTTTAAACTTCCCACCAGACTTTTCGGCAATCCAGTCTACCAATGACGGAAGGGCTATATCTGCTTCATGGTCCCCCGCGGTGAAGGCACACTGCAATCTCCACTCAACCGTGGGTAGCTCTCCTTCCTCACTAGGCGTCGGCGCTGGGGTTGGCGCTGGTGCTGGGGTTGGTGCCGGGGTTGGTGCTGGTGCTGGGGTTGGTGCTGGTTTGGCACAACCAACGATAACCAAACTAACCACCACTAGCATTATCGCCAATACAACAAAGACTTTCTTCATTTTCTACCTCCTCTTAAATTTTGTTATGTGTCAGGCTTCCCTAAATTAGTTTTGCTGCATCCCCACCCCCTTTCTTCATACTCTATAATTTGGCTAGCTCGATTTAATGGCAGCCATCATAGGTAATAGAATGTCAAGTGTTAAATCAGCTTCCTCTAGGGTCATGGTACAGGGCGGGATCATCAAAAATCGGCTATTTCCAGACCCCCAAATCACTGCACTAATGATACCTTTGTCCAATATCTCGCTATAGATACGCTCTCTGACATCCTCAGGGAATGGTGCCTTAGTAGTTTTATCAGTAACCACATCAAATCCGAGCATCATACCCAGCCCGGTAGGGTTATCAATACATGGCAAAGGCTTAAACTCAACTTCAAGACGTTCCAAGATATGCTTGCCTACTTTAGCAGCATTCTCAGACACCTTGTCTGTAACATAGAGATTCATAGCGGTTAGTCCGGCAGCACAAGCGGTAGGATGCCCGCAGAAAGTATAACCATGGCTTAATTCATTACCCTTCAAAACCTGGTAGACTTTGTCATTTATTGCTACCGCTCCAAGAGGAATGTAACCACCTGAGATCGCCTTGGCCACAGTCATTATGTCCGGCTTAACTCCCCAGTGCTCCATAGCAAACATCTTACCGGTTCTGGTAAAGCCAGTCATAACCTCGTCAGCAATTAGCAACACATCATGCCGGTCACATATCTTTCTTACTGTCGGCCAGTACTCAAGAGGAGGAGGAACACACCCCGAGCCACCAATCACTGGCTCACCGATGAAGGCAGCTATGGTTTCTGGTCTTTCGTTAATGATAACTTCCTCAAGATACCGAGCACACCTCACATTACACTCGGGATATTCAAGCCCGAACATACAGCGATAGCAGTGATAAGAGGGTATATGCAGGAAGTCTTTACCCGAGGGTCCCCATCTTTCCTCGGAAAACACTTCAGCTCTATTTGATGCCCATGAGCCGGCACCTAGGCCATGATAGCTACCATAGAGGGAAATGATTTTCGACTTGTGGCTCTTACCACAGAGAAACCAGTATAAGTAAACCATTTTAAAAGCAACATCGGTGGATTCGGCACCACTCGAGGTAAAGATGATATGGTCAAGACCCACTGGAGTGATCTCCGCTAGCTTTTGGGCACATTCAATAGTCGTTGGGTCAGATAACCCGTACCAGCCACTGTGGAATTCAACCTTATTCATCTGCTCCAGCACTGCGTCGATAATCTCCCGCCGACCATGTCCCAAATTGGTGCATTCTATGCTGGATAACAAGTTAATATAATCTTTACCCTCTGTGTCCTGTAACCATATTCCATGGCCCTTTTCGAGTACCACCCTTGGCTTTCTTCCCACTGCATGAATAGGGTGCATCAAATATTTCACATCTCGTCTCATGAAGTCTTCCGTCCGTTTACTGACCATCTTTTCCTCCTTTCACTTTAGCTACAATTTGCGGAAGGACGAAAACTATGATAAATTTGGTTGAAGTGGAGGTGCATGAAGCGGGGTCAAATCCTGAACGCCCACTACCTCTCGGCAAAATAGCTCAAAATGAAACCAGTTATCCTCCAGATGCTCCCAGCCGCAATAACGGCATCGTAACATAAACTTTCTATTGGGGTGCCCTGTATGATAAACGCCCTTTTTGTTACACTGAGGGCACCGAGCAAAACGCTGAATCACTTTTCCACCTCCTCTAGCGGGCCCTGCCACAAAGCCCGATTACCCCTAGGGCTCCGGTCACGGGAGGGAGAGGTTTGATAATTAAGCTGCTAGATGAAAGGGTAATCCTGCAGCACCCTGGTTTTCCCTGGCAGAACCCGCTATCCGTATTCTTACAAATACTGTTCTCAGCAGCTCTACTAAGTAATCTACCTCTAAACAAATTTGGAGAGCGATTCCCTTACACACTTCTATTCCCTTTAGGTTGCTCTGCCTTCTCCGAATCCTTTGGCAATTCTTGAAATAAATCAGTTTGTCCATAAACCGCTTATGGTAGACTAAAACTATACCCTGTGTATTTTAGGGGAAAGAAATTGGAAATGTCAAGCTCTATATTGACAAAAATTATTTTGAGTTGTTGGCATTATGATTGCAATGAGCACTAATCAACGCTTTTTTAGACCATATGCGTTATGGAAAATGAAATTGGAGAATGATTGGAAATATTGGCTTCTCAATTTACAAACTTTGATAATTTTGTTATCCTTTTATAAGGACAAGAGCAAAATTAATTATAGGAATGTCCATTACTATTTATTAGGTAAATGATATTAAACAGATATGAAATTACGTAGCATGTCAGCCTTTACCATCTATGCACCAGTCTCATAACCGGACAGGAGAATAATGGATAAATTAGATCTACAAATACTAAGTAAGTTACAGAGTGAAGGTTTTCAGAAGAGTACTACTCTGGCTTGCATTCTTGGCGTGGGAGAAAGAACTATACGCCGGCGAATGAACATTATGATCACTAACAAGCTTATCAAAGTAATAGCAGTCCCAGACCCTGTGTTATTGGGGTATAGAGCATGGGCCAAAATTGGAATTAAGGTAGTACCCGAGTTTCTAAAAAATGTGGCTCGTATGTTAGTTACGCATCCTTCGATATACTTTGTGGCTTATGCTCTTGGCAGGTTCGACATAATGGTAGCGGTGCACTTTGACACCGTTGAGAAGCTAACACATTTTGTGAATTCAGAGTTGACTAGAGTTAAGGGCATTCTATCGACAGAAACAATGATATTGTCCTGTCCGAGAAAATACTACCACTTTTCCTGGCCTGCACCTATTTTTGAGAAGAGCCGAAATACATGGGACCCTTATCACAATGCCACGGTTGGCCGTAGTCATTACGAAGCAGATGAATTAGACCGAGGGATACTGTACATCTTAATGGAAAACGGACTCACTCGTCCCACAAATCTGAAATTAAGGTTAGGCATCGGAGAGGGTACGATACGCAAGCATATGAAAAATATGTTGAGTAACGAGGTTTATAAACTGGTAGTCGTGCCCAATCCAGAAGTATTGGAATATGAGATATGGGCAACGATGGGAATTGTCATAAATCAGCAATCTGCTCACAATATAATAGATTCTATAATCAAACATCCTGCTGTGTACCTCGCCTCAGTCTCTCTTGGTAGATTTAATATAATAATAGCTGCTCGTTTTCACAACATTGATGTGCTGGATCAGTTTGTGAGAGAGCAACTCACGCCTATGCAAGGAATAAGTGCTGTAGAAACCTACTTACATAATAAGCCGCTTAAATACCACAATATTACTTGGCGCACCTCATAAATCACCTGGGGAAAAGCAAGCCTGCGTGTCGATTGCGCAAAAGCTTATTTTGTTAAGCCACCTTTGCAGTGTCCCGAGGATTGCCAAATGACAGCGAATGCATTCTGCCTGTTTTTCTCGAATTTCTTAGCACATTAGTCAGCGAAATGATTGAATAATAGTTTGCGTTGACACAGATAAACGGAGAGTCCTATACTTCAGTCAATAGCAATACACGTTAGAAATCGTGGGTAAGTTCAGGCAAAATGATTAAGTTGCAGAACGCTCAAATAAAAAGGTGGTTGTCTTCCATATCTACAAGTCATTCTTCGGACTATCGCCACCAGTTACTCGTAGAAAATAGGAGCCAGAGGATTGGTGCTGTTAGCGAGTTGAGAACCATCGTACGTGAAGCTCATCAAGACACAAAAGAGTACCTTCGTCAATGCACAGAAACCGACCTCGACCCTCTGGGAGATACTTCGAAACCTTCTATCGTTGACGCTTATCCTGAGAACCTTCACCTAAATACGAAAAAGGCGTATTTAGGTGAAATAATGGCAGGACTGATTGCCGAGAACTTCGCTTCCTCAGGGCCAGGTAACTGGAGAGTGCTCACATTTCTTTTCAGGTTGCATGAATTAGCTTTTAACCAGCTAGAGTTATGGCGGCAAACAACAGAAGCACCTAAACATATTCCCGGCCAGCCAGGCGAAGACTGCGTAGCATTTAGCATTGATGCGTCAGGAGTGGTGAAAGCATCACTCGTATGCGAAGGAAAGTGTACAAATGACCATGATTCTTCGATGATAGCGGACGCACACCGTACCCTGAGCTCGAAGCTTACGAAACCTGTCAGCCTAAGTAGAATAATAAAAATATTGAAAGACCAATCAAATGATGACGAAGCACAGCGTTGGGTAGATATTCTATTGCACCTCTATAATAGAGAGGATGTAAGTTACCGTCGTTTCGACCTTGTAAGCTATACTTGTGGAAGGTTACCAGTGAGAAACTCTAGTTGGATGCCTCTTGACAAGCCACATGATGAATACACAGGTAAGCGTAACTTGGAGTCTGTGGAAATACATCTTGCTGATGTGGATGCGCTCGTAGAAGAGGTGTACAGAGAATAGGGGGTATCACAGAATGCCACGAGCTGCCGAACAAGCGATTGATTTGGCAAGAGATATTTATCTTCAGCTTGCTGGTGAAGCGCTCACTCCAGCCGCCGCCAAGTTGTATAGTCAGCATACCCGGGTCACGACAAAACAAGCCAGTCTCGCGCTCTGGAGACCTGATGAAGCTAATGAACGATTGGATGATGCCGTTCGTCTAATAGAAGCAGCCTTCATAAAACGAGAGGCTGGTGACTCAGACTGGCATCTTGGTATGCGTCGAGCAGGGGAACTTCTGGAATGGCTGGCGCACCCAGAGTTCAAGCTTGAAGATACTCCTATCCGTATGCTAGCAGCCGCCGCGTATCAGGTGGCGGGTTATCCTGCAATGTCAGCAAGCTTGCTCGACAGAGGATTCACTGATGACCGCAATGAATCAACAATCTTACGGGCACTACTTAAGTCTGATTTTCCGACGCTGCTGACAGAAATTGCCGCTTATTGGCAAACTTACAAGCTGATTGACCTTAGAACAGGTACGTTTGATTTCTCATCAGACGACACCGAGAAGCACGGAACTGAAGATTGGGTTGTACGCCAGATTGTAAGCGCACTCGGTGTGCTTTGTGCCCAAGCACGTTGGGGTAATTAGGATCGCTTTGAGACAGCGATAAAAAAGCTTGAAAAGGCTTCTGACCTATTCTTATACACCGACGCTGCATACTCGTGGCTACTCAGCCAGCTCGTAGCGGAAATGGGAAATTCACTGAGCCAGAGACTTCTGAGAAATTACTTGTTTCAACTGTCGGATAGAACCACTGATGAAGGTGAAAAGGCCTTAGAGTTATACGCCAGAAACAATTATTTAGAGAAGAGGGCGGTCCTTTGGCCTTCGCAAACAATCGGTATTGGTCGCCTGAAAGACGATGCGTCCTTTGCTCTATGTACACCTACTGGGTCAGGTAAGACTACAGTAGCTGAAGTCGCCGTGTTATTGAGCTTATTCCAAGAAGCTTTGGACGGGGACGCTGGTCCTTTGTCCGGGATTTCACCGCTAGCAATGTACCTAGTTCCTAGCAAAGCTTTGGCGGCCGAGGCTGAATCGAAACTTTCAAAAGTTCTCCGGCGAGTTTCTTCTCAGGAGGATCCTGTCACAGTCACTGGACTGTATGGCGGGACTGACTGGGGCCCGACTGATGCCTGGCTAACCAGGGAAGGTAAGACGGTACTCATTTGCACGTATGAGAAAGCTGAAGCACTCATCAGATTTCTTGGCCCGCTTTTTCTGGATAGACTGAGCCTGGTAGTCATTGACGAAGCTCAGTCCGTTGACTTCAATAATCGTTATGAGGAACTCTACCATGCGGAAAGTCGTGCTTTGAGACTAGAGTCTTTGGGTACAAGGTTGTTTTCCTATATCGCCCAGAAAAATGTCAGAGTCGTGGCACTTTCCGCAGTTGCTGGTGGAATCAATAACACTTTGGCAAGTTGGGTACAAGGCAAACGTGGGGCTGAGGCAGTCTCTCTGAACTATCGTAGCACCCGCCAGCTTGTTGGTAGATTAGAGTGCTTGGCCAGTCGTAGGTTCGAAATAAGATACGACTTATTAGACGGCTCGAACCTACAATTCTCTGAGCGTGGGGAATCAGATACTCCTTTTGTAAGTGACCCCTTTCCGGCTTATCCGCCGGTGTCTGCCCTAGAGCGGGGAGGGCCGGAAAAAAGGCTGCGTCCGTACCTATTCTGGGCCGCAATGCATCTGACTAAGTCTGGAATGGCTGGGGGCGATTCAACTGTCCTTATATTCGCACCTCAGAGCATTGGGGGATACGCCGAAGACTTTCTCACATTGTTGGAAGACTACTGGAAGGACGTTACTTTACCAGTCTTTTTTGAGCCACCGACTGACCCGGATAAACTGCAACTCTGGGAGCGCTGCTTGAATAGTTGCTCAGATTACTTTACAAAGGAATCACGTGAGTATCGGTTACTAGCGAAGGGAGTAGTCGTACACCACGGTAAGATGCCTCGCCTACTTTCTCGACTGTTGGTAGAGGTTATCGAAGAGCGTATTGCCAGGATTGTTCTCTCCACCTCAACACTATCTGAAGGAGTGAATTTACCATTTGAAGTCTTATTGGTGCCAACTTTGCGTCGGGCCCAAGGGGATCTGTCACCCAGGGAATTCGCTAACCTCGTAGGCAGAACAGGGCGACCAGGGGTAGCTACGGAGGGGAGGAGTCTTGTGCTTTTACCTCAGCTAGCGAGTGATCGGCCATCGCGTCGTGCATGGGAGAGGTATCGCGACATTGTAAGCGGTCTTACTGTTCCGGTTGACACGACCGGCACAGGTATTAGCCCCTTGGCCGAGTTACTTAATGGCATCAAGACGCAATGGGAACTGCTACCCAGATCATCACACATGAGCTTTGAACTCTGGCTTGAAGAAACAAAGCCGCTAGACGTTGAGGATATCGAAGAAGGTGGTAGCAATCCAGCAATAGAGTCACTTGATTCTTTGGATTCAATCTTACTTTCAATCATATTCGAAATCGAGGGCCTATCACGGGCTACAATTTCACCGTCTGACTTAGAGGATCGTCTCAAACAGATATGGCTCAGGACTTATGCCCATTATGCATCAAGCATCGAAGCCGAATTGTCTAGCATTTTTGTGAAACGCGGAAAGGCGCTTGTTTCGATCTACTCAAGCGCAGACCAGCGTCGCCGCCTATACAAGACGAGCATGCCGGCCCGACATGGTAACATGCTTCTATCTCTATATCCCAACGTCAAAGAGCACCTGGCTAAAGGTGCTGGTTTTGCTGAATGGTCGACAGCAGACAAGTTTGCTTTCATAAATGAATTGGTTGGCATGATCAGAACGCACCCAAGGTTTAAGGGGCCCGATACTGTCGGCAGAGGAGCTAAGGCAACCTTTTGGTCACAAGTGCTCGAGTGGTGGCTAAACCCCAAGGAATGCGAGCTTTCACCGAAACCAGAAAATGTCTCCGAATGGTACGATTTTGTTTACAGAAATTTCGATTATCGGTTCAATTGGGGTTTGTCCAGCATCCTGTCTATTGTGTTCGATGACTCGGTTGATGACAAAACCAAACCTCTAACGCTTGAGGATTGGCCTTTGAGTCAATTACCTTGGATTGGTTTTTGGATAAAAGAACTCATCGTCTGGGGCACTCTGGACCCCGTTGCCGCTTTCTTGATGTCGCGTCGCTATGCATGGACGAGGGAAGAAGCAGAAACTATCGCCGAAAAGTATTACACAGAAGGTGGCAATGACCCAAATGAGTTACTGAACCCATCGAATATACGAGATTGGTCCACCAAGAATTTTTCCGGACCCCGGAAAAGTGTTGGCCAACCGGGTCGAGTTCGATATGAAGTAGAACTCTTGAGGGATTTTTCAGAGAAGAGCCGGACAGAATGGCGTGTAATTCCTGTCATTATGGAAGACGACGTGGTATGGCTCGACGTAGGCGGCTTTCCTCTTGCGAAATCCAAGAAGCCTCCCATTTGGGACTCTGACTATCTAAATACAAGAGACTTCGTTCTCTTAAGCCATGAAAAATCGGTGGTTTCCAATCCCTATCTGTAGAGAATTGCGAATGTGACAAGTGGCAGCGTCGCTAACGCATACAGAAGAAGCGCTTGCGTTATGGATCATTTCTGCTCATACTTCGTTACCTTTGGGAAAAAAGAAGCTGGGCACCCCGATACTGGGAATACCCAGCCCTTTCTAATTCTTATGGCTACGTCAGCAAAGACCTAGCTCTTGCCGATTCTAAACATTTTCGTGCCACAGGTCGGGCATACGCCCTGTGTCGCAGGCTTACCGTTCTTCATGGTTATTGCCTTGGCATCCTTCATTTCCTTTTTAGCACGGCATTTTACACAGTATGCTTCCATCTAGTTACCTCCTTGTTTTCTTTGCCTTGAGACTATACCATCCGTGAGGTAGAAGTCAATAGTGAGGTCAGTTCAGAGGCAAAAATAAAGGGCCGAGGGTTAGCTCCTCGACCCTTCGTATGGTTAGATTGCTGCTAGAATTGGAACAGTGCCGGCTGTTCAGCCTCTCTCTGTGCCTCGTTTTCCTCTTTTGCTTGCCTTCTCTCTGCTCGGCCTCTATCCTGCCTTGCGGTGGTGCGCCGCTGATAGAGCCATGCCTTTAGCCGATTGAGGTTTCGCATCTGGTCGTCGTTCAGCGATTCCACCCGGATATCGTCAGGCATCTCAGACTTTCCCCAGTGGGTGTAGGTTTTACCGGCAATATACAGGTAGATTTGTGTCCAGTCGTGGTCCATCGGCTGAGTCAAAGAAGCTGTCATCAGATAGGCACAGGCTTCAGCATCGGTACCGGTCATCTCTTCTCCATTGATTGCCCTCATGTTCCCCACCAGCCTTTCCAGGATGATAGCGTTCTTTAGCCAGTCAAGAAGAGTGTCTCCCCACCCGCCAAGAAAGACAATGATAGGGTCCGATAAGGCACCAACGATGTCGGAGATGCCTCTCCCTCCTTCTTTGGTTTTATTCAATTGTTACCCCCCTTTCTCTATTTTTACTCCACCCCGCTTGCCAATGGTCACTTTCCAGCTGTAGCGAGGAAAGTCACAATATCCCAGACTAAACGGAGCGTAGTAATCGCTGGCGCTCTCGGAGGCTATGGCATCTACCACCGCAGTATTTAGGTAGTCGGGCTTTACCTTGCCTTTTATCTCGGCTACATATTCCCTTACGCAATCCCTGATAGTCTCCTTATCCCAGCCATCACTCCTGA
>Ga0307378_10005525_pt1 | contig 17592 bp, 20 predicted proteins | sample UN1MG_FD_202238 | JGI IMG/M metagenome (GOLD analysis project Ga0307378, IMG submission 202238) | Soil microbial communities from Risofladan, Vaasa, Finland - UN-1 | ecosystem: Environmental > Terrestrial > Soil > Coastal area > Acid sulfate soil | place: Finland: Risofladan, Vaasa | collected... | reverse complement strand
AACTTGAGCATGGCTGCCTCCCGGCCCTGGACGGGCCTCTGTGGAATAGGGTTCCACAGGCAGCATCGGCTCACGTTCGGTCCTTTTATTAGCGCCAGCAATTACGCACCAGCCTCAACCACTTCGTCAAAAAGCAGATGTATTCCTACCTGATCAACAAGAGCGGATTCCGCGACAACCTCCAGGTGGACGCCGCCTTCGCGATGGTGGATTACGACGTGGCGCGGCAGAACTTCCTGCGGGCCCTGGCGTCGCAGTTTCCCGACGGCCGCGTGCCGCACGGCTTCCGCCCCCTGAACCGGCTCCAGTATTCCGACGAGCCCGCGTGGATCCTCTTCACGGCGCCGAGCCTGGTGGCCGAGAGCGGCGACCTCGCGCTGCTCGAGGAAGTGGTGCCGTACTTCGAGAGCGCCGAGAAGGGCACCGTCTGGGACCACATGCTGCGGGCGATGCAGTTTCTGGCGAATGACCTCGGCCCCAACGGCCTGTGCGACCAGCATCACGCCGACTGGAACGACGGCTTGGAGGCCACGCCCGAGACCGGCCGCCGCGAGAGCGTCATGGTCACGCAGCAACTGGCCTACGGCCTGCGCGAGGTGCGGGCGCCGGCCGAGATTCGCGGCGATCGGGCCGTCGCGGCCGAGGCGGGGCAACTCTACGAGACCTTCGCCCGCCGCCTCAACGAGGTCGCGTGGGACGGCCAATGGTATGTCCGGACCCTTTGCGAAGACGGCTACCGCATCGGTTCCCACACGAACAAGGAAGGCCGGATCTTCATCAACTCGCAGGTCTGGGCGGTCCTCTCGGGCACGGCCCCGGCCGACCGCGCCGCCACGAACGCCGCCATCAGGCTGCGCGGGATGGGCTGGACGTGGTACTCAGGAGTAGGCATATCCGCGCTCCACAGGGTGGCAGAGAAGATTTGACTTCCACGGCCAATGCACTACAATGTAGTGCACTATGAGCAACCTAACAGTTCGCATCCCGAAGACGCTCCGCAAGGAACTGGACGCGCTCTGTGAGCAGGAGCAGAGGCCCGCGAGCGACGTGGTGCGGGATTCTCTGCGCCGGTACATCGCAGCGCAGAAGTTCCGGAGGCTTCGCCGCAAGACGCTGCCCTTCGCCGAGGCCCAAGGCTTCCTGACCGATGAGGACGTCTTCGAGGCCATCTCGTGAAGGTCGTCCTCGACACCAACGTGCTCTTGCAGCCTTCGCCACGCGCGGCCTGTGCGAGGCCATCCTGGGGGCGTGCCTGGCGTCTCACGAACTTCTCCTCTCGGAGCACATCCTCGGGGAACTTCACCGTCACCTGAGGGGCAAGTTCAAGGTGCCCCCCAGACAAGTCGACGCGATCCTGGCCTTCCTGCGCGACAACGCCACCGTCGTTACGCCGGCCAAGGTTCCGGCTAACGCCTGCCGCGACCGGTCCGACCTGGCCGTGCTGGGCACGGCCCTGGCCGCCGGGGCAGACTGTCTGGTCACGGGTGACCGCGATCTGCTGGACCTGAAGACGTTCCACGGGATTCCAATCCTCTCGCCGCGCGCGTTCCACGACCGGCTCCGTTAGACTGCCGACACGGTCTCACTCGCCGCCTGCCGCTCGGCCTTCTTGCCCGTGAACTGCTCGTAGCGCTGGACAATGACATCGCAGTACGGCGCGTCGAGTTCCATGAGGTAGGCCCGGCGGCCCGTCTTCTCGCAGCCGATGAGCGTGCTGCCCGAACCGCCGAAGAGGTCCAGGACGTTCTCGCCCGGGCGTGACGAGTACTCGATGGCCAGCACGGCCAGTTCCACGGGTTTCTCGGTTAAATGACACATACTCGCCGGGTTCACCTTCTTGACGTGCCAGAGGTCCCTGGCGTTGTTCGGCCCGAACCACTGGTGGCCGGCACCTTCACGCCAGCCGTAGAACGCCAGTTCAAACGCGCCCATGAAGTCCTTCCGCGTCAGGACCGGGTGCTCTTTGTCCCAGACGATGCCCTGGCTGTAGTACAGACCGCACTCCTTGAGGACCGGCGGGTAGTTGCCCAGGTTCGCGTAGCCGCCCCAGATGTAGAAGGAGCGCCCAGGCAGCAGCACCCGCGCGATGTTGCCGAACCACGCACGCAGCACCACGATGAAGTCCTCATCCGACATAAAGTCGTTCGCCAACTGCCGGTCCCTCATCCGACATAAAGTCGTTCGCCAACTGCCGGTCCCTGGGCCTCAACTTCTCGGTGGTGGCGCCCTTGACGCCTTGGCGGGCCACGTCGAACGACTGGTGGTGCGTCAGGCCTCGATGGGCGTCGGACGCCGGGAAGGACGACAGGCCCGCCGCGATGGCGTTGTTGGACCGCGGCTCGACCTTGACGTTGTAAGGCGGGTCGGTGTTCACCAGGTGGACGGCGGCGCCATCGAGCAGCCGGTCTACGTCGGCGGCGCTCGAGGAGTCGCCACAGAGAAGCCGGTGCTGGCCGAGAATCCAGAGGTCGCCCGGCTGCGTGATGGCCTCGTCCGGCGGCAACGGCACGTCGTCCGGGTCCGTCAGGCCCTCGTTGCCGGCGGGGGCCAGGAGCGCCGCCAGGTCCTCCGGCGAGAACCCCAGCAGGCTCAGGTCGAAGTTCTGGCCCTCGAGGTCCTTCAGTTCCAGCGGCAGAAGGTCGTAGTTCCACTCCGCCAGGGTCGCCGTCTGGTTGTCGGCCAGGCGATAGGCCTTCACCTGCGCGGGCGAGAGGTCGGTGGCCACATGGACGGGCACCTGCTTGAGGCCCAGTTTCTGCGCGGCCTTCCAGCGGGTGTGGCCACAGATGATGACGCCGTCGGCGTCTACCACGATGGGCTGGCGGAACCCGAACTCCCGCAGGCTCTTCGCCACCGCCTCGACCGCCTGGTCGTTCACGCGGGGGTTCTGTTCGTATGGCCGGATGGCCTGGACGTCTCGCAGTTCAATTTTCACGGTTCCCTCCATTGCGAATCACTTGACCTGGCTGCCGCCGCCGGTTAAACATGGCTGCGGAATTCTGCCATGTGGGATCGTCCCGCATGGCTTCTGCAGTGGTCGAATGTCCCCCCGTTCGGCCACTGCTTTTTTCTGCGCCGTCGGCAACAAACAAAAACTCACCTTGCGACCGTTCCCGCCGCAGCTTCCCGACACCGGAGGCCTGGAAGTACCTATTGCGCAACTTACTTCCCTTCCTTCACCCCTCCCTCACGCACACACAGGCAGACAGGTGGAAAAACGTAGCGCGAGGGGGATAGGGTGAAGTAGAGAAGGAAGAAGAGAAGTTGTTGTTTTCTCTATATATTCCATGAAAACTTCCTTCACCCTTCCTTCACCTTCCTTCACCATCCTTCACCCCGCGACGGTCGTCTCTCGGGCGACTTCCTTCACCCCCTCGGCTTCCTTCACCCTGGGCGGTAGCCGGTACACCACACCCGTTCGGCCCGCCGTCTCCAGTGGCTGGACGGCCACGTCGCCGCCCAGGACGAGCGTGTCGATGAGGTCCTTGAAGTCCTTGGCCTTCATCTTCATCCGCTTCAGCAGCACCTGGTGCGAGAGGCACTGGCCCGGCGCATCGCGGAGTTTCTGGATGACCTTCAGGCACTCGGCGTGGAACGGGTTGTCCGCCACATGCATGGCAGCCATGAAGAGCATCCGCCGGGTCTGATGCATGACGAACCGCGAGGCCCACTCGACGGCGGCCTGACCAATGCGGGGTAAAAGGTGGTCTTCGCTGACAGCGTAGACCAAGGCGAGTTTCCGGACCTGCTCGCTCACGCGGCCCCAGACGGTCGTGCCCACCACGTCGCTTGCGGCCTCGGCCTTGGTGTATTCTGCTTCAGCCTCCAGGCGCGTCTCCACGAGGAGGCGCCGGGCCTCGTCGGTGTGCTCGATGACCACCGGCACGGGATGCACTTCCAGGAGGTTCCCGCGGCGCTCGCCGGGCTGATAGTCGGTCCACCACCGGGCGGTCTCCAGGACGCGCTCGGGCACGTCGCGGATGCTCGGTTCCTGGCCGCTCCCGCGCTGGCCGGCCTCGATGATGATCATGCGGGCGAAGAAGCCGTTCGTGAGCATCCGGTCCGACAGGGCCTCGTAATAGTGGTTCGGAATCGCGGTGCCGAAAATGACCAGGCACGGCTGATCGATGACGCCGGGATGGTCTTTGCCGGCCTTGCGCCGCATGGGGAAGACGCTGTTGGCCGCTGAGTAAAGCGTCAGGAGCGTGCTCATGATGTTTTCGTGGCGGGCGTCCTTGGCCTTGTTGATGGACTGGAGCATCCCGTCGATTTCGTCGGTCTGGAACAACATCGATGGGGTGGTGAAGAGGGCGTCCTGGATGCCCTCGCCCGAGGCGAAGCGCTCCCCGAGGCGCTCAGCCAGGCCGACCGCGTGGACGATGTTGGTGTTGACCTTCCGTGGCCAGTCTTTGCCGGCCGACGAGTGGGCCAGGCCCAGGAGATAGAGGTTCGTGCGGTTGTCGCCCGCGTCGCGGACCTTGCGGCCAGCCAAGAACGCTTGTAGCGCAAGTGCCCCGCAGAAGGCCATCACCGGGTTCGGATACGGCGCGGTCTGGAGACAGTGGTCCATGACCTCGCCCACAAAGCCGGGAACGCGGAGCATCTCTTCCGGCAACGGGCCAGGATCGGGCGGCATGGGATTCTCAGACGGTTGGGTGCCGCCAAGAATGCCGGAGATGTCGACGCCGTCCTCGGCGGGCGGGTCGGCGCCGTAGCCCTCGGCCCGCAGCACTGCGGCCGCCCTGGCGAAGTCGCCGCCATGCTCGAGGTGGGTGTAGACGGCGAACGGCGTGTAGGCTTTCTGCGGCTCGAACGGGGCGGCGTTCGACGAGAAGACATAGAAGACGCGGTCCTTGAGCGTGGCCGAGGTTCCCGCCGTCTTGCCGGGACGGCGCCAGTACTCGTTCTCGCCGGGCTTCGCGAGCGTCCAACCGTGCTTCTGAAGCACGGCCCGCATGTCACCGCGGGCGCTGAAATCGTCGCCGGGCCTACTGCCAGCATTCGTGCCGCGAGGGACGGGTTCCGGCGCCGGGACGACTTCATTGAGCGCCCAGGCGGCCGACAGGAGCGTCTCGCGCTCGTCGGCCAAAAGGACCGGCAGTTCCGTGAAGTCCCCCTGCACGAGTTGGTAGCCGTCTGACGGGACGCAGAGGAAGATGCCGCCCTCGCCGCGGGTCTCAATCAGCGTCAGCATGACGTGCCAGTTGCCGCCGGCGTCCTTACGCGGCACAAAGGTCTTACCGCAGACGACGATGGGGTCGCCGCTAGTTGCCGGTAGTTTGCGCTGGGAGAGTTTCAGATTGCCGGAGACACCCCCCTGGGCGCGGTAAGCGACGTGCCGGCCGCCCGAAGGGGTCGTCTCGATGACGAGCCGCTCAAGCAGACCCGGCGCGGCCTCGCGGATCAGCCGGCACCACGGCTCGAATGCCTCCGCGCCAAGGTCGAAGTCGAGCATCTCCAGGTTGCCGCTGACGGCACCGGCGACCAGGCAGAGCGCCTGATGAGCGTTGCTGAACCAGGCCTGCACCTCGTCCAGCATGGGCAGACGGCCCTGGTAGGGCTTCCATGAGCGAAGCGCGACGCGCTTCTCGCCGCCACTACGGCGGGCGGGCAACACGCTCAGGCCGGCCGCCAGGTAGGCGGCAGCATGCTCGGCAAGTTGGCTGGACTGATTCGCCATCGTCGGTTCGCTCGTCAGAACGGAACGGCCTCCTCATCAAGGTTCAGGTCCTCTGCGGGTTCGCCGGTCGACTCCGGCGCGAACGCGGCGTCGGACGGAGGCTCGTCGGCGAAGCGGTAGCCGACGATCTGGTCGTATTTCTCGCCGGCCACGCTCCGGACGGTGATGGCCACCGGCTCGGCCATGTTCCCCGTATTGGCGAGGTCAACGGCTTCAGCGGCTGTGGCGGGTGGCGGATAATCGGTGCGACGGCCCCACCACGATTCCGCCTTGGCCCGCGGCCACCCGGAGTGCTCGAAGCAGACCCACTCCGAGCGCCACACGTTCCAGCCGATGCGGTATTCGACCCGCATGGTCTTGGGGGCCTCGAGCGGGGCGTCACGTTTCGTGTGGACGCTGTAGCGGACCTCGCGGACCGGATACTCGGTGGTCGTGACCTGGCTGGACAGAATGGCGGCGTCCGACGCCTTGGCCTCGTGCTGGCGGACCTGGCGGTCGGGGAACTCGTGGCCGCACTCGGGACAGACGGCGTAACCCGCTGCGATGAGGGCGTGACAATCCGGACACTCCTTGGCCGGCGCCTCGCCGTCGCCGGCGCCCGGCTCGGTGATCTTGACGGCGTCCACCGGCCCGTGCCGAAGGACATTGCCGCCGAAGTCGAGGACCAGGCAGTCGGTTTTGCCAGGATGGGTGCGGAACCCCCTGCCCACCATCTGGTAATAGAGCCCAGGCGAAAGCGTGGGCCGGAGCATGGCCACGCAGTCCGCGTTCGGCGCGTCAAACCCCGTGGTGAGGACGTTGACGTTCGCCAGGTACGGGAGGCGGCCTTCGCGGAACTCGCCAATGGTCCTGTCGCGCCCCGCCGTCGGCGTGTCCCCGCAGACGAAGCCGCAACGGACACCGTGGTCTTCCTGGAGGATGCGCTGGATATGCAGGCCGTGCTGGATGCCGCTGGCGAAGATGAGGCAAGACTTGCGCTGGCGCGTGTGCTCGACAATCTCGGCGCAGGCGCTGCGGACCAGGCGGTCGGTGTCCATCATGGCCTCGACCTCGCCCGCGATATACTCGCCACCGCGAACATGCAGTTCCGACCAGTCGGCCTTCTCGCTGCCGGCCTTCGTGCGCAGGGGACAGAGGTAACCCTGGACGATGAGTTCGCGCACGCTGATTTCATAGCACACGGCGTTCAGGAAGTGGCCGGGCTTACAGATAGAGCCGCTCGACATCCGGTACGGCGTGGCCGTAAGGCCGATGGTGCGGACGTTTGGGTTGACGACCTTCGCGTCGGCCAGGAACTGCCGGTACATCCCGTCGCCCTCGGGCGGGATCATGTGGGCCTCGTCGATGATGACCAGGTCGAAGGCATCCAGGTCGCAGGCCCGCTTCCAGACCGACTGGATGCCGGCCACCGTCACGGCGTATCCCAGGTCGCGCCGCCCCAGGCCCGCCGAGTAGATGCCCAAGGGCAGGTCCGGCGCCATGCGCGCGAGCGTTCCGGCCGTCTGCTCGAGGAGTTCCTTCACGTGCGCCAGCACCAGGACGCGGCCGCTCCACTGCGTGACCGCGTCCCGGCAGATGGTGGCCATCACCGGGGTCTTCCCGCCGCCCGTGGGGATGACGACGCACGGATTGTCATCGTGCTGGCGCAGGTGCCGGTAGACGGCCTCGACGGCCTCGCGCTGGTAGGGACGCAGTTCCATGCTCAGGCTCGACCGATCCTTACGAGGGTGCGCCCACCTTCGACCGGCACGCCCTTGCGGATGCGCAGGTCCACGATCTGGCTGTCGTCGCGGTACGCGCCGCCGTGCTCAAGGGCATCCAGGAGCGCCTTCTGCACATTGTCGACGTCGCGGCGGCGGGCATCCGGCGGGTAGACCTCAATCTCCACGGCCAGCGGTCCGTCCAGCGGCCGCACCCCCGAGGCCGCGAGGGTCGAGCAGACACGGTTACGAAACGCCCGACCCTCGCGGCTGATGAGCACCCGTCGGCCCACCATGCGGAAGTAGTGGTTGACGGACGGCGGATATGGGAGTTCGAGTTCAAGCACGGACACCGGCCTCGTCCAGTTTTCGGAGCATCCACCGGATGCGTTTGGCGTGCGACCGCATCCGATCGTCATGGCCCGGGCACCGATGGCTACCGAAGTGCGGCGACGGTTCGCCGTGAATCGCCAAGGTCGCCTGGACCAGCACCCGACCGACGCACAGAACGCACAGTTTCACGGTTGCCGGGGACGCTGGATGCCGCTGCTCGTCCGAAGGACTCAGGCGCGGCGTCGTCAACGGCCCGCCGCAGGCAGGGCAGTCGGCATCCAGCGTCTGGAACGATGTTCGATGCCACCCCATCGGCTAGCGCTTCCAGGGGGGCGTGCTGCTGGCGGCCGCCGCCGGCGCCGGGGCCGCCGGCGCCGCATCCTTCTTCGAGTACCCGCTGATCTCGTTCTGGAGGTCGCCCGTGTCGTCGCGCTTCTTGAGCTTCACGGTCACCACGAGCGGCAGGTTGTGCAGTTCCACCGAGTCCCGCGGCGCCATGACGCCGACGGCCCTGCAGATGGCGGAGAGCTGGCCGCGGGCGATCTGCTCGGCCTGGGGGTTGGGGTTCTTCAGGTTCAGGCGGGCCCAGAGCTTCCGGCCCTTGTGCTCGCCGTCGAGAACCTGGAACGTCAGGTTCAGAAACTGGCCCGCGCCACTCTTGGTGGCCTTCATCTCGGATTCCGTGATGACGGCCAGGTACTTCCCGGCCGGCAGCGGGTCGAAACTGGTGGGTTCGACATCGTTGGCGTTGAAGTTGCCGAGGTTAGCCATTGGAGGCTGCTCCTTCCTGGTTGGGGGTAATGGGGGCCACCGCCATCGCCGCCACAATGGCGTCCCACGACAGCGGCAGTTCGACCGGGAGGCCGTACCGGTTCTTGGCGATGCAGGCGGGGCTCCCCACAGTGCGGAGGATGCGCTCGCCGCCGTCCTTGCCGACAGGCGCGGCGACAGTGCGGGTCCGGTTGAAGCCCGCGTCCTCGGTCTCCGTGCGGAACTTCCGCGTGGCAAACAGCACCGCGTCGGACCACTCGGTCACCAGCGCCGTGGCATGCTTGTGCAGGCGCGGCGAGTAACGGTCGTAGGCGGCCGACTCGGGGTCCTCGAACTTCTCGACCTTGGCATGGGCGATAAGGACAATGACCATGCCGCGGTCGGCGCGGAGGGCGTCCAGGCGGGCCAGCACTTCCCGCCAGGGCGTGAGGGCGTGGGTGTAGCCCTTGGCGTATCCGCCGTCGGCCTTTTCGATGGACTTGACACCGAATTCGGCGCAGACCTCGTCCCAGATAAGCCGTTCCAGCCAGTCGAGGCTGTCGACCACGACCGTCTGGTAATCGTGCGGCTCCCGGTGGAGGGCCGCCAGGTCCTCAATGACCTCCTCGAACGACTTGGCCAGGGGGAACTTGTGACAGTCGATCTCCCCGAGGCCGTCCTCGGTCGGCACGAAGACAGGGCCCGGCGTCTTGGACCCGAACGTGCTCTTGCCGATGCCCTCGGTGCCGTACAGCACCAGTCGCGGCGGCATCGGGCGCTTACCTTTGTGAACGGATTCCAGAAGTCCCATGTGGGTAGTCCTTTCTTGTGAGGGCCGCGATGACAGGGCAGGCCCAGGGAGTCCGGCTGCTGTGGCCGGCAGCAGCACGCCATCCTGCCTGTCATCGCGACCAAGCGGCGGATTCGACTTGCTTCCTATCCATACCCATACCGACGCCAAGGCCCATCTGTCGGAACTGGCTACAAACATTCCCGCATCGCGGCGTTTCCGAAGGACCGGCGGAGTCTCGCGATCTGTTCACAGAGGGCGGTCCGCGTAATTCCCATCTCGCGGGCAACCGCGGCCACCGACCGGGTCCTGAGACGAATGGCCACCACGCTCAACTCGTCCGGCAACTCGGCCAAGACGGCTTCGACGTCGAGTTCCAGCAGGCGGTCATCTTCGACCGAGCAGCCGGGCCGGTATGCCTCAGCATCCAGCAAGTCGGCACGCTCGACCCGGTCTCCCTCCGGCGTCTTCACTTCCTCGTTGAGGGAACCGCCGTTGCGGCGATAGTCCCGCATTTCAGCCTGCTGGCGTTCAATCAGCCGCGCGACCCCGTGGTCGACGACCCGATTGATGAACGTCTTTCGCTTGGCCCGCTTAGGGTCGAACCTCGGCAGACGCCGGAACAGGTCCAACATCAGTTCCTGTTCGATGTCCTCGCGGTCCGATGCGGTGAACCCGTACCGGCCGATCAGTTGCTTTGCTTTGCCTTGCTCTTAATCAACAACACTGCGTCCTGCTCGATTCCGTCGTACCGATTTCGAAGATTCATAGCGTACTCCTCTTGGCCGAGGAGGACGTGCAGGTGCCGAGGGAGCCGCTGATGGCGTAGGGCAACAGAAGAGGCGTTGCGAGTTCGCGGTTCTCCGCGACACCCGCAACGCCTCGGCTCAGCCGCTGGTTAGTTGCGCTGTGTGCTGGTTAGTTCTGTGCCCTACGCCTGATGCTCTTCTGCGATTTCGATGAGGAACGGCAGGCCATACTTCACCTCAACGGTCACCTGGGCGCCGTCGGCGGCCTTCGCCACCTGCTCGATGAGCGCCACCACCTCCTTGCGGACCTCGAAGTCCGCGCTGTGGGCCTCAGGGCGAGGCCCGTTTCCGTTACCGGCCGGCTTCACCGTTCGCACCGTGCGGAACGGCCTCGTGAAGTCCGGCTGGCCCGACCGGACCGAGAACGTGATCCGGCCGAAGTTCAGGTCCTGCATCACCACGACAACCCGCTTCCACGGCTCCGACAGCATCTGTTTCATCATCGCTTTGCTCCTGTGAACTAGGCGTTTTCACGCAGTCACCACGACCGCGTTTCACAGGGGTATTTCACCGGAAACCGACGAAGCGTTGCAGGACAGGTCGGGGACTGAGCAGACAGGTCTCTGCTGGGGAATCCGCAGAGAAGGGCCTCCTCGCGACACGAGGGCCAAGAAGGCGATAAGTCTCAGATTCTCAAGACAGGTCGGCGGCTACCGCGCCCGGGCGGGCCGAAGTGCCACCGAAAACGGGTTGATCCGATAACCGCCGTCGACGGCCGCCTGGTTGGTAATGCGGCAGGTCTGGATAATGTCTTCGCGGCCGATGGGAAGACCAATCTTGCGCTTCACGGCGGTCTCGATGTCACTCTGGAGGTTGTTGACGACTCGGCGCAGGGTGTCGGGGTCGTTGTAGCGGTTCTTCTCTTCCTCTTCCATCAGGTTCAGGAGTTCTTTCAGGCTGGCGGTTCGGAACCGCTCTGGCGGAATCTGCTCAAGAAGGTCCTCCAGAAAACGCCGCCACAGAATCCTGAAGACCGCGATGCGCGGCCCGGCCTGCCGGTTGACCACGGTTTCGCCATTGACGCGGACGACTTCCTCGTCGAACTCCACGACGAAGAGGCGCTCGGGTTGGGCCGCTACAACAGGTTCCACAATAGGCGGCACGCCTCTCGCATACACTGGTACGGATGCATTGCGCAGTACCTGGGGCGATCCTGCGGCGGCGACCTCCTGCAATCGCTTCTTGAGGTCCACGTCACCGCAGACGATCTGCGCCAGCGAGATGCGAGGCACCCAGGCCTCGTCCAGAAACCGATCATCGGCATGTTTGGAGTTGACGACGATGTAGCACGTCGTGTTCGTCCTGGCCCAGTCGCGCGCCAGGTACTTCTCGTCCCCGCAGTAGTCGGCGACGCACACCGTGACGTCCTGGCCGTTCAACTCAACGCGGTACACCCCGGTCGCTGCCTCTTTGACGCGGTCCCCGGTTTCCTGGAGTCTCTGGAGCACATAGGCCCAGACGCCCTGAGCCGACACCGCCGCGCGCATCTCCCTATGCCGGCGCTTGCGATGGTGGCCGGGGAACACCGGCCGCTCGCATTCCGGACATCGGAAGTCGTGCCCAGCCTCGTCCAAGGCGTCGTCAACGTATATGTGACCGCGGCAGTGTCTGTTCTTGGGCGGGAAGTCCGAGTCCTGCGGGTCCGCGCAGCGGACATATTCCCTCCACTGGATCTCGGCCAGACCGAGCGTTCGCAGGTGCTCGCCGGCGGCGATGAGTGCCTCGGGCGGCTCGTCCACCGCGAAGCCGTCGCACAGCAGACGGGCATAGTCGTCGAGGCTACTGCTTGAACCGCTTTTCCGTCGAGAGGATTTCGATGCCATGACTGCTCCTTATGAGTTCCTCGAACCGGCGCCGCTCGCCAGCATTCAGCCGGTGGTCCGAGTAGCGGACCACATATTCGCCGTCCGACCCCTCCTGCGGCTCAAAGATGAGACTGATGCGTTTCTTACGGTAGCGAACCTTGACGCTATCGATGTGATCGACGTGGGCAAGTAGTTTGCCGATCGCGCGCTCGAAGTGCGCGAGGGCCCTCCCGATGGGCTTGGAGTCCGCATCGGAAATCTTCAACTTGGGCGCGCCGTCCAGCGGCGAATTGGTGGCGACGATCTCCACGAGCACCAGGTCGCCGTCATCTTGGGCCTGAAGTGTCTTCAAAAATCGCTCCAGTTGCTTGGTGTAGGTAATCTGGCACTCGTTCTCGTACTCGCACGTCGCGTGGAAATACCCTGAGGCAAGGCGGTTGGCAATCTCCAGTGGCACGCTGACACTGACAGACGAGATGTTCACACGCTTGGCGTCCTCGGTGAAGTCGAGGATTATCCACTCCGGCCTGTACCCGTGCACCATCTGGCCGGCATGCAGAATGTGGTCGGGGCGCTCCGCGCGGCGGATGAACACCAGGTGACGGCCGTCGTGTACCACGACGTCCTTCAGTTCGCTGGTGCGCCCGTCACCCTTCGCCTTGTCAAAGGCGACCAGGATGTCCTGCACCGCGTCAAGTTGAAGGAAGTCTCTGAGTGCCTTCTTAGGACGGCGCACCGATTCCCGCAGCCGCATCCGGGCGAAGCCGGTCTTGTGAATCTTATCGAGGTGGAACACCAGGCGAAGGTCCTGCCAGCGCCGATGGTACATGGCAAACAGAATCGCCACCTTGTCGAAGTCCTCAGCACCGATACGGCACGCGTCAAGGACACTTTGGGGCAGAAGCCCCTGGGCAAGGTCGGCGACGGCCACCTTCGACTTGAACTTCGCAAACTGCTCGACGAGCACGAAGGGTTGCAGGTCTGGGTTGTCCGGGCGAAGGACCTGTTTCTTGCGCCTGGCCGACTGGCCGGCAGCCAGTCCCAGACAGTCGAATGTCACGTTCAACTGCCGGCCTGTCCGGTGGGCGATCCTAGTCCTCCATGAACCCCGGCGCCTGGGAGAGCGTCAGAATGCTCTCCATCCCCATCTCCAGGTCGTCCTCCCAGAATGCGCGCGGCGGGGTTCCCTGTTCCTGCTTCTTCTTAGCCATTGCACACCATCCTTCTTAATTATGCTGCCACAGCCGTCCGTCGGTCCGCACGGTGCGGCCGAATCGCTCGCGGGCGTCGCCTATATTGGCACTCGGGCAGCGTTGCCAGTCAAGTTAACGCTAAACACTTCGGGCCGTAAAAAAAGAGCCCGGCCACTGCATCGGCCCCTACTGAGTAAAAAGGCCCGGCTCCGGTGTTTTCGTCAGAATAAGACCCAGGCCCACCAACCGTATCTGCATTGCCTGCCCGGACACCTGGAACCGCGGGGCAAGGTCGCGCGCCACGGAAACGGTCGGCGTCTCGTCTTCCGCAAGCCCCCATCGCGCGGAGAGGTCAGCAATTTCGTCGACGGCGACGTAGGGGTCAAGGTCGCCCTGGACCTCCCGCCACGTCTCGAAGACCATTTCCTTGGGCATGAGAAGGTGGCCAGCGAAAGTGTCAGCCTGCCACTCCATCGGGTCTTTCCTCGAGCGGGCGCGGCAGACGATGGACGGCTTGGGGGCTGTTCCGAACAGACTCACCTGGCGAGCCTCATTAAGAAAGGCGTGCCGGTGGAGTTCCCAGTGTCCCGTTTCGTGGGCGACAGTGAACCTGTAGCGCCCTTCCTTCTTCGGGTAGACCGTAGGGTCCAGATTCTGGTCGACCAGCACCCGCCGATCCAGTATCCAAGTGGCACCGAGTGCGTCCTGGATACCGAGCATCTTGGGGAGGTCGTCCCGTGACAACAGCAGGCCGAGATGCGACTCAAGGATGGCTTCGACTGGAATGGGGGGACGCTGCACGACGCCGAATCGCTCGCCATAGGCAGCCAGCAGACACAGCGTTGCGGCTTCGATGTCCTTTTCCCGGAGAAACTTCGGCTTCACTGCCGGCACCTTTCGAAGCAGCTTACGTTTTCTCCCCTTCGCGGATTCTCTCGGTGAGGGCCCTAATCTGGTCTGCGGTGAGGTTCTGCTCACGCGCCGTCCTCAAGAAGTCGGCCATCGCCTTGGGCTGATCCCGGATAATCTCCGGCAACTCAGGGTCCACCTTGCCTGCCAGCGCCAGCAGTTCGTCGGAGTCCACGCCAAGAAGCTCAGCCATCTTCTTGATCTTCTCCGGGGCTGGCGGGTTGAACTCTCCCGTCTCAACCTTGCTGAGGAACGTTGCGCTGATGCCGACGGCCTGCGCAAACTGGCGCAGGGAATACTTCGGGTCGGCCCTCTTTTTCGCTTCCCGCAGTTCGCGTATGCGCTTGCCAAAAGCTTCATTACCCGCCACTTTGCCACCCCGATTTCCCCGGCCGCGCCGACGATTGCCGCTGCGGCCGCCCCGCCGTTTAGTAATCCTAAACATACACACCTCCGCTGTCAAGACCAAATACGTGCTCGCCGTTCGGTTAGTGGTCGGCCCCGCTTCTTGTCACCAGTTCCTTCCACATTCTGCGCTGCTTGCGCCAGTCGGGCACGGCCGTGATGGCGCGGATGCGCCGCTCGGGGATAGGGTCGAATCCCTGGTCGGTCCGCGGCAGGAAAAGGATGTCCTCTTGGATGTCTGGCGCCAAGTTCAGCAAGTTCATGATCTGCGTCAGCCGGGCGCGGCTGACGTTGCCGAGACGGGCCAGATCGGCGTAGTCGCGGACCGCCCCGTCCCGGACGAGCTTCTGGAAGCGGATGGCCAGGGCCATCAGCCGCGAAAGGCGGGGCACCCGCCCTGGTTTTGTGGCTGGCACCGCTGGCGCCAGCCCCGACTGGAGGCTTTTCTGGCCCCGGTGCCGGACTTTGAAGTGCACATTGCTTTCAACCGTAGGTCCCATCATACGCATACCTCCTGGCGGCTGGCCCGCTCCTCGCCCAGCGTCTTGATGCCCGTCGCGCGGAACGTCACGGCCACCGTCCCCTTGCCGCCGTCATAGGACACACGTTGGACCAGCAACTGGACGACCCGCGTCCGCTCTCGCGGCGCCAGTGAGTCCCAGAGCGGGTCGAACTCGGAAATCGCGGCGGCGAGTTCCCGCTCGTCCACCCGTCCGCGCGTCAAGGCCAGCGCCTCTTCTCGGATTTCCGTGGACCGCTGTTCGGCCACACGGATGCGATCTTGTAGGTCGGCCAGACGGGCCGTCGCCGCCGTGTCGCCGTTCCCAGCGGACTGCGCGGCCAGACGGCGGACCTCGGCGTTGCACCGCTTCAGCTCGCGCTCGAGGGCGCGGCGTTCGGTCTCCAGTGCGTCAATACTTTCCTGGCTCTGCCGCCAGGTTTCCCTGAGGGTTTCGGCCACCAGGCCGGGGTCCTTGCCAACCCGCCGAATCTGGTCCACCACGAACCGCTCAATCTCGGCAGCGGGAACCGATTTCGTGGGGCAGGCGTCCCAGCCGTGCTTCTGGGCACCGGTGCACACGTAGTAGCGGTAGAGCCTGTTTCGCTTGGCCGTGTGCGAATGGATCATCGCAGCGTTGCAGGGTCCGCAGTACAGCATTCCTCGCAGAAGCGCACCGCACTTGTTCCGAACCAGATTGTTGCCGCTCCGGCCGTTCCTGCGGAGAAGCACCTGAGTGCGCTCCCAGATATCCACGCTGATGATGGCCGGGTGCTCGCCCTCATAGACTTGTCCCCGGTAGTTGACCTTCCCGACGTAAGTCATGTTCGTCAGGAGGCCGAAGAGGCTGCTCTTGGTGAACCGCGCGCCGCCTTGCTCGTGGCCCTTCTTCGTCACCCACCGCTTGTTCGTCCAGCCGCGGCGGTCCAGTTCCCGCACCGTTGGAATGAGTGTCTGCTGGCCAAGATACAGGTCGAAGATGGCCCGGACCCGCGCGGCCTCGCCCTCGTTCACGAGGAGCCGACCGCCCTTGGGGTCCACGTCATACCCCAGCATCGGCCTGCCGCCCGTCCACTTGCCCTTGCGCCGGGCGGCCGACATCTTGTCGCGCGTGCGCTCGGCGATGATTTCCCGCTCGAACTGGGCGAACGAGAGCAGGACGTTTAGCACCAGCCGGCCCATTGAGGTCGCGGTGTTAAACTGCTGGGTGACGCTGACGAACGAGACATTGTGCCGGTCAAGCGTCTCGATGATCCGCGCGAAGTCGAGGAGCGACCGGCTCAGCCGATCCACCTTGTAGACGATGATGCAGTCGACCTTGCCAGCCTCGACGTCGTCCAGAAGGCGTTTCACCGCCGGCCGGTCCATGTTGCCGCCGGTGTACCCACCGTCGTCGTACTTGTCCGGCAGGCAGACCCATCCCTCGTTCTTCTGGCTGGCGATGAACGCCTCGGCCGATTCGCGTTGGGCGTCCAGGGAGTTGAAGTCCTGGTCGAGGCCTTCCTCGGTGGACTTGCGGGTGTAGACGGCACAGCGAATCGTCGACTTGGTCATGCCTCGTCGCTCCCTTCCCTGAGGCGAAAGAACAGGAAGCCGTTCCAGTGGCTGCCGGTGACGGCCTTGGCCACCGCCGAGAGCGACCGGTACACGTCGCCCTTATACTCAAAGCCCTTGTCGAGGACCAGAACGCGGACTTCCCGGCCCTTGTACTCGCGGGTCAGCACGGTGCCGGGCAACGGCCGGTGGTTGTCCGCCGCCGCGGTGAGCGTGCCGGCGGCCACCAGGCCAGCCGCAGCCACCTTCCTCGGCACCGGCGCGTACATCCGCAGGTCGGCATCGTTGGCCAACTCGGCGGCCCTCATTCGCGCCTTCTCCGACAGGTCGCCCTCAGTCTGGGCCTGGAGGCGCCAGGCGATGCGCTTCACCAGCAACTGCTTGTGCCGCGACCGGCACTCCTCGCCGAAGACCTCGGCGTACCGCGCCAGCAGTTCGGGCACGGTCATCCGCTCCATCGCGGCGACCTCTTTGGCGACGTTCAGCCCCATGCCAGGCCTCCTCTCTCGCGCTCTCGGTTTGCGTTAACCACTGGTTGGATCAGGGCCTGAGCGCGAGAACACCTCAACTCAATTCCGGGGGAATCCGGCAGTGGTTTCGGGAGGGAGATGTGGTGCGTCCTTGGCCTCATCCTGCGGGGCTGAAACCAGGGGATGAGGGCGGCGCGCCAGCCTCAGGTAGCCGGCGGCAAAGATGGCGGCAACCTCAGCACGCCGTTCTTCTGGGGCCATGTCCGAAGGGGCGGTCGTAGCAATCATGGGGTCTCCCTGACAAGCACCCACAACGACCTTCCCTTGGGGACCGGCGCGCTGTCTGGTAGTGGCATTGGCGAGAGCGGCGTCACACGCGCCCTCTACTATACATATACCGGAGGAAATTCCGAAGTGTCGGAATGGGACCCCATTCCGAATCCCCTGCTATTTGTCAGATGCCGCTATCTGCCAGGTCACCCTGTAGAAGTGGCGACTCCCTCATTTCATGGCGCTTGCCCACCGATGCCTTGGCACTGGAAACGACAGCCCAGATCGGTATCATGACATCCCTGGGAGGTAATCATGTCTGTTTTCAACTGGCCTTTCGCAGGTTTTTGCCGGGCCTCCGGGACGCCGGCCTCACATTTTCTGAGAATTTACTGGCTTTCTTTGGCCGCCCTGAATTTCTGCGT
>Ga0307378_10005524_pt1 | contig 17592 bp, 21 predicted proteins | sample UN1MG_FD_202238 | JGI IMG/M metagenome (GOLD analysis project Ga0307378, IMG submission 202238) | Soil microbial communities from Risofladan, Vaasa, Finland - UN-1 | ecosystem: Environmental > Terrestrial > Soil > Coastal area > Acid sulfate soil | place: Finland: Risofladan, Vaasa | collected... | reverse complement strand
CGGTGCTCCGGATCGAATAAGAGCGGATCTTGTCGATCTATACAATAAGACGATCATGAAGATAGCTCATGAAGGGTCTCCCAAAGGGCATCATCTAGTTTGGTATGTTGAGCTTGATAAGGTAGCTGCAGCACATAGAGCAGATGGCATTCATCTTACACATGCTGGAAACGTATGGTTTGCTCATGAGACTTTGCTGATAATAGAGCGGGAAAGAAAATATAAATGCGCCTAAGGTTCCGCCCAACAGGAGTGACTTCAGTGTTTGCTGAGAATGATAAGGAAGAGCGATACCTTCAGACTCATCCTATGGAGATTACTAGCGTTGTTGGAAAACATGCTACAAATGGATGGAATATGCAGACGAAATACGCGGCTGAAGTAGAGCTTATGAAGCTCGTGGAGGATTGGGATGAATCCAAGCAACCCGGATAACCAAGAGTTCATCGATAATATCGAGAAGCTTCTGGTTAACGTAAAGCGGGAACCATTCAAACAGGATGCACACTATGTCTGGACCGAGTTTCCTGATCCGAAGATGTGGCCCTATTGAAGTGGGGTTAGGCTTGCACTTTTGATATCACATGGTACTCAGTAGTGGAGAATTAAGTTAATGAAGGTAATAGTTTACTCTATACCATCCTGTGGCATTTGTGAGGCGGCTAAAGATAAGCTTAGGATCATGAAGATTCCATTTAAGGTAGCCAATTTTGAGATGTCACTTGATTTACATCCTGGTTGGCGTGACGATGGGACTTCAGAGCTTTTATCAGCCGCTGCTCTTAACAATAATCATCCTCCTATTATTCGTGTCGATGATCAGTTCTATACATACTCAGCTGCCATGAAAGTGCTTCGTGGTATGCAATCTGAGGCTGCGGCCGTATATTCAGTGTGTCAGGGAGACAAGCGTGAGATCACCTCGAAAAACGGCGGATGAGATACCTGAAGTATTCGAGAGATGCGTAGTAGCTTCTCTATTGGATGAGATAGGTGAATCTTTTTGCGAAGGCGAACGTGAAGATATTGAGCGGGAAATAGCGGACTACTTAGATGTGTGCTGTAATATTGGGCCTGGTGCTATAGAGGTGGCAAAAGGAGTTATCGTCAATACATTGATGGATGGCATTTCTCTTATAAAGAGTGCCGACGTATTGGCTGACTTATTAGAGGATAAGTCTGACTCATCTTTCTTTGTTGGATAAGACATGTTTGTCGAGGGAAGGCTATGCGTATTCTTGTTACTGGTGCATCAGGTTATATTGGGACAGCGCTAGCTAACTACTACTCTGACCGTGGTAATGATGTGGTAGGGTTTGATCGTGGTGGGCGTTATCATGCGGCGCGGTCTGAGATGTCCTACAAGTTGGTAGTAGGTGATCTAAGAGACTCTTCTGCAGTGAGGAGGATGTTTGATTCATTCTCTCCTGATCTTGTCAGCCATCATGCTGCACATATAGATCCTAGAGAGTCATGGGAGGACCCAGATGACGATGCTTTCGATAATGTAATAGGAACTATCAACCTACTAAAGACTATGCAGCGATACGAGTGTAAGCGGATGATCTTTGCGTCATCGTGTGCTGTTTATGGTGACCAGGCCGATATGTCTGAGGGTGCTCCTTATCGACCAAATGCTCCTTATGGTGCTGCTAAAGCGGCTGCCGAAGTGTACATTGGCATGTATGCTAGAATGATCCTTGGTAATAGATTTATCACGCTTAGGTATCCTAATGTTTACGGAGCGCATCAGAGCGGACGACGCTCTACTGGAGTGGTTGCTATATTCTCTGAGAGACTTGTAAGGGATGATGAGTCTACAGATTTTCTATATAATGATGGACGATCTAAGTATATGTATCTGAGGATTGAAGATTTATGTAGCGCTCATGACGAAGCTAAGACGCTCTTATTCTCCGGGCAAGATAATTTTTATGACACTGTGAACATTCCCGGATTTACCGCAACTGTATCGGAGATACACTCTAAGCTAGGGATGTATGCCGAATCTCTTAGGATTCCTGTGCTCGCTCCAAAACGCGTTGGTGAACAAGAGTCTATCTCCATGACTGGAGAAAAGGCGAGATCACTTCTTAATTGGGAACCTACTATTTCTCTGGACGACGGCCTAAAGAAGGCTATTGAGGAAAAGAGAGCAGAGTTTAAGAGCAATGAGTGAGCATACCGATAACATAATGACACTTCCGGATATTAAGCTATATTACAAGCGGTTAGCCGATACATATGGGGCTGATTCACGTGCTTGCGGATATTCTGATCCAATTGCTCAGCTCGTACGATTCAAGTGTTACACGACACACATGTCAATGAAAGACGCATCAGTTTTGGATGTTGGATGTGGGACTGGAGATATTCTTCATTGGCTAAGTGAGATTGATATGTACCCATCTAGTTATTTGGGTATTGATATGTTGGATGAGCAGATCAAGTCGGCCAAGTCGCTTTACGAGGATAGGATGTTGTCAGTACTTCATGCAGACACTGAAGTAGAGTTTAGGCAGTCGCTTGTAGATCAGATTCAAGAGAATGGATTTGATGTGGCGATTGCGTGTTCTATCTTCGATGTGAAGCAGACTGATGTACCGACTACGTTTGCCTTAGCGAAGAGTACTATGACAGAGATGTTTGAACGACTCGGCGGCGATGGAGTAATGGGAGCTGATTTTTTTAGTCCCTACGCTTTAGATATTCAGCCATTCAATGCGCCCATTCCTCCTGAGTGGGTATTCACATGGGCGAAGAACAATTTATCTGAGCGCGTGACACTCGATTTTTCGTACAGTCCCCACAACTATGCGGTCATTATCTTCAAGGGTCAGAACGACTTCATGAAGGCATGGCGCTCTAAAGGTGGATGGGGCCGCGACCTTGTCGGAGAGACTAGCGAATGATCTTAGCATTAGGGCTTGCAGAAGATGCTATATATCTTGACAATCGGCTGAGTAAGGTCGAGTAGTACTCGACTTTGCTATGGACACAGAATGGCTCAGCGACATACTAAAGAAGAAGGTATGACTTTCAATGAGTCAGGTCTTAGAGTAGCTATTTTACCTCTGCCAGGATTTGCGTTCCTTCCATCTGAGACAGAGTTCCTAATGTTCAGGCAGTTTGCTCGTGACATTCGTGACTTATATGGAGCATTTACGTATATGGTACTTCCTAAGTTTGGTGCGGAGCAGGTTAGTCCAGAACCTGGAATACGCTATCTATGGGAAGGGCCTTTGAATATCTTTCAAGATGGAATAGTAGACTCTCCTACGACATTTCTAACCACTTTCAATCCACGTGATGGAAAGTATCCTGTCGATATAGCCATATCGTCTCGTGGTGCATTTGGTGCTATACTTCAGAGAAGTCTTCGAGAAGCACGTGGGGGAATGCGTATTCCGCTAGTTCTTGATGAGTCAATGCCGGTTGATTTCGGATGGAAGGCCAATCCGATGATAGACTGGACTGAACTAGCATCACGATGCATATCGTACTCTATGGTTAGTCACGTTTTCTTCGATACAGAGCGTGAGAAGAGTGTTGCTATGTCCGGGTGTCGTAGGGTCATAGCGAGCAATCTTCTTAAAGATATAGGTAAAAATATGACGGCTCTTCCTTATGGATTCTCATCTGAGTTTGTCGATGAGACAGTTAAGGGAGTGAAGAAGAAAGATAAGTTCACGTTATTCATAGGTGCTCGGCTTAATCTAGATAAGCAGTGGCGTGATATCATAGATGCTTATAATCGTTTCTATTCGTTTGGTCATGACGTGAATATCCAGATATGCTCACCATCTAACGCGAAGAATGCTGAGCGCGAGTTGGTAAAAACTAACGCAGCTATTAGTATTTTCACTGAATGTCCCCAGCCTGATTTCTTACGTGAGGCCGCTTCCTCCCATGTAGTGCTCAATACATCAAAAATAGAAGGATTCAGTGTAGGAATAGTTCAGCAATTGTACATTGGTCTGATCATGCTTCTACCACGGCTTGATTGGGTGAAGGGGCTACTGAAGGAAAAGTACGATGACTACCCATTCCTATATGATGATGGTGAAATGGAGCAGGCTCAAAGTCTAATGCTAGAGATTTTTGAGGACTATGAGGGTAGTAAGAAGAAGATTGCATGGCTTCCGGCATGGCTGAAGAAGAACTATGATTCAAAGAGTGTGTGTATTCCTCAGATGTACCAGAAGCTACAATCGCTCGCCAAAGATGATGTTAAGTTTGATCGTTTCTGGTCGCCTCAGACTGTCCGAATATTTAAGAAGGTTGCGGATGCTATGCCAAGTCCTTTTAAGTTTGAAGACTATCTTGATGCGTTGACCAGTACATCTCAGATGCTCCCTAAACGACTTGAGTGCCCTAGGCTGGGTAGACCGTCTCGTTGGTCTGTATGGACATGGCTTAAGGGGCATGGATATAGGGATACATGCAAGACTGAGATGCCAGTATTTGAGCGTATGGAGTAGGTAAGAAGGTGGTCCCATGAAAAAGCTAGAGATGTGGCCTAAGCTAGGAAGCATGCCAAGAGAGCCTAAGGCTCCCCTCATCATTGAGGACGGTACTACAAGTTGTGGGGCATGTGGGAAGATATTTGAGAGTAATAAATTTTTTAGCTTCTGCCCATTTTGTGGTACTAGCATTAAGGATGCTTATGCTCCTTACATTCCTTACATTCCCTACGTTCCTTATGTTAATCCAACTACTATCACTAGCGATCATATTACAATAACGACTACTGGTGATACGACATCAAATGAATTTACTATAATGCAGCCTCATACATTCACAATGACTAGTGGGTCTACAAACGTTTTTGTAAGGTAGCTATGCGCATATTGATCGTAAGCGACTGCACACGAATGCCCGAGTTCTCGACGTTATTCCTACGTCCGTGGGAATGGGCGCTATTTGTACGAGACATGTACCCAAATACTCACTTCGACGTGCTTATGCCTGAGAAGGATAAGTATTGGGGACAGTATGATAGCACGAAGTACGAGAATCAGGAACGGATTCGTATTCACTTCGTTCCTATGATCTCTACCGGTGGCATTCAGCAGACTATGATAGCTACTCGTCAGTTGTATGAACTATTCAATGTTTCGAAAACGATGTTCTACTATGATGCCGTCTTTAACCCTATGGCAATTTTCAGCCCCATCCTTAAGAAGGTGCTCAAGCCACGATTTGTGAAGCACGCCATTGACATTCCGATCTTCAATAGAACAGGGAGCGTAAGGACGACCATTCCACTACACAATCTTCTCAATACTGACTACGGCGAGGCCGACGTTCTGGCAGAGACTGTTGGATGGCTCACCGACTACTCAGTGTTTATGTGCGGTGCTGAGCGTGATATGGCGCATGAGAATTGTGTTAAGTATCTAGCTGGGAGTCAGATTAAACGTTTTCATAAGAGTAATATGGTAGCCCCTATGGGCGGAATGAACATAGATAAGCTGGAGAAGGCTAGAAGGCCTAAGATACTAGATCCTGATAAGGGGCTATGTATTTTCTTGGGTGGTAGATGGATTGGCGGAAAGAAGTTCACTACTGTCTGTGATATGATCAAGAAGGCATATGAGACTGGTCGAAAGATATACGGAGTTTGTACTACTCCAGAAGATGAGTCCATACGATTGGACGATCTTCGCAAAGAATATCCGATGATCGAATTCCATCATAAGTGTGGGCGTGATCTATTCTATGAGAAGATGCAAGAGGGGCATGTCTTCTTATGCTTTTCGAAGTGGGAAGGATTTGGCTTCTCATGGTGGGAAATGCTGTATTCTGGAATGATTGGAGTCTTTCTTGACCGCGATTGGAATAGATCAATTCTTCCTGAGTGGCCATATCGAGTAGATAAAGAGCCAAAGATGATGCCAATGCTTCTTCACGTAATTGATAACTACGAAGAAGCCGTGAAATCAGTCGAGGTGGCGCGTGGATACTTGGCAGATGAGTACAATTCTAAGAAGGTCAATAGAGCTATCTATGAATGGATGCTGAACAAGACTAAAGAGCATTATGCCCCACAGTTCGATGGTAATAAGGCCGGGTCCATGAAGAAGCTGGCTCAGATAGCTCTTGACGAAATGGGCGATGGTCCTCATTATATTGAGGACATATATCGGAAGATGGAAACAAAGATGCGCAATCCGAATATAGTCATGGGGCGTAAGGGCGCGTTCGTTAGTCGAATGTTCCTGCGACAAGCTATGCAGTTCATGGGGTGGCGAGACAATGGCGTTGCTGGCGAGCCTCTGATGGAAAGAGGTGACGCTTACGAGATCATATCTGCTTAGGACTACCAATGTTCTGGATTTGTACCGGCACACTGTCAGAGCTAGTGAAGTGTGCTCCTATCATGTGGGAGTTAGTGAAGCGCAAAGAGCCATACTTGTGGCTCCATTTGGGCCACTGTACCAGCGATATCATGTTTACTCAGATGGCGTTTACCTTAGTAGGAAAGAAGCCTGATCTGTCATTAGATGGTCCCCCATTAAGACTGGGTGATCATCTTACTGCCGTTCGGATGGCCATGGCTGCATTGGCTCAGCACGGAATGCCTGATGTTATTGTTGTTCAGGGCGACACTACCACCGTACTGGCTGCTGCTATGTTCGGCATGGCGTCAGGAATTCGAATAGCTCACATGGAGGCTGGCTTACGCTCGCATGATCTAATGATGCCTGAAGAGGTGATTCGTACCGTAGTTGATTCATGTGCAACATGGCGTTTTGCTCCAACAGATGAAGCGATGACTAATTTAGCTTCTGAGATGAATGATGATGGGGCGCATATGGTTGGGGCAACGTTTGTCGAATCAGTGACCAAGCTTATGGAGGATGCAGATGACTCCATAGTAACGAGCTACGGGCTTGTTCCGGGCGAATATATCTTGGCCACAATTAGTCAGCCTGAAAATATTGATATCAAGCAAAGGTGCATTAGGTTATTTGAGTGTATAGAAGCTCTGGCTATTACTAAGAAGATCTATTTTCCCATACACCCTGAAACTAAGGCTAAGATGGGTGTGTGGGGAATTAAGCGCACTAATGTAAATTATGTAGATCCTCTTCCTACATTAGATTTCATGACACTTGAACGAAGTGCTAAGCTCATCATCACTGACTCAGGTAGTGTTCAGGAAGAGGCCTGCTTTTTCGGTGTGCCCTGTGCTTTACTAAGACGAAGCACAGAGCGGCCAGAGACCATAGCTATGGGGGCTAGTAAGCTGATAGATCTGGATTTGGTTGATCGTAGAGGATTTACACAGGCAGTCGTAGATTCACTAAAGGCTCATTCTAATTGGAGTCATCCATATGGCACACACGCATCCGAATTAATAGTGGATGCGCTACTAGCTGATCTATTACCGGAGAAAAAGGAGAACAAGGATGGGAAAGGCGAAAGTGGTGAAGGAACTGAAGAAGATAGAGTCGTTGACCGGGGGTGATATTGTAGAGATCCCTATCGATAAGCTGGAGCCGTGTGAGTGGAATCCTCAGACCATGTCTGAGACCACGTTCAATCAGCTAGTAGATGAGATTCGAGATGATGGTTTTGATGAGCCTGTTCTTGTAGTGCAACATGCTGATGCTGATAAGAAAAAAGATGGTGTGTATACGATCATCTCCGGCGAACATCGCTACGAAGCCTTAAAAGTGCTTGGGTACGATAGTGTTCCCTGTATCGTGAAGGATGCGTGGGATGAGACAGATCAGAAGTTAAAGACAGTCAGGCGCAACATGCTTCGGGGAGATCCTGATCCGGTTAAGCTGAGTAGGTTAGTTAAGGATATTAATGACAATGATGGCGTTCCTATAGCTGATATGCCTCGACTGTTGGGGTTCGATGATGAGAAGAAGTTTAAGGCTCATCTAGCATCTGAGAATGCTCGTGAGAAGAAGCAGGTATCTGACGCTGCTAAGAATGCAGAGGAGCAGAAGCGACAGGAGACTCAGATTGTTGATAATCTATCCTATTTGCTTAATCAGATTTTTTCTAAGTTTGGCGACACAGTCCCCAATGGTTACGTGTTCTTCTGGTATAAGAATAGAATGCATCTAATGCTTCAGGAAGACACGAAGCTTGAGAAGTATATTGAGCATCTCGTTCGATACTCCCAGGCTCATGGAACCGACATACCAGCAATTCTTACGTCGGCGCTAGACCGTGAGTTCAAAGAGATCTTTGCTACTACACGAGTTAATCCTATGTCAATGCGTAAGGTCAATGATAGTGATGAGGCCAAGAAGGACGATGATCAGAATGTAGACGAAGAAGAAATCGACTTCGGTGGAGAGGTCGATGAAGACTCGGCTGATGAGCCAGTGTCAATGGAATAGGATATTCACCAGAAATAGTCCAACCGATTGGATGGGGCATGAATGAAAAGAAGATATCTCTCGCTGAGGCTAGAGATATGGCCATTGGCCACGTTAAGAGTATCGAAGAACAGCACCGACAGGATAACGAAGAGGAGTCAAGAAGGCTTATGCTATATAATGATACTTACATCTATCAGATAGGATATGGCACTATGGAGGAGTCGTCGTCCTGGGAGGTTCGCCATTCTGAACATTTTTCTATGCTGGAATTAGCAGAGCTAGTTGAGAATTGTATAGTCGATACGATTAAGAGCGCTTCTAATAAATTCAGTGGTACCGACTCATTTCAGCGGGTGATGGACTCTCTTGGATTTCTAGAGCAGTTAAGAAAGCGTGGATTTGAGCGCGTAGATTATACTTCTACATTTTTGACGTTTGGCTGGGCCTCATGTACAGATTCTTCTGATTGGGGGTCTCATACGGATGAGGATCAGAAGGCAATGCAGCTCCGGATTAGAGAGAAGTTAGTTGAATGAGTTCGCGGTGCCGTATCATAGTAGGTGACGTACTAGAGAAGATGAAGGTCATTGAAGATGATTCTGTCAATACTGTAATCACTAGTCCTCCATATTGGGGATTGCGTTCTTACACAGATGATCCAGATATAAGTAAGAACGAAATAGGCCATGAGACTACTCCAGAATTATACGTGGACAAGATAGTTTCGGTTTTCGATCTTGTGCGCCGTGTGCTTAGATCAGATGGAACTATATGGCTTAATTTAGGTGATAGCTACGGCACGAGTGGATGTATTTCGGGAAAAGCAGGACGTGGTGCGAACGTAACTAGTACGCGTAAGGGTGTGCAGACGGTAACGAACAAACTAGTTAGTGGGATCAAGCAGAAGGATCTGGTAGGCATACCATGGCGCGTCGCCTTAGCACTTCGGGAGCGTGGATGGTATCTTCGAGCTGATATCGTTTGGCACAAAACAAATCCGATGCCTCAGTCGAGGGTCAAGGATCGGCCATCGACTGCACATGAGTATTTATTCCTATTGTCTAAGTCTATGAATTACTACTACGATCTTGACGCTATTGCGGAACCAGCAAAGAGATCTCCTGGAAAGATGCGAAATAGAAACACCGTTTGGTCATTCTCTTCACAGGGATATCGTGGTGCTCATTTTGCAGTAATGCCTCCAGAGATAGTTGAGCTATGTGTGAAGGCAGGATCACCTCGTGGAGGTGTTGTACTTGATCCATTTTGTGGGGCTGGCACTACCCTTATGGTTGCAAATCGACTTCGCCGTATATCCATTGGAATTGAATTGGTTCCTAAGAACGCCGAGATAGCACTGGATCGCATCACAAAAGATCAACAATCATAGTTTCGTCAATGGCTACATAACTCCTGGGTACTCTGCGCTTTTCATATTTGTTGTGGACTTGTGAAAAGCTCAGAGTTATAGTGTAGCAAAGGGTCTTTAGTCAAGACTCGATGCTACCGTGTCCACCGGGAGAGTCTGCACAATGAGTGATCGAAGCGTTGCTAAGCGCAACGAGGCGTTGATTGATTCCTACAAGGTGCTGACAGCATCCGGTACTCCAGTTACTGGACTGGTCGCGGGAGACTTCACGTTTCGATTGTATGATCCAGCCGACGCAGAAGTAAGTGGTACTCATCCTGTATCACTTACTGAATTGGGCAATGGTCTCTATCGTACCGAATTCACTCCTGACACAGTAGGGAACTGGCAACTCGAAGTAGTTCATGCTACTTACTTTCCTGGAGGTAAGGAAGCTAACTATGAGGTCTTTAATCAGCTATTCGATGATATCAGCCTAGACAATCTTGGCATTGGCAATCGTGTTGTTAAGATCAATGTTCGCGATGACTCGACGTTGCTTCCAATACCCGCCGTATGGATAGAAGTATACGATTCAACGAGTACGACGCGGCATGCGTTCTCATATAGTAATTCATCAGGTTACATTCAGTTCAATCTCTTCGATGGTGACTATAAGGTGTATCTGTCGAAGATTAGCCAATACATATTCACTGTTCCTGAGGATCTGACAGTAGCGGCTGGAATAGGAATTCCAGATGTTGAAGTTACCTATGATGGCACTGTGTTCACTCCATCGACCCCACCAACACCTGATCTTTGTGTAGTGTATGGATGGGAGCAGGATGCTCAAGGAACTGGTCTTGCTGTAACTGTAACAGCAAAGATCATAGGTACAGATAATCTACTTTTGAGTAACCCACATATCAATCAGACGGATGTCACGACTACATCGGCTATTATTCACGCTAATGGCCCAGGTTATTGGGAATTGGCACTTATGCCAAGTAGTGATTTCATTCCTGGTGAGACTGTTTACTATAAGTTTACGATTGATAGTACTGATATAGGATCGGTGCTGGTGCCCGATCTATCGAGTATGGCCCTAAAGACCCTGCTCGACCCCTAGGAGAAGCGATGCCGTTTCATCAGTTTGACTTCTTTAATCAACGTGATGAGTACGTGTACGATCCAACGTATGTGTATATCGACACTAACACGTGCCGACTTACACGGCGTAACACACTGGGTAATTGGGCACTAGATGGACTGTTCTACGAGAGTACTGTCACGTTTCCTGAATGGACGGGAACTGCTATTCGTCAGCTTACGTCCATTTCTTGGCGCACGACTACCCCTGAAGACTCTGAGGTTGGTTTTCAGGTGAGTACAGATGGTGGAACGGTTTATCAGTACTATGATGGGGCAGATTGGCAGACTGCGAGTGTTACTGATTGGACTTCCATAGACGACTTTGCAACTGGGATTCCTCAGTTATCTACTACTCGTCTGATCGTTAAGATGAGGATGACTCCATCGAGTGATAATGCCCGAACTCCATTGGTTGAGTTGGTAAACATCTATTATGAGGGCGTATGGAACTATTTTGAGGACCTAAAGCGCACTCTGAAGCATGAGATTGATACGAACCTTGAAATAGACATAGCGTGGGGGCGTAAGATTGTGGCATCTACTACATCGATACCACTAGACACACAGTGGGAGATTCTGAGTGTCGAGACCGCGTATGATCTTACAAACGATCCCTACAGAGCGACTAATTTGTATCAGTCCTACAGTTCTACGCCTACTCCTACAGTTACATTAACCTCCGCCATCTCTAACGCTACGTTAGAGGTTAATATGAAGACTCGCTGTCCGGTATTCCTATCTGCTGACGAGAATTTTATCATCTCAGAGATACCAGCTATAGTGCTTGAACTTCCTTCGGCAGTTGAGGATGACTATCAGGCGAAGAATCTATTCGAATACGAGCCTATACGTCAGTCGAACTTATTTCGGCGTAGAGAGAAGTCAATACCAATTCAATCTACCATCATACTGAGGTGTCTTTCTGATCGCGAGGTTGACTCATTGGCTATGCTCGATGGTGTTAGTGATATCTTTGAGGGTGAAGGTGTAGTACGTAGCCTAGCGACCGGTGAGGACTTTTTTGTGTTGACTTTTCAGCCCCTCAGAGCTAATGATGTTATATCCACCGGCCTGTACGATAAGGCTACTCAGATGCTGGTTATTGGTAACCAGGAACTCACAAGGTATACTGAAGTTCCTGGCGCGGTGGACATCTCCATCACGCTTTCTGGTGCTACCGTCTTCACTGAGGAAGAGCATCCAATCACCAATTCTGCTCTGCCTAAATCAGATATTTGTAGCACTATAGCCCCCGAAGAGGAGGTCATTTCATGAGGGTTAAGGTATGGAAGGTCAAGAATCTAAGCCCTAAGCCCTTGGACTTTGACATTGTTCTTGGGTCGGGTATGCGACGTGAGATGCATCTTGATGGTAAGGTAGTTAGTCGTGGATTGACTGATGAGGAGTATAACAGTACTACGATTCAGTCGATGCTTGAGAAGAAATTACTAAGGGCTATCCCTACGTTCAAGATACTCTTAGTAGACACCCCAGCCCCCGCACCGGCAAAGGTTACGGCTGCTCCTCCAGCACCAAAGCAGACAGAAGTTACATCTGCTCCAGAAGTGCTGAAGGAGGACGCAGACGATGCTCCGGCCGATGAGAAGTAGAGTAAGAAGGAGGATACGAAATGCCTGAGCTTCTCCGTCCAGACGTATATCTTAGAGAGTTGCCGGGGACTGCTATTGCCCCTAGCGTCTCTGTGTCAACAGCGGGGTTCGTTGGTGTTACTGAGCGTGGTCCTGTAAATGAGGCTACTCTGATTACGAGTTGGACTTCGTTTGAGACTACGTTTGGTGGTTTCATATCGACCAGCTACCTCGCAAACTCAGTTCAAGCCTTCTTTCAGGAGGGCGGAACACGCTGCTATGTTGTTAGAATCACTGGAGCTAGTGGCACTGCTCAGGCTTCGGTGGCTCTAGACGACTTCGGTGGAGTTGCTGTCGGAGGCGCTGTAACTTCGGGTGGGTCTGCTCCATTTAATCTGGAGCCTGGATACACTCTAATAGGTAGCGTAGATGGTCTTGGAGCTGATACAGCTACGTTCACTGCTGCCAGGGCTACACTTACTGGCTCAGGGGGCACTGGATTTTTAGCGATGCTTAATGAGACCTTTACTGTTCGTATTGATGGCGGTGATTGGCAGACAATTACGTTCGGTACAGAGGCTAGTCATGCTCTGGCAGTAGGTACTATCAATGCCCAGCTTCTTGGTGGGTACGCCGTGGCCAATGGGGCGCATACTGATATTACGTCGGATACGCGTGGTACGGATTCTCTGGTCGAAGTTTTGAGCGCTCCAGCAGCGGTTAATACTAAAATTGGCATTACTGATGGTACAAGTGCGGCTGGCGCGGGCAACGTAGCAAACATCGACGCGGTAAGTGCTACTGAGTTCGACACTATCGTCACTGCAGCATTTACTAGTGGTGGAGGCGTTGCTGTGTCGGGGTCAGGTCTCATGACCATCACATCGGTTACTACTGGTATAGCGGGATCTATCGAGATTACGGGTGGGACCGGAAATGGAGTTTTCCTATTCGATACCAATGCGCACACTGGTGCTGCATCTGGTCAGGAGAATTCAGTTACGGTTGAGGCGAAGTATGTTGGGTCCTCGTATAACCTTCTAAAGGCTTACACGACCGTAGCTTCTACCACTCTTAATGTTCCTGGTGGGATAACGGGAGCCGTTGCTTCGATAATCGTTGTCAGCCCGGGTAGCTTCTCAAAGGGCGATGTTATTTGGATCAGTGATGGTACGACTGATGCAGTTGCGGTCGTAAATAGCGTTAACCTATCAGCTGGTACTGTTACATTTGCTACGTCCATCACGATCACTGGTACGATTGCCAATGGCGCTACGGTATCGACATCATCGCAGCACAGAATGAACACTAAACTATCAGCGAATCTGGTTGCTGGCTCGGTCAGCACGGCACAGGTTCTTAGTGCGTCGAACGCACGTGTCGGTCAGTACATTACAATAGGCGATGGTACGACTCTTATGGAGGTAGAGCTTACTGGTGTAAACGGCACTGAGCTTCAGTTTGCTGCTCTGGCGCTGGGCACTACCATTGCGGCGACCTCATCAGTAGTGGCTTCTCAAGAGTTCAGGCTTGATATCTATGACTCAGGAGTATTCTCTGAGCGATTCGAGTTCCTCTCGATGTCAGAGAACAATGCTCAGGATTTCGTGGATACTCGTTTGTCTGGGGATGATAGTGAGTCTTCGTTGGTAGATGTTACTGTCAATGCTGCTCCAACTAACCCAACTGAGTACAAGCGAGCACCATACCCGGTGACCGAAGAAGCTCTTACCGGAGGTGCGGATGGAGTGGCCGCCAACGATGCCGAGTATATTGGAGCCTCTGGTGCTTCACCGACTGGTCTCTATGCCTTTGATATTCGCACAGATATCAATTTCATAGCGGTCCCTGGAGTCGCTACTTCTACGACTCAGGGTGCTTTGGTCGATTACTGTGAGAATCGTGGCGACTGTGTTGGAATAGTAGATCCTCCAGTTGCCAAGGATGAGGCTCAGGAGATTCGTGATTGGAGACTCAACGATCTGAATAAGGATTCGAGTTATGGTGCTCTTTACTACCCATGGCTGAAGAAGGTCGATCCGATCAACAGTGGGCTATTTGTTAATATCCCTCCCTCAGGGAACATGGCAGGAATTTGGTCAAACGTTTCGGCTGTATCTGGCCCTCAGACCCCTCCTGCGAATGTTGCTCTATCGAATGTCGTAGGTCTTACCCACGATACTACTGATGGTGAGCATGATATTCTTAATCCGATTGGCATCAATGTCATTCGAGCCTATCCTGGTCAGGGAATCAGGGTCATGGGGTCGAGGACGCTTCAGTCGGCTCAGGATGGTAAGCATTATATCAACGTTCGTCGCGTCATAAACTTCGTGAAGGTTTCATTACGTTCGGCACTTCGTCCTTATCTTCAGGCCGCAATCGATGAGGATTTGTGGGGACAGATTCGTTCCACATGTAATACTTTCCTCACTAACGCGTGGCGTGATGGTTTAATTGTTCCTCGAACTGATAAGTCTCAGGCCTACTTCGTTAAGGTAGACTCTGAGAATAATCCTCCATCGGTTGTAAATGCTGGTAGGGTTAATGTTGCCGTAGGAATCAACCCACCTCGACCGGCGGAGTTCATCGTGATCACTCTGTCGCTTATCGATACGGTAACAGCTACCGAGACTACAGGCTAGTAGCCTAGCTCGGAAGGAGGATTCAAATGGTTTTTGATGCGGCTAGCAGGACTGATCCATTTCGTACGATGAAGTTCAAGGTCAGTATTCCTGATCTTGGGATAAAGAATATGGGCTTCTCGAAGGTTTCAGGGATCAGCCAGGAATCAGATATGGTTGAGTATCGAGAAGGCAACGATTCGCTCGTCATGCGAAAGCAGCCAGGATTGATTAAGCAGCCAGAGGTTACGTTTGAGCGTGGCTTAGTGACTGATCTTGATCTTCGTACTCTACTTGTTTGGCGTGAGGGTACTTCAACGTTCTTAGGAAACACAGCCGACGGTGTCGGCTTAGGCCTTTATAAGCAGACCGTTAATATCGGCATTATGAATCGTGCTGGTGCTGTTGCTTATGAGCTTACTCTCAATGACGCATGGCCTATGAGGATAGAGTATGGTGATCTTGATGCCTCCACTAGTGAGGTTCTCGTTGTAAGGTTTGTGTTGGCCCATGAGGGTCTCAATCTTGGAGCATTGCCGCTTAGTGAGATGGCAACTTTGTTTGGGGCCGTTTTAGGGGCCTAGTACATCGGCGGTGCCGGTATGGCTCTTACACCAGTTGATCGTCTCAGACTGCGTCGTATGCAGTCGAGGCAGCAGTCACGACTTCCGGATGAGATGGTGGCGCAGACATTTGCGACCCGTCTCCTATTCGTGGTTGAGTTCTCTCCTGTTGTTGTCGAGTACGCTCAATCGGCAGGAGCTAGTGTTAATGTCGGCGCTGGTGGAGTCAACATCGGCTTTTCTCGTGTATCCGGTATCGAATCAGAACTAACTATGAGGGAATATGTCGAGGGAACGTCTCCACGATCTCTTAGGGTGCCCGTTGGCAAAACGGCTTCACCATGTACGCTTAGCAAGGCTGTAACAGGTATTGCTGAATACTCAATTCTTCTTGGATGGTACGAACGATGTTCTCAGTCGGCTCTTGGTGAGTTCGTCGGAGGTGATTCAGTATCCAACGATTTTCTACCTGTTGACGATGTTAGGATATCAATTCCATTTGAGCACCGACATGCCCTAGAGTCGGGGGCAAAGATAAATCTAGCTGGGTTTTCTTCGAGTCAGAAGGTACAGGTTATCCTTAGGAATGCATGGCCATTCAAGCTAAAGTTTGGTGATCTGGACTCTTCAAGTAGTGAGGTGTTGATTTCTGAACTTACACTTCAGTACGATGATTTCGATGTTATTACTGGAGCCTTTAATTTGGATCTTACGTAGCTGAACGGCTGTGCCGTTTGGTAAATGGATCGCCAGTGGCGAAAGGAGTTGTGAGATGGGTGAGGAATTTCAGCTTCCTCTGGGTGTTACTACTGCCTCAGATGTTATCAAGTCAGTTGTTCTTAGGCCAATGACCGCAGGAACTCGTCGCAAGATGCTAAATAGAGATACTGCGCGTAACGCGTCTAAGAGTTTGACTAGTATTCTGATGGATTGCTGTGATTCTATAGGCGGCTCTCCAGTTAATGAGCGGGACATCAATAATTTAGTTCTCGGTGATAGAGACTATATGTTGTTTGAGATTCGTCGTCTTTCGCTTGGCAACATAATCAATGCGTCTACCCAGTGTCCTAAGTGTGAAGAGAAGATTGAGTTTCAGGTGGATATGGGTAATGTTCCGATTCGTCGTCTTGAGCAGGGAAAGCATTATGAACTAGAGAATACGCTTCCAGTGTTCAAAGTGAAGAATGCCGATATAAAAGTAGAAGCTATATGCCGTTTTCCAAATGCTGTAGATCAATCGGCTATGTTGAATTTGATGAAGAACGATCCACTCGGAGCAAACTACCTTTTATATAGTAAGGTAATGCGCAAGTGGTCACGTGATGGACAGGTCGTGCAAGGCCCATATACTCAGGCCTTTGTTGACTCGATGACTGTTCCTGAGATTGAGTGGTTTGAGAGAGCTTTTGCTGATGCACAGCCGGGACCAGATTGGGCCGCTCGTATTCCCTGCACGAGCTGTGACCGTCCAATGATCTTGGACTTGAATGACTCAGATTTTTTATTCAAGACCCAAGTCTGATCACTGGAGCTATCGGAGAGCTGCCGATAGACGTACTCTATGATCAGTTGTTTTACATTGGGATGACGATGAAGGGGAATAGTTGGGAGGATCTCCTCAAGCTGGAGGATACCGACCGCCTAGAGCTGCTTGAACGATGTACGAATTATTGGAACAAGCAGAAGGATGATATTGATGCCGCAAGATCAAATACTTCTAGGAGGTAGCCGATGGCTTTAGCTCAGCAATTCGTAGGTATTGGTATTCGTTTTACCGCTAAAAATGAGTTGTCTGCTGCGCTCGATAGTATTATTGCTAGAGCAAAGAAGTTTTCTATACTTGGCGGTGGTCCTATTGCTCAAGGGCTTACAGGACTTCAGGCTCAACTAAACGCCGGGGGTAAATCTGCCCTAAGGGCTGGTATGTCAGCTGGTTTATTTGCTGGTATGGTTAGCCAAGGTGTTACG
>Ga0307378_10005523_pt1 | contig 17596 bp, 18 predicted proteins | sample UN1MG_FD_202238 | JGI IMG/M metagenome (GOLD analysis project Ga0307378, IMG submission 202238) | Soil microbial communities from Risofladan, Vaasa, Finland - UN-1 | ecosystem: Environmental > Terrestrial > Soil > Coastal area > Acid sulfate soil | place: Finland: Risofladan, Vaasa | collected... | reverse complement strand
TGAGCAAGCACGAGGAGGCGTTCAAGTACTCGCTGCACGCGGCCCGGCTGGACCTGGACGACTACAACCGCAACACGCGCGAGGGCCTGCACACGACTTCCATGGCGGCGGCCTGGCTGAACGTGGTTTACGGCTACGGTGGAATGCGGTCGGACGGCCCGGCGCTGAGTTTCAGGCCTTCGATTCCCAGGAAATGGAAGCGCTTCGGCTTCCGCATCCTCTACCGCGGCTCGGTGCTCAGCGTCAGCGTGGACAAGCGGAACGTTGCCATGTGCGTGCCGCGGGGCGAGCCGGTCGAGGTGGAGTTGTTCGGCCGCCGCCGGAAGGTGGACGCCGAAGGCATCCGCGTAGCCCTTCCGGCCGATCGGGTCGCATAGGTCGAGATGAGCATCGTGCGACGATGGGTAGTGAGGAACTGACTTGGCCATACAGGCCGTCATCTTCGACCTCGACGGCGTAATCGTCTCGACCGACGAGTGCCACTACCTGGCCTGGAAGAGGCTCGCCGACGAACAGGGCATCCATTTCGACCGCCGGATAAACCACCGCCTGCGAGGCGTCAGCCGAATGCAGAGCCTTGAGATCATCCTGGAACGGTCCCGGCAGCGGTACACGTCGCGACAGAAGCACGAGATGGCCGAGCGGAAAAACCAGTGGTACCGCCAGATGCTTTCGAGCCTTACGCCGCGGGACATTCTTCCCGGCGCGATGGAGGTTTTGAGGGAGCTGAAGGCCCGCGGCGTGAAGGTGGCGGTCGGCTCGTCGAGCAGAAATTCGCCGCTGATCCTTCAGCGCATCGGCCTGGAGGGCTTCTTCGACGCCACGGCGGACGGGAACGACATCACCCACTCCAAGCCGCACCCTGAGGTTTTCCAGAAGGCGGCCCAGCGGCTGAATGTCAGGCCGGAACACTGCCTCGTGGTCGAGGACGCCGCCGCCGGGGTCGAGTCGGCCATAAACGCCGGGATGAAATGCCTTGCCCTCGGCGCCGCCCAGAGCCATCCGCAGGCGCACCTTTCTGCCGCAGACCTCACGGCTGTTACCGTTGACCAGATGCTCGGGCTTTGAGGCTCTCCTCGGCGATGCCTGCGGCGTGTACCCGGCGTAGCCGCTCCCGTCGCGTTGTCAATTGTCCGTCCCTTGATCTATATGGCCGATACTGGCGGGACGTAACAATGGAACCAAAATGTATTGGCAAAGGCCGGATTCGTCATGTATACTTGAGGACAGCATATAGCCTAGAGTTCCAGGCGGCTGAATTGGCGCCGTCGGGGGGCACGTCCATTGCGGCAAGCACAGGACACGCCGAGAGCGGCCGATCGCAGGGCTGCTGTTGCGACAGTTAGGCATGAACCGCCCCCGCATTCGCCGGCGTCTTATATGGCACTCCAAACCGGGTTTGGGGTGTTAGGCGGATCAGCCTAAACATTGTTGGGCGGACAAGTCGCGAAGGAGGGAAGCGTGTTCGTCTCCGCGATAGAGCGAGCCGGCGAGTTCACGCGCCCAATCCACAGTATCGTTCGCTACTTTGGATCGACCGACGTTCATCCGGGCGCCGCGACCCTCTTCTTCGTGAACGCCGACGGTTGGGCCCTGACTTGTCGCCATGTTGCGAAACAACTCGTCGGCGCGGAACAACTGGCTCAGCGATACCAGGCGTTCAAGGCCGAGCGAGATGCGCTCGGAAGGAAGAGGAGGCGGCAGGCCGAGAAAGAACTGGAGCGGAAGTACGGCCTCAGCGCCACCCAGCCCGTTGAAATCAGCAACGCGTTCGTCAACTGCATCGAAGGGACGCTCAACGTGGAGATGAAGCCGCATCCGACCCTCGACGCGGCCTTGCTGAAGTTTTCTGGTTTCACGAAGCTGTGCTGCACGGCGTTCCCCGTATTCGCCAAGAGCGGCGCAGACCTTAAACAGGGCAAGTTCCTTTGTCGGCTCGGCTTCCCCTTTCCCGAGTTCACCAACTTCGCATACGATGCCGCGAGCGACTCAATCGGTTGGGTACAGCAAGGTCGGGAGGTCACTCCCCGTTTCCCGATCGAAGGCATGGTTACGCGACGCGTGCTCGGCCCAGGCGGCGCCGTTGCTGGCTTCGAGCTGTCCACGCCTGGCCTCCGGGGTCAGAGCGGCGGCCCAGTGTTCGATGCCGAAGGCCGCGTCTGGGGCATGCAGGCTCAAACGGCGCATCTGGATCTCGCCTTCGATGTGGACATGGATGTCGTTCGCGACGGGACCAAGAAGCGGGTGAAGGACAGCGCGTTTCTCCACGTAGGTCACTGCATTCACGTGGATGTGCTGAAGGCCTTCATGCGGGAGCATGGAGTGAGCTTCACCGAGGGGTGAACCGCCCCCGCATTCGAGGGCGTCTTATACGGCACTCCAAACCGGGTTTGGGGTGTTAGGCGGATCGGCGTAAACATTGTTAGGCAGAAGGGGGCTTGTGGGGCGCGCGTGAATCCTATTACCGAGGGGCCTGAGATGAATGACGGCAACGGGAAGATCGAAGTATGGAATCGTGTGCTCCGAACGGCCTTGGCCTTGCCCGGTGCTCGCGTTAATCGAGCCGCCTATCTGAAGAAAGAGCTGTCGAAGCACTTCCCAGAGGAGGTGGTGCAGAAGGCCATCGAGACGACGCCGGCCAAGGCAGGCATTCCATCATCCACGATCCGGTCGATTGCACAGTCGTCCATCGCTTGGCATCGAGCAGGAGTCAGTTCCACCTCGTTTGTGGTAGGACTTCCCGGCGGATGGTGGATGACAGGAACGATTCCTGCTGACCTCACCCAGTTCTTCTGGCACGTTACCGTGATTCTGCAGAAGCTGGCGTACCTGCACGGATGGCCTGAGCTGTTCGAGGAGAGCACCGAGCCCGATGACGAAACACTCCTCGTATTCACGATCTTCGTGGGTGTCATGTTCGGCGCCGCAACGGCCGCCAAACTTCTTGGGGACTTGGGCGAGCGCGTCGGTGCTCAAGTGCTCAAGCGTCTTCCACAGCAGGCACTCACGAAGTGGGGCGTCTACAATCTCGCAAAGCAGGTTGCGAAGTGGATCGGCATCCGACTCACGAAGCAGAGTTTTGCCCGAGTGCTGGCGAAGGTAGTCCCCTTCGTCAGCGGGGTCATCTCGGGGATCATCACCTGGGTTTTGTTCTCGTCAATGAGCCGGAGGCTCCGCGAGCACCTTGAGACGCTTCGCCCGCACCGCGATTCTACCTAACAACGGCATGCAGCGGACGGCACTCCGCGCCGCCACTGAGCTTTAGGGTTCGCTGAAAAGGAAGGAATAATATGACTGACGCTATACCAATCGGCAAAAGCCAATCAATCCGCGAGTGTGGACACGACGAATTATGGCTTCAGGACCAGATCGCGGACAACCCGAGCTGTCTGCAACTCGGAGAGCTTGAGGTAATCTTCCGAGAGCGTCAGCAGGCAAGTGGTGGCCGACTCGACATTCTCCTAAAAGACCCCGAGGACGATTCCATGTATGAGGTTGAGGTCATGCTCGGGGAAACGGATGAGACACACATCATCCGCACAATCGAATACTGGGACAATGAAAAGCGAAAATGGCCCCAGAGACAGCATTTCGCGGTACTTGTAGCCGAGACCATTACGCGGCGTTTCTTCAACGTCATCCAGCTCTTGAGCCACGCAATTCCCATCATTGCCATTCAAGTCAACGTAGTAGAAGCAGACGGGAAGAAGATTCTTCATTTCTCCAAGATCCTCGACACATACGAAGAGCCAGAGGACGAGGGCGGCAGCGGTGGGCAAGAATACAATGAGGACTTCTGGAAGGAGAAATCGTCATGGACACTGGACGCCGCTAAATCGCTTCTGGAAGCCACTCGTTCCACATTCGGCAACGCGACGCTCAACTTCGTCAAGTACTATATCGGAATCAGAGTTAACGGGCACAACTACATGTCGCTTCGCAAGAGAAGCGGCGGCCGTAGTCTTCTTAGTTGCTGGTTCGCGGAACTCTATCTTCCGGATGCTATCGCCCTTCTTGAGGAAGCGGGCATTGCCTACACCAAGAAGAACCAAATTCTCCGCATCTCCACTGACAAAGCGGCAATTGCATCGAAAGCGGACACGATGGCCAAGATTGCTGAACTTGTGAAGAAGTCATGGAAAGAATGAAGCAGCGAACCATCGCTGGCAGTTTACGTTTTACCCGGGGCGGGCAAAACGAAACTGAAGCGTGACGTTATACGTACTCCTTATCGATCCACACCTGTCCGCAGCGGTCGCCACCCTGGCACGGCCATGAGCCGTGCCGTGGCTGGCGGTGCCCAGCCAGGGTCCAAGCACCGGCACCGGCGGTCCCGGCGCGCCGGGAATGGCGGTGTAGGCCGTCCCGCCCTGGGCGGGCCGTGCCGAGGGCGCGCCAGCAGCGCGCAGAAAATGCGCTAAAGGCCGCGAATCGGGTTGACGGGAGGCCTTGAGCGGGATATAGTTTCGTCTCGTATGTGCCCTGGAAGCGTCGGCCTGAGGGGAAGCGGACGGCTGTGGCCGTCGGGCCGACGCAGCGCAAGGATCGCCGGGCCTTCGGCATGATTGACCTGCACACGCATACATTGCTCTCGGACGGGGAACTGATTCCGACGGAACTTGCCCGCCGGTTCGAGGTCCTCGGTTACCGGGCCATCGCCTTCACCGACCACGTGGACACCGCCCTGGTGGAAACCATCGTCCCGGTGCTCGTTCAGGTCGCCCGCGACCTGGCCGACGCGATGGAGATGACAGTGCTGGCCGGAGCCGAGGTGACCCATTGCCGCCTGCGGCACATCGGGCGGGTGGTGGACCGGGCGCGCGAACTCGGCGCCCGCATTGTCGTCGTCCACGGCGAAACGCCTTCCGAGCCTGTCATCCCCGGGACGAACCGTGCCGCCATCGAAGCGGGGTGCGACATTCTCGCTCATCCGGGCCTTTTGACCGAGGCGGACGCGCATCTGGCGGCGGAGCGCGGCGTGCTTCTCGAAATCAGCGGCCGCGCGGGGCACTCGCCGACCAACGGCCACGTCGCCCGGACGGCGCGGCAAGCCGGCGCCCAGGTCATTTTCGGTTCCGACACCCACGCTGTGGCGGACCTTCGGCCTCCGGCCGACGCCCGAAAAGTTCTTGCAAACGCTGGCCTGATAGAGGAAGAAATAGGGGCGGCCTTCTCGGCGGCGGAAGCCCTGGTGGTCCGCGCCCTTGAGCGGGAGGAGTCTCGATGAGGACGTTTCAGCGGATTGCGAGATTGATTCGTCCGGCCATCGGCCTGCCGGTGCTGTCGGCCCTTGCCCTCATCGGTCTTTTGGTGGTGGTGTTGGGATGCGGCCAGAGCCGCGAGCCCGCCGCCGCCTCGGCGCCGGCCCTGGCGCCGAGGATACCGGACGTCCCCGTGCCGGCGACGTTCAAGTTCGACGCGAACGAGTCGACGGACCGGCAGACGGGCGACCTGCGTTTTGTCCGGCATCTGTATCGCGGCAGGGAGCCGATGCGGCAAGTGGCCGAGTTCTACCGCCGCGAAATGGCCGGGGCGGGGTGGAAAAAGGTCGAGGAGAGTTTCTCGCGCGGCTGGCGGCGGTTCCAGTTCGAGAAGGCGGACGAAGCCTGCTACATCAGCGTCCGGGACGATTGGGGAACCAAACTTCTCATCCAGGTCTTTCCGAAGGGCGGCAGGCCCCCGGAATCCGAGAGGGGTTCCGGCGAATGAAAAGCAAGCGCCGGCACGAACTCAAGACCAACGAGTTGGCCGACTGGCTCGGCCGACAGATCGTGCGCGTCAAGCCGCACGGACGCCTGCTCGGTTACGTCGCGGCCGCCCTTGCCGCGTTTCTGTTCCTCTTCGTCGTGCTGCCGGCGATTCGCGGCGAACACAGTGAGGACACCGGAGCGATGGTGGCGTTCAATCTGGCCCGCGCGAGCGGAGGCACCGAACCACTCCATGAGTTTCTCAGCGTGTATCCGGAGGCGGTGCCAGCGCCGACGGCCAGACTGATGCTCGCCGACCGGCTGCTTTACGAGGTTGCGAGCGGCGTCGCCCCGGTGGAAGGCGAGGACGAGGAAGCCCGCCGCGCCCGCCTCCTGGCGGAGGCGAGAGGCCTTTATGCCCGGGTGGCCGAGGCCGGGGGGACTCAGGAACCGATGGCGCGGACGGGCCTTGCGCTCGTGGCGATTCAGGAAGGCGACCTCGACGGCGGCCGCGCCGTGCTGGAAGAAGTCTGCGAGAAGTGGCCCCGCTCCGTCGCCGTCGTCCGCGCGAAGGCCCATCTGGAAGCCATCGCCGGATACGAGCCGGTCGTCTTCTCCCAGGAGCCGATAGAGGAAGCGGCTGAACCCCAGGAGAGCGCACCAGAATCCATCGAACACCCCGAATCAACGGAACCCGGCGAATAAACCTTCGTTTGAACCCCTTTTAGGAGAGGAATGAGCAATGGCAGACTTGGAAGGCTTGGCCCAGGCGTTGGAGAAGGGAGACCGCGACACGGTGGTCAAACTGGTCCGCGAGGCCCTGGATGAGGGCGCCTCGGCCGAAGAGATTCTGAACAAGGGTCTCATCGTCGGCATGGACAGCATCGGCCGCAAGTTCAAGGCCAACGAAGTCTATGTGCCGGAGGTCCTCATCGCCGCCCGGGCCATGGCCGGCGGCATGGAAATCGTCGAGCCGATCCTGGCCGAAACCGGTGTCAAGCCCCGGGGCAAGGTGGTCATCGGCACCGTCAAGCAGGACCTTCACGACATCGGCAAGAACCTGGTCGGCATGATGCTCAAAGGCGGCGGGTTCCAGGTGGTTGACGCCGGGGTGGACGTCGATCCGGAGAAGTTCGTCTCGGCCGCCAAGGAAGCGGGGGCCGATATTATCGCGCTGTCCGCCCTCCTGACCACGACGATGCCCAACATGAAAAATGTCATCGACGCCTTGAAGGCGGCGGGCGTGAACGTCAAGGTCATGATCGGCGGCGCGCCGATCACCCAGGGCTTCGCCGACGAGATCGGCGCCGACGGCTATGCGGCCGACGCGGCCAGCGCGGTGGACCTGGCGCGCGACATGGTCGGCGCCGGGTAGCGCGCCTTCGAAGGATCGGATGGTCAGCCAACACGCGACCGACGGCGCCTCCCGGGAACCGCTGAAGGATTCGGCGCGCGACAAGGGGCCCGAACGGGAACCCGAGACGCTCGAGATCACCTTCCAGCACGATCCGGCGGAGCCTCGCCTCGATCGGTTTCTCGCCCATCGCTGGCCCAAGCGCAGCCGCGCCGCCTACCAGAAACTCATCAAGGCCGGCCGCGTCCTGGTCAACAGCGAGCCGGTCATGAAGCCCTCGGCCGAAGTGCACCGGGGCGACTCCATCTTCGTCACTCTGGACAAGCCCAAACCCCTCGGCATCGTCCCCGAGCCGATTTCGATTGACGTCCTCTACGAGGATGAGGACCTCATCGCCGTCAACAAGGCTCCGGGGATCATCGTGCACCCGGCGCGCAGCAACCCGCACGGAACGCTTGTGAACGCTGTTGCCTATCACGCCGAGAACCTCTCGAAGGTGGGCGGGCCCTGGCGGCCGGGCGTCGTCCACCGCCTCGACAAGGACACGAGCGGCGTCATCCTCTTTGCCAAAAACGATAAGGCTCACGTGTGCCTTGCCCGGCAATGGGAAGGCCGCCAGGTCGAGAAACACTATGTCGCCATCGTCGAAGGCGTTCCGGAACTCGACGCCGACGTCATCGAGCAGCCGCTCGGCAGGGACCGCCACATCCGCGACCGCCGCGCCGTCCGCCGCGACGGAACCGGCAAAGAGGCCACCAGCCATTACGAGGTCGCCGAAACCTTCGACGGCTTCTCGCTGGTGGACATCCGGCCCAGAACCGGCCGCACCCATCAGATTCGCATCCATCTGGCGTACATCGGCCACCGGGTCGTCGCGGACCGGCAATACGGCAGCCGCGATAAGTTGACGCTCCAGGAGATTGCGCGCGGTCGGGCGGACCACGATGAGGTTTTGATTGCGCGGCAAGCGCTTCACGCGGCCGGCCTGACGCTTCGGCATCCGCGGAGCGGCGAACCGATTCATTTCGTGGCCCCGCTGCCGGGCGATATGCAGCAAACAGTTGACGCGCTCCGCCGCTGGCGGAGGGTCGAATAACGGTCGGCCGTGCGGGCGTCCGGCAGAACCGGCTGTTTTTCGGGAGGTCTCCGTTGCGAATCGGCATTGAGATCGGCGGGACGAAACTCCAGGCGGCCATCGGGACCGCCGAAGGTGACATTGTGCATCTCGTGCGGGCCGAGTCGCCGGCTCAAGAGGGCGCCCCGGCGGTCCGCCGCCGCGCCGCCAACTTGGTCAAGGAGGTCTGTGCGAAAACCCCCGAGCCGCTCGAGCAGGTGGGCATCGGCTTCGGCGGGCCGGTTGTCCGCGACACCGGCTGCGTCATCAAGAGCCACCAGGTCGGCGGCTGGGAGGGGTTCGGCCTTCGAGAGTGGGCCGGAAAGGCGTTCGGTCTCCCCGCCGTTGTCGAGAATGATTCGAACGCTGCGGCCGTTGCCGAAGCGCGGCGGGGGGCGGGGCGGGGCCGTCGCCGCGTCTTCTACATGAACGTCGGCAGCGGCATCGGGGGCGGCTTGGTCCTCGACGGCCGGTTGGTGACCGGGCCGCGATTCGGCGGCGAGATCGGCCACACCCACGTCTGGGACGCCGAGGCCGGACGCTACGATATCCTCGAGAGCCTCTGTTCCGGCTGGAGCATCGCCCGCCGCGCCCGCCGATGCCTGGCCGACCATCCCGACAGCCGTATCCTGGCGCTTGCGGAGGGCGATCCCGAGAGGGTGGACGCGGCGGTCGTCGGGGTGGCGTTGGCCGAGGGCGACCCGTTGGCTGTGGCCCTGATGGACGAGGTCTGCGAGGCGCTGGCGGTGGCGCTCGCGAACGTCGCCGCGCTGGTCGAGCCCGAGGTGATTGCGATCGGCGGCGGCGTAGCGCTGATGGGCGAGCCGTTCTTTCAGCGGCTCGGCCGGGCGTTCGACCGCCGCGCCTTCGCGCCGCTCGCCGGGCGGTGCCCGATCGTTCCCGCGGCCCTGGGGGAGGAGAGCGTCGTCGTCGGCGCGCTGCTCCTGGAGGCAGGCGACGTGGGTGAGTGATCAGCTCGCGCGAGGCTCGAGAGGAACTTGACAACCACCTTGTGTTCTTTTATACAGGCATAAGGCGGTCGGCGTCGCCCGTCCTCTCGAAGCAGCGTGAGGATACCGAGAAGAAAGCCGATGTGCTCCGCCGCATGCGCGACCTCTCGGGCGAAATGGCGAAGGTCCTTCGGACAGGGCGGCGTCTGGCGGATTTCGACGATTGGGCGACCTTCGGGAACTGTCATTCCGGTTGGAGCCGCAGGGTTCCAAGATCATCTGAGGATAGCGTCCTATGGCCGAGCCGTTCGTAAGCCGCTACCTGTCGGGACTGCGGGAGGTGCTCGACGAGATCGGCGTCGACGCCGTGGAACGGGTTATTCAGATTATCTTTGAGGCCTATCGGAAGGGCCGGCACATTTTCATCATCGGTAACGGGGGCAGCGCCGCCACCGCCAGCCACATGATGTGCGACCTCGCAAAGGGATGTGCCGTCGAAGGCAAGCCGCGCATGAAGGCGATGAGCCTGACCGATAACGTTTCTGTGATGACGGCCGTCAGCAACGATATCTCTTATGAGAAAGTTTTCACCGAGCAATTAAAGGTTTTCCTCGAGGAAGGCGACGTGCTCATCGCGATCACTGCTTCGGGCGACTCTCCGAACGTTCTGGATGCGGTCCGGTACGCCGGAGAAAAGGGCGCGGTGACGATTGGCTTTATCGGATTCGGCGGCGGAAAACTCAAGGCCATGGTCGATGTCGACGTCACGGTTTTCAGCCGCAACGACGGGCACGTTGAGGATGTGCACTGCATTCTTGAGCATCTCATCAGCCAGTGTCTTCGTCAGAGAATCCGAGCGAGTTGAGCGCCGCGAAATGCTGCGTTTTTGGTCGGAGAGGAAACGGTGAAGGTTTTCGTCGTCGGCGGGGCGAGTTCCTCGCGGACCTCATCGAGCAAGGACGCTCTCGGATCTTTGAACTGTCCTGCCAGCCCGCGTCGCCTATAATAGACGTTGGCGCCGTTCCGCTGGCGGACGAAAGGGAAGCACCGATGGCGTTGAGTGAGAAGATGTGCGGGATTCTGGCGATGGGCATCGAGAAGGAACGGGGCGCCCACGATTTCTATGTGCGCGCGGGCGAGGACACCAAACACCCGCTCGGCAAGAAGATGTTCGGCCGGCTCGCCGACCAGGAGACCCAACACGAGCAACTCCTTCGGTCCTGGTCCGACCAAGGCGCCTGCCCCGCGGACGCCGACCTGCCTTCAACCGACCCCGGAGTTCTCAAGCGCGCCCGGGCCGAGATGGACAAGGTCGTCGAACCCGAGACGGGAGACCTCGAGGCCATCGAATTGGGGCAGGAGATGGAACGCAAGGCCATCGCCTTCTACCAGACCAGCGCTGCCAAAGCCGAGGACGAAGCATCCAAAGACCTCTTGATGCGATTGAAGGCCGAGGAGGACGAGCACCTTGCGCTTCTGTCAGACCTGTACGAGTACATGAAGGATCCGAATCTCTGGAGTGTCCGAGAGGGCCGCGCCCATTTCGACTCGTGATGAGCCCAAGCGGATCGCCGAGGGCTCCGGTGAGGTTCCGGCGAGGCCTTTTCCCCTGGAACCGTTCGCGGGCTTTTCGCAATAAAACTTCTTGCATGCGTCGGGGGGATGACTACAATCGCCAATAGGGTTACGGAGGTCACAGAACGTATGGCCAACGTCACGTTAGGGTCTTGCGAAAGGAGATTGGAGATGAAGTATCTGGCGCTGGCAGCGATTTTGGCGTTTCTGATGGTCCCGATGGCGGTCGGATGCAAGAAGGCCGAAGAGCCGGCACCGGAGGAAGCCGCGCCTGCGGTGGAGGAGGCCGCCGAAGAGGCCGCCGAAGAGGCGCCGGCTGACGACTGGAACATTATCCTCGAGGAGACGGAACTGCCGGTCGAAGAGGCGCCGGCCGAAGAGGCGCCGGCCGAAGAGGCGCCGGCCGAAGAGGCGCCGGCCGAAGAGGCGCCGGTCGAAGAGACGCCGGTCGAAGAGGCGCCGGCTGAAGAGGCGCCGGCTGAAGAGGCGCCGGCTGAAGAGGCGCCGGCTGAAGAGGCGCCGGCTGAAGAGGCGCCGGCTGAAGAGGCGCCGGCCGAAGAGGCGCCGGCTGAAGAAGCACCGGCCGAAGAAGCACCGGCCGAAGAGGCGCCGGCCGAAGAAGCACCGGCTGAAGAGGCGCCGGCCGAAGAAGCACCGGCTGAAGAGGCGGACGTCGACTGGGACGCCGACTGGGACGCCGAATAGGCGCCGGCGGTTGAGGAGGTGCCTGCGGCTGAGGTAGCGCCGCCCACACCAGGTGACCAATCGCAGGGTTGAAGGATCCGATGGGGCATCAGAATTCTCGTGAAAGGAGACCGAGCATGAGGTATCTGGCACTGGTAGCGCTTTTGGCGTTTCTGATGGTTCCGATGGCGGTCGGATGCAAGTCCGAGCCTCCGGAGGAAACGACGGAAGAGGTAGCGCCGGCCGAAGAAGCGCCGGCCGAAGAAGCGCCGGCCGAAGAAGCACCGGCTGAAGAGGCGCCCGCCGAATAGGCGCCGGCGACGTTTCGACGCAACCACATAGGACGGGGGCGAGCGGACGCCGTCCGAGAGGATGGTGTCCGCATTGTCCTTGTTCAGGAAGCCGCGCATGCCGACCTGGATCGTGACCGGCGGCGCCGGGTTTATCGGCTCGAACTTCATCCGGTTCGCCCTTCGCGAGCGCCCTGACCTGCGCCTCGTCAACCTCGATCTTTTGACCTACGCCGGCAACCTGGAGAACCTCAAGGGCGTTCCCGAGGACCGGCACACATTCCTCTGCGCCGACATCTGCGACGCCGACGCGGTCCGTGAAGCGATTCCGGACGGGGCGGAGGCGCTCCTGAACTTCGCCGCCGAAACCCACGTGGATCGTTCCATCCTCGGCCCCCACGCGTTCGTTCGAACCAATGTCCTCGGCACGCAGGTCGTGTTGGACGTCGCGCGCGAGAAACGGGTGAAGCGATTCCTTCAGGTCTCCACGGACGAGGTTTACGGCTCGCTGGACCCCGACGACCCGCCGTTCACAGAAGACGGTCGCCTTGCGCCCTCAAGCCCCTACGCCGCCAGCAAAGCCGCGGCCGACATGTTCGTTCTCGCTGCCCACCGCACGTGGGGCCAAGATGTCGTCATCACGCGGTGTTCAAACAACTACGGCCCGCACCAGTTCCCGGAGAAACTTCTGCCGCTGATGCTGTCGAACGCTCTGGAGGACAAGCCGCTTCCCGTTTACGGCGACGGCCGGCAAGTGCGCGACTGGATTCACACCGACGACCATTCGCGGGCGCTCCTCGCCGCCGTGGAGCGCGGACGGTCCGGCGCCATCTACAACATCGGAGCCCGCGACGAGCGGCAGAACATCGACGTCGTCAGGGAACTCCTCCGCCAACTTGGCAAGCCCGAATCCCTCATCCGATTCGTCAAGGACCGCCCCGGCCACGACCGTCGCTACGCGATGGACCCCACCCGAATTGAAGCGGAACTTGGCTGGCAGCCGCAGGTTCCATTTGAGGAGGGGCTCGCCGCTACCATCCGCTGGTATCGCGAGAACCAGGAGTGGTGGCGCCGCATCAAGGACGGCTCCTACCGCGAGTTTTACGAGAAATGGTACGGCAATCGGTAAGGGCTGACGGCGAAAAAGGCCCCTTCGAAAAGCAAGCCACCGCGCCCGCGCCGTTGAAATAAATCATATCGAAGGGAGAGAACATGATCGTCGGCTGCTTTGCACTGGTGGAACCGTTCACGGATATGGAGCGACAATTCCAGGCCATCCGCGAGATGGGCATCCGCTACGCCGACTTGACGGACAACCACGACGGCGCGATGCTGGGCGTCGAGTACGGCTTTGCGGCCTCGATAAGTCTCGATAGTCACCCCGCGAAAATCCGCCGCATGGCCGAGGCGGCCGGCCTGACGCTCACGAGTTTCTGCGCCCACGCCAACCTCCTCGATCCCCCGGCGCCGGATGTGTACGGCACAACCGAGATCATCAAGGCTGTCCGCCTGGCGAACCTCCTCGGCATCAAGCACGTCATCACCACCGAGGGCGACCCGAAGACCGCCTTCGGGCACAACCTGAAGCCCGAAGAGCGGCTCTTCGCCATCCGCGAGAAACTCCAGGCCCCCATCCAGTGGGCGGAGGAACTGGGCGTCGAACTGCTGCTTGAGACCCACGGCGTCGTGACCGACTCGGTCGAAACGATGGGCCGGCTGCTCGACGCTCTGGGCCACGAGCAGACCGTCGGCGTCTGCCTGGACACCGGCAACAGTTGGCTCGGTGGGACCGAGCCGATCGACCACGTCAAGACGTTCGGCAGCCGCATCAAGCACGTCCACTGGAAGGACATGGGCGCCGAATGGCGGGACAAGCGAGGAACCCTCTACGGCTGCGGTATGGCGACCATCGCGCTTGGCGACGGCGTGATTAATCTGCCGCCTATTGTCAAAGCCCTCCAGGCCGTCGGCTTCGACGGGGCCACCACGCTCGAGGTCGCCGGCCCCGAAAACGTGAAACGTTCTATGGCACAACTCAAAGAATGGAGCGAATCATGAGCGCCGGAAAGATGAAGAGACGAGGATTCTTGAAAGGTGCGGCGGGTGCAGCCGCTGGCATGGTGGCCGCACCCTACGTCATCACGTCCTCCGCCCTCGGCGCCGGAGGCCGGGCGCCGGCGAGCGAGCGCGTCACCCTCGGCCACATTGGTGTGGGTGGCCGAGGGGGAAGCCTAATGGGTGCATTTCCGGGCTCCCAATCCGTGGCCGCTTCCGACCCGTTCAAGTCCCGGCGCGAGGCCGCGGCCGCACACTGCGGCGGAAAGGCCTACCGCGATTTCCGCCGCCTGTTGGCTCGCGACGACATTGACGCCGTCGTGGTCGCCACGCCGGACCACTGGCACGTGCCGATTGCCATCGCAGCGGCGAAAGCGGGCAAGGATATGTACGTCGAGAAGCCCCTCGGCGTAAGCATCGCTGAGGACCAGGCTTGCGGCGAGGCCGTTAAACAATATGGCCGCGTTTTCCAATACGGCACGCAGCAGCGGTCGAGCGCCCACTGTCGCTTCGGCTGCGAACTGGTGCGCAACGGTCGGATCGGCGAGATCCGCGAGGTTCACGTGACGGCCCCGGACGGGGCGGCGGGGGGCTCGACCGAACCCATCCCCGTGCCGGAAGACTTGGACTACGACCTGTGGCTCGGCCCGGCACCCTGGAGACCTTACACCAAGGATCGGTGCACGCATTTGGGGACATACCATGTTTACGACAATTCCATCGGCTTCATTGGCGGGTGGGGCGCCCATCCGCTGGACATCCTCCAGTGGGGTTTCGACACGCATCTGGCGGGGATGATCGAATGCGAAGGAACGGGCACAATCCCCACCGAAGGGCTCTTTGACACCGTCGTCCACTGGGACGTGCGCATCCAGTTCGGAAACGGCGTGAAGATGACGTTCAAGCCCGGCGGTGATTGCACGACATTTGTCGGCACCCAGGGAAGAGTCAGCGTCGCGCGGGGCCGGATTGATGCGGATCCGAAGTCGCTGCTCCAGTCAACCATTGGCCCCGAAGAACTGCACCTCCAGGAAAGCCGCCATCACGGCGCGAACTTCGTCGAAGCCGTCAAAAACCGGACAACGCCCGTCAGCAACATCGACGATGCCGTTTGGTCCGACCTCATCAGCCACCTCTCGGACATCGCCATCCGCACCGGGCGAAAGATTAAGTGGAACCCGAAAACCGAAACCATCGTCGGCGACGAAGAGGCCTCCCGCATGCTCAACCGAGCGATGCGCGAACCGTGGCGACTGTGAGGCGAAGGGGAAAACCGTGAAGCGTCACTCGATTCTGGCTACCGCGACCCTTGCGGTGGTGGCGGCTCTGGGGTTCGGCGCCCGAGCCGCACGCCCCGCCGAGAAGCCGGAAACCCTCCGCGTGCTCATCTTCAGCGGGCGGAACGTTCACAACTGGCGGGAAACGACGCCCGCCCTAAAAAAGATCTACGAAGACAGCGGCCGCTTCACCGTTGACGTCACCGAGGACCCGGCGTCCTGTAACGCCGAAACCTTCGCCCAATACGACGTCCTGGTCAGCAACTGGTGTGCCTTTCCGAACCTGAACGAACGCAGTTGGGGGCCCGAAACGGAAAAGGCGTTTCTCGACTTCGTGCGTGGCGGCAAAGGCTTCGCCCTCTTCCACGCCGCCAGCGCCACCTTTCACAATTGGCCCCAGTTTCAGGACCTCATCGGCGCCACGTGGGGCAAGGGCACAGGCCACGGGCGATACCATATCTTCACCGTCACCGTCGCGGACCAAAACCACCCCATCACCCGCAGTATGACCGACTTTGTCACGACCGACGAACTCTGGCACCGCATGGTCACGCGACCGACGGTGAACGTTCTGTGCACCGCTTTCTCGGCAAAAGACCAGGGCGGAACGGGCCAGCACGAGCCGGTGGCCATCTACACCAAAATGGGCAAAGGCCGGTGTTTCAACCTCGCCCTCGGCCACGACGCCAAAGCCATGCAAAACGTCGGCTGGCAGACCCTGACGCTTCGCGGCACGGAATGGGCTGCGACCGGAAAGGTCACCATTCCCATCCCCAAGAATTGGCCTGCGGCACAGCAGCCAAGCCGGCCGCCCGCCGCTGAAAAGAAAGCCGGTGCGCAGAAAGAGATTAAGGCGGTCGTCGTCACCGGCGGCCACGGCTTCGACCAGGGCGCCTTCCTGGGCCTCTTCGAGGGATACGACGACATCGCGGCCGTCCACGCCCCACAGAAGGACGACAGCGAAATCTTCGAGGACATTGCCGAGTGGCCCTACGACGTGATCGTCCTTTACAACATGACGCAAAGAATCTCCGAGAAGCGGCGCAAGAACTTCCTTGCCCTGCTCGACCGCGGCGTCGGCCTGGTGGTGATGCACCACGCCATCGCCGCCTTCAAGGACTGGCCCGAGTATGAAAAAATCATCGGCGCCAAATACTACCTGCACCCCGAGGAGAAGGACGGCGTCAAGCATCCCCCAAGCACTTACCGGCACGGTGTCGCCATGAAAATACGCGTCGAGGACCCGGACCACCCGATTACGAAAGGCCTCAGCGACTTCGAGGTCAAAGATGAGACCTATGCCAAGTGGACCTACCACGACGGGAACCACCTTTTGCTTTCAACCGACACCACAGGGAGCGACCGCGCAATCGCCTGGGCCCGCTCCTATTGCAACTCCCGCGTCTTCTACATCCAGTTGGGCCACGGAACAGGAACTTTCGCCGACAGAAACTATCGCCATGTTGTGACCCGAGCCATCCGCTGGGCCGCGATGCGCCTCCCAGCGGGATCGGAGCCCAAAGGACCACCCTGATTTCCCGCGACACCCCGGAGGCCATGCCGGGTTACAGTTGGCAAACATCACCGCGCAACGTGGACTTTATGGAGGAGAGCCGAGAATGCCTGAGGCAAAACGAACGACGCGACGCGATTTTCTGAAAGGTGCCGCGGCCGCCGTGGCCGCACCGTATGTCCTGACGTCCTCCGCCCTGGGCGCGGCGGGTCGGCCGCCGGCGAGCGAGCGGATCGTCATGGGCGGCATCGGACTAGGCGGCATGGGCACGGGTGACCTCGGGGGCTTTCTCGGCTTCGGCGAAGTCCAAGTCGCCGCTGTCTGCGACGTCGATACGAACCATCGCAACCGCGCGGTCGGAATCGTCAACGGCCGCTACGGCAACAAGGATTGCGCCGGGTACAACGATTTCCGCGACCTGCTGGCTCGCGACGACCTCGACGCCGTCTTCATTGCTCTGCCCGACCACTGGCATGCGATTCCCGCCATCATGGCCGCCCGTCGCGGTCTGGACATCCACGCTCAAAAGCCCCTCGCACGGACGATTGTCGAAGGCCGCGCCATCTGCGACGCCGTCAAGCGCTACGGCATCGTCTGGCAGACAGGCAGCCAGCAGCGGTCCGACAGGCGGTTCCGCTTCGCATGCGAACTCGTGCGCAACGGCCGCATCGGCAAGGTCCACACCGTCAAGGTCGGCCTGCCGGGTGGGCAGTCCTGCGGGCCTCAACCCGTCATGCCCGTTCCCGATGGCTTCGATTACGACATGTGGCTCGGACCCGCGCCGTGGTCGCCATACACCAAGAACCGTTGCCACTGGAACTTCCGCTGGATCTGGGACTACTCCGGCGGACAGGTTACCGACTGGGCCGGCCACCACTGCGACATCGCCCAGTGGGGCATGGGCACCGAACGCACCGGCCCTGTTGAAATCGAAGGCAAAGGCGAATGGCCGAAAGACGGCCTCTGGAATACCGTCATCCGCTACACTTTCACATGCACCTATAAACAGGGCTTTAAGATGATCGTCTCGAGCCAGAACAGGATGGGCGCCCGATGGGAAGGGACCGATGGGTGGGTGTGGGTGGACCGGGGGGGAA
>Ga0307378_10005517_pt1 | contig 17599 bp, 14 predicted proteins | sample UN1MG_FD_202238 | JGI IMG/M metagenome (GOLD analysis project Ga0307378, IMG submission 202238) | Soil microbial communities from Risofladan, Vaasa, Finland - UN-1 | ecosystem: Environmental > Terrestrial > Soil > Coastal area > Acid sulfate soil | place: Finland: Risofladan, Vaasa | collected... | reverse complement strand
CTTCCCGGCCATCTCTGAGGCCAGCTCAGCCGTACTGCGACGTAGCTCCTTCAGCGCGTCCTGCTTGGCCTGCTCGATCTCCTGGCGCTGCGCGTCGCCGGCCTCCCGGGCCTCCTGGCGCGCCTCGGCAAGGACCTGTTCGCGCGCCTCGGCCGCCGCCTTGCGCGACTCGGCAAGTATCTGCTCGGCCTGGGCTTCGGCGTTTCTAAGCTGCGACTGATAGCCCCCCAGCAACTCCTGGGCCTCCTGCTCTTGCCGCCGGGCCTTCTCGATGGTTTCGGCGATGCGCCGCTCGCGGCGCTCGAGCTGCGTCAGCAGCGGCCGCCACGCATAGCGCCCCAGCACCACGAGCAGCAGCGCGAAGATGACGACGGCGGCGATGGCCTGGCCGATGTCGCCGAAGTACATCTCGCCGCCCCGCTCAGCGGCCCACGCAAGGCGCGCCGGGCAGAGAACGCCCGCCGCCGACGCCACCACCGTCAGGATTCCGCAGTTTCCGCGCCGCATCGCCCTGCTCCGGCCAGCCGCCGCCGTCAAGCGTACATCCCGAGCATACACACGACGATCGCGAACAGCATGGAGCCTTCGATCATGGCGGCCGTGATGATCATCGGGGCGAACATGTGCCCGGAGGCCTCCGGCTGCCGCGCCATGGCGTCCATGCACGCCGCCGCAACGCGGGAGATGGCATACCCGCCGCCGATGGCCGCCGCGGCGGCGCCCAGGCACGCGCCGACAACGACCAACGAATGGGCAAGTCCCTTGCCCTCACCGCCGGGCCCGGCCGCCGGTCCCTGCGAGGGCGAGGTCGTCGGACCTCCCTCAGCCAGCACCAACGCCGGCGCCGCCAGAATCAGAAACGCCACAATCAGGCTTCGCTTAGTCATCCCTGTCTCCCAACCGCTGAGGCTAACGTTCTCCAGCCGGCCGGAACGAGCCCGTGCACTACCAGACCGCTCCGACCGCGTTGACTCAATTGTGCCACAATCGCATTCAGTGCTGCGGCTCCACGTACAGCGACAGGAACATCGCGCTGAGGAACGTGAAGATGTACGCCTGAAGGCCGGCCACCATAAGCTCCAGTACGTTCACGACCACGCTGGCCAGGATGCAGACCAGCCCCACCCCGACCGTCCTAAGGACGCTGACCTGCAGCCAGTCGGCCGAAAGCCGGAAGATGAACATCATCATCACAGCCAGCATGCCGTGGCCGGCCAGCATGTTCGCGAACAGACGGATCATCAGTGCAAAGCACTTGGCCACGGTGCCGATCAGCTCAAGCACCGCCAGCGGGACGGCCATCACGGCGCCCGCGACGCCCTGCACCCTCGGCGCCAGGCCTATCGACCAGAGCACCGGCGACAGAAGCAGACAGACCGGCAGCGGCCAGTTGCTGACGTCGCGCCGGCGCAGCCCCGCCCGCCACAGGCCCGACAGCACGATGTGCAGCAGAGTCAGGCTCGCCAGGCCCGCGCAGACGGTCAGCACGCCCGTGGGCGTGCCCCCCAGACTGTAGCCCGCGCCGCCCATCGCGCGGTCGAGAACCACCGACAGCGGCTGAAGCGGCAGCAGACCGATCACGTTCATCCCCAGGATGAACACGAACAGCGTCAGCAGAAACGGCAGGTAGCGGTAGGCCCGCTCCTTCAGCGCCGGGCGGGCGATCATGTCGCGCACGAACACCACCACCACCTCCAGCGCGTTGGCGGCCCCGCGGGGAACCGTCTGCCGCCGCCGCGCGAGCAGCAGGATCACCGCCACCAGCACGCCGGCCGTCAGAACCATCGTCGCGATACCGTCCGACATCCACGTCACCGTCTGACCCCAGAGCTGCGCCTGGCACCCCGGCCAGGGGTGATCGCTCAGGTGATACTTGATGAACTCGCCAAGGTTGTCGGGAGCGGCCATCGCTAAGCCCGGTCTGTCAGTCGTCTATCATCGCCGCAGGCTTCGGCCCAAACAGCGACCGCCGCAGCAGTCGCAGGCCGTATTCGTCTCGCAGGGCCTTCACCAGCCACACGCACTCGCCGCACAATGCGCCCAGATAGCTGCCGATCAGGCACAGAAGCACCAGCCGAACCGGCAGCCCCAACCACGCCGCGGCGCCCACCGCAGCCAGCACGCCCACCAGCACTCGCATCCACACCGTCACTATGAAGGCCAGCGCCGCTGCCTTCAGCGATCGCTTGGCCGCAATCACCACAACGACGCCGCCGGCAGCGGCTGCGCCCGCGGCGATAGCGCCCGCCGCCAGGGCCGCCGCCAGGCCCTTCGGTCCGCCCCAGAGCCGCGCCCCAACGCAGCAGGCTCCCACCGCAGGAGCCCACCCGAGCAGGACGCAGCCAAGCATCGTCGAACAGCCAACCCGCATCGGAGCGTCCTCTGCCTTTATCCAGCCGCCCATCACGCCTGCGACGGCGGCGAGCCGCCGGGCGGGCCCGCATCCCGGCCGTCGTCTCGCCCGCCGCTGAGCCGTTGAAGCCTTCGGCCCAACGTGACCAGCCGATACAGCCCGCACGCGAACCCGGCCACTGACCCCGCTATGGTAAACGCCGGACGGCTGCCCAGATGCCGATCCAGCAGCAGCCCGACTATCAGCATCACCCCGAACGTGATGATGAACTCCAGCCCAGCGGCGCTGTATCGCAGCAGGTTCGGGCGTTCGTCGCTCCGGGGCATCCGCGTGACCACAGTAGGCAATCGCGCCGGCGGCGCAAGACAATCCAACGAGCCTACGAGCCGCCACAGTTGCTGTCAAGGACGGCAGGCGCCGTGGGTGCTTGGGCACCATCGGCTTGGCGCTGCGGCGGGGCGACTCCGCCGTACTCCGTGAAGACCCAACGGCGGAACTGGACCCAGCCGGCCGTCCCCAGCCCGTTGCGACGGCAGTACCCCTCGTACTGGTACAGCACGCCCTCGATCCGATCAGGGCTGTCACGGAAATGCAGGTACCATGGAGACATCTGCCGCTTGGCCTCGGCGTAGCTCTGCCCTCCGACGGCCATCGCCGCGAGCACGCTTGCCAGGCCCGTCCGATCCGCGCCCCCGAGGCAGTGCAGCAGCATTGGACGTGGGCTCGCCTCCAACACACGGACCAGCTCCTCCAGCTTCGCCGCCGGGGGCGGCGAGTCCGACGACAGGCGGATGCTGATGAGCTTGACGCCCATCTCATCGGCCACGTCACGCTCATCCTCATACCAGTCCACGGGATCGGCGCCGCGCAGGTTGACGATGGTCTTCAGCCCGTACCGGCGGATCCACCCGCGGATGTCCCACCAGTGGGGCTGCGCAGAGCGATAGACCTGGCCCGGGACCACCACGTGCAGATTGTCCTCGAAATGCTCGTAGATGAACAAAGCCACGACGGCCAGCGCCACGGCCCCCGCCACCGCGAGGGCCAAACGCCTTGGCCGCCTCCACCATCGGACCCTGCGATGTCTCTCAGCACACATCGAAACAAAGCTCTCTCATACAAGCGATCATCTATGTTAACGCCATCGGCCCGTGCAGGGAAGACGGCGTCTTCCGCGGCCCGCGCCCCAACCCGAATACACCGCGGGCAATCGGCGACATGGACTCACGGCCGGCCAGCCTGTACAGTGGCGGATACGGGGGCAGCCGGGCCCCTGGCCCTTGGCTGCGCGATACGGAAGCCGAATCATGCTAGACAGCAGACCGCTCGTGTTGATGCTGCCTCTTCTGGCTCTAGCCACGGGATGTCCCAGTGGGTCGCCCGAGCGGCCCGGGTCGCCGACCACGAAGCCCGCGTATCGGCATCTCGCGGGCGTGCCCGAATTCGCGCAGGTCGATTCGAAGCTCTACCGCGGGGCCCAGCCCACGCGGGAGGGATTCGCGCAGTTGGCCAGGATGGGCATCCGAACCATCGTGTGCCTCCGCGTCCTGGACACCGACCGCAGGAAGATAGCCGGGATGGGCTTCCGCTACCTTCACATCTCGTTCAAGCACGTTCACCCCGAGGAGGAGGACGTGCTGGAGTTCCTGAAGACCGTGACAGACCCAGGCATGCAGCCGGTCTTCGTGCACTGCCGAAGCGCCGCGGACCGTACGGGCATGATGGTGGCCGTCTACCGCATCGTCGTGCAGGGCTGGCCGAAGCCGCAGGCGATGGCGGAGATGAAGCAGATGGGCTTCCACGAGATCTGGGAGCCGATCGAGGACTACATCGAGGACCTGGACGTGGAGGCCCTGCGGGCCAAGCTCCCGGGCGCCCCGGCGCCCGGGGTCGAGCATGTTCCATGACCTAAGCCCGCCGAGGACGGCAGCGGCCTCGTGCGCCCCTGCGGCTGGCTGGTCTTGTGAGACGCCCCTTTCCCTGTATCATTGCGCCGGAATCCCGCGCGAGGACCGCGGGATGAAGTTGGATGGGGAGTGCGGGTTCGGGTTTGCGCAAAAGTCGGGGGGCAGGGAGGTCTTGACATGGCCAGGCGAGTTGCTTGTCTCTGCGTCGGGCTGCTGTGTCTTGCGTGCGCGCAAGCATCGGGCGCCACCTACTGCGTCGATTACGCGGGGGGCGACGACGACAACCCCGGCACCAGCGCCGCCAAGGCGTTCAAGCACTGCCCTGGGGACCAGCAGGCCCAGGGCGCGGCCGCGGGCGTCAAGCTCCAGCCTGGGGATGTCGTCAAGTTCAAGGGAGGCGTGGTCTATCGCGGCCAGATCGACGTGAAGCAGTCGGGCGCCAAGGGCAGCCCGATCATCTATGACGGCAACGTCAAGGGCGACTACGGTGCCGGTCGGGCCGTCATTGACGGCTCGGCGCCGCTGACGGACCTGAAGCAGTGCCGCAGCGCCGCAGAAGCGTGTGGGAACCCGCTTTTCGAACACATCCACCACGGCGTGCTTCCGAAGGGGACTCAGTGGAACACCGCCGCGCTCTGTCAGGGCGACGACGTGCTGCCCATCTCGCAGGACCCCAACCCGGCCGACCCGGTATTCCAGGAGAACCCCGGCGACTACGTGAAGACCGGCCCGGGCCAGCCCCGAACGACCGCGGCCATCAAGGTCCGCTTCCTCGCCGAGGTCAACGAGATGCCGGATCGTCCGTTGGTGAGCATGTTCGACGGGTCGCGGCACTCAGCGGTGATCTATCAGATCAACAGCGGCGGCGAAGTGGAGATCGAGCTGCCCAGGCCCGTCACGGCGGTCGAGTTCTCGATGACCCCGCAGCCGAGGTACGTAAACCCCAAAGAGGTCAGCTTTCTCGTCGGCGGCAGGGAGGTCCTCCGGGCTGCGCTGAAGCTCAACGCCGAGAGGCCTGTCGAGCAGAGGTTCAAGCTCGACGCGCCGGTGACGTTCCGGAAGCTGGTGGTCAAGTTCCTGTCCGCGTATCCCCGCGCGGACGGCAAGGCGCTCGACTGGGGCGCGGTCCAGCAGATCGCCGCTTACGACAAGGACGGCAGGAACGTCCTGCTCACCACGCGGACTAGCACGCTGGTCAACACGGGGTACTTCACGCAGAAGGACCCCAACCACTGGGAAGGGGCATACCTCGCCCTGTATGCCCGTCCTGCGATGGTCTACTACAAGAGAATCCTCGGCTACGAGCCCGGCGAGCACAGGGTCCGGTTCGAGACCCTCAGCCACGGCGAGATCCCCTACGAGCGAGGCGGCGCCTTCGCGATGATGAACAGCGTTCGGATCATCGATAGGCCGGGGGAGTACGCCGTGGACGCCGCCCCGCAGACCGACGGCACGCGCAAGGTCTACGTCTGGCCGCTGAGGCTGACCCACGGCAAACCCGAGGGGCTATCGTACGCTCGCCACGGCGTTGGCTTCAGCATCGCGGGCGCCAGCTACGTCACCATCCAGGGCTTCGGGGTGAGGAAGCAGGGCGGCCCCGGAGGGTCCACCGGCATCACCGCCAACGGCCCGGCGACCGACCTGGTTGTGCGGGACGTCAAGGTGACGGGCCTTCGGGGGCGCAGCGCCGGGATTCACACGTATGAGGTGGACAACGTCCTGATCGACGGCTGCGAGGTATCGAACAACCACGGGCACACCAAGGGCATTCTGCTGCGCAACGGCAAGAACGTCATCACGCGCAACTGCCTGCTCCGCAAGAACACCTCCACAGCGCTGGACTACTACACGATCCACAACGGCGTGGTCCGCAACTGCACGGTGATCGACAACAGGGGCATGCACGCAAACGGCCTGACGTTCTACGTCGGCTGCACGGACATCCTAGTGGAGGACAACCACGTCGCCCGCGGCAACGCCGGACTGACGGTCCAGGACGGCAGGAACATGATAATCCGGAACAATGTTCTCTCCGGAACGCGGGCGGTGGCCCTGTGGGCGGGCAAGCCCTATGACAACATCGTGATCACCAACAACTGCCTGTTTGACGAGGGCCCGGCCGACGGCAGCTCGGCCGCCATCTACGGAGGCAACCCGGGCGCGAAAGGCTACACCATCGCCAACAACATCGCCGACGGGCTGTCCGGCAACGTCCTTCTGAAGGCCGAGGTGCACCACAACATCTTCACCAGGATGGGACCCGTTCAGACCAAGGCCAACCTGGGCGACAACAAGTACGTTCCCGACCTGGCGGCCATCTTCGTCGATCCCGACAAGGGCGACTATCGCCTGAAGCTGGGCAGCCCGGCCGTCGACGCCGGCGTGGCCATCACGTCGATCAACAGCCGCGACCGCGCCGGCCTGCGACGCCCGATCGGCGAGAGGATCGACATCGGGCCCTACGAGTTCGTGCCGCCGGGCCAAACGGCCGAGGCGAAACCGGCCCAGGCCGATCCGTACACCTTCGAGTTCACCTTCGGCGGCTATCGGATTCAGCCGCCGGCCGCCGCCCCGGAGGGCTATGAGTCCGTCTTCGAGCAGCTCGCCGGCGGACAGAGCTACTCGGTCCGGGCCATGGACTTCACCGCCGAGCAGGGCGGAAAGGTGAAGGCCAAGAAGCAACTGGGCTGGATCTACATGTGGAACGACAAGGGGCACTGGCTGGAGTGGACGATCCCCGACGCCAAGGAGGGCCTCTACGAGCTGGTGATCCAGTACGGCTCGGAGACGCCGTCCCGCCGGCAGTACGTCCTCAACGGCGAGCCGATCAAGGGGGCCGAGCAGGTCGCGCTCAACGCGACCGGTGGCTGGAGTATCTGGCAGAAGGCGGCGCTCAAGACGGCCCTGCATCTGAAGGCCGGCCGAAACGTGCTCAGGGTGGTAAACGTGCAGGGCCCGCTGAACTTCAGGACGCTCCGATTCGTCCAGATCGCCTCCGACAAGCCCACGAAGCCCCACCTCGTGACAGACGCCGAGTGATCCCGCGGGGCGTCCCGGCCCGGCAACACACGCCCAGGTCGGCGGTTGCAGGAATATAATATTTTTGAGAAAATGCGATTGACAAGGCAACGGCCTGCGTTATACTTACTGTGACCCGGGGGAACGGGATAGTGGCCCGGAAACTGGTCAATTGGTCAACCGGCCGATTGGTGAACTGGCCGGCGCTGTGGGGAAAGGGGTCGTTGGATTGCCGATTCTCGATTGAGGCTCCCGGCCGTATCCAGAGGCTTGCCGGGCAAACTCTGTTTCGCCCGTTTGCCCGGGGCACCCGGCGAAGAAGTGAAAATATGCGAAACGAACCCAATTTCCGGAGGTGCCTCGGGCGGTGCAAGGGATTGTGTATAATAGGCTTACGGTGGAAGAACGGGCGAAAACGGGCGGAATAAGAAGCCCCGTTAAGGCCCGCAAAGGGGCGGTTAATGGCGTTCAAGTGGCGCAAACGGGCGGTTAACGGCGTTCAACGGGCCGACGGCTCGACGGGGTCAGACATGGGTGCCCCGGGCAAGCGGAGCTTGCCCGGCGGAGCGCGGCGGACCCAAGACGCGCCCCGGGTGTTTGAATATGATGGTGAAGGAACATCGCGGCCGGCGAGTCCGCCCCACCGGGCGAGCCGGCCTGCGTGGTCCACTTCGTGGCGCAAAGGAGACGCTGAAATGAAACGCTTCACCGCCATTGCGCTCGTTGCGACCGGGTGCATCCTGTCGTGTGCGCGGACCGTCCGCGCCCAGAAGGAAGCGCAGCCGGCGGAGCTGCCCGCGCTGAACAAGCAGAAGCGGCAGTTGGAGGACCAGCGCAACAAGATCAACGAGCAGCTCTGGCAGATGCGAGAGGCCGCCATGAAGGACCCGGAGTTGGCTCAGGCCAGGCAGGCCCTCGACCGCGCCCGGGAGGCCATGGACAAGAGGCGCAGCTCCGACCCGTTCATCAAGGAAGCCCGCAAGCCGCTGGATGACGCCGAGGCCGCCGTCCGCAATGCCGCCGAGGCGGAGCTGGCCGCCGACCCCGAGGTGGCCGGGCTCAGAAAGGACCTCGCCGCCGCGCGCGACGCGGTGGAGGAATGGGACTTCCAGCAGCGGCTGGCGAACTTCATCCTGGCCGAGTGCCGCCGCCGCGCCGAGAAGGACCCCAACATCCGCAGGCTCAGGGCCGACGCCCAGAAGGCCGACCAGGAGTTCCTGAAGGACCCGCGCCTTGTTGCCGCGAGCGAGAAGATGCAGGCCGCCTGGAAGGCCTGGGAGAATGGCGGGCGAGGCCGCAACCTCCACGAGAAGTGGAAACAGGCCGAGCGCGACTACTACGAACTCATGCGCTCGCCAAAGCTCGCCGACGCGCGCCAGGCAAAGGAGCAGGCATGGGAGCGCCTCGAGCAGGCCGTCTCACGGAAGGTAGCCGCCACCGACCGCGGCGCCGAGCAGTTGCGCAAGCTCGACAAGGCCAAGCAAGAGCACCGGGCCGCGCGGGCCATGGCGCTGATGAAGGAAGACAAGCTTAACGAGGCCCGCAACCGGGTGCTGAAGGACAACGCCCGCATCGCGCAGGCCGCCCGCGCCCGGGACCAGGCCGCCGGCGAGTTCTACAAGTTCATGGACGAGCAGCTCAAAGACATGCGCGCCGAGCGCGAAAGGGCCGGCAAACACCTGAACGGTCTGGTGAACGCCAAGCTGGCCGAGGACCCCAAGGCCGTCGATCTCCAGAAGCAACTCGACGACCTGAACCGCCAGATCAACGAGGTGAACAGGAAGCTCCACATGCTCCAGCAGCCCCGCCGCGACCCCGCCGGCCGAGGCTGAGCTGGCCGCGAGCCCGACGGCGGGGACAAGGGGGATGGCAGTCTGCTACAATGCGTCCGGATCGCAACGGGACGATCTGGGTTCGGCCCGCCCATCGGGGTTGAGGGGCCGGCCCCGTCCCCTCCCGCAAAGGGACTCGCCTGAGACAGCATGAAATGATCCGGAAACCGGATATCCCGATGCCCCGCCGGCAGGACAGCTTCGTCTTCGAGGTCACGCAGCGGTGCAACCACGAGTGCCTGCACTGCTACAACGCATGGCTGAACCCGTGCGGCTACCCGCGAGGAGAGCTGGGCACCCTCGAGACGCTGGAGATGCTCGAGAGAATGCTCGACCAGACCGGCGCGGGGCTGGTGTCGCTTTCGGGGGGCGAGCCGCTCCTGCGGAAGGACCTGTTCACCATAGTGGACTTCCTGCACGACCGCCGGCGAGTCGTGAACCTCATCACCAACGGCTCGCTGCTGGATGAGGCGGCCATCGCGCGGCTGGAGGACAAGATCAGCATCTACGAGCTGCCGCTGCTGTCGGCCGAACGCGACATCCACGACCGGCTCAGCGGCCGGCGGGGCGCGTTCGACGACGCGACGATGGCGCTGGCCAACCTGAAGGCCGCCCGCCAGCGCGTCGTGTGCGTGTTCGTGGCCACCAGGCTCAACCTGCCCGCCTGGGGCGAGACGGCGGAGCTGGCCGTCGCCCTCGGCGCCGACGGCATCATGTTCAACCGCTTCAACCCCGGCGGGCGCGGGGCACGGAACGTCGATCTGCTCCAGGCATCGCCCGAAGAGCTCACCGCCGCGATGGACGACGCCGAACAGATCAGCGAGCGATACGACCTGCCGATCAGTTGCTCGATCGCCATGCCGCCGTGCCTGTTCGACCACGGGCGCTACAGGCGGCTGACGTTCGGCTTCTGCGCAGCCGGCACCGAGCGGGCCTACTACACGCTCGACCCGCTGGGCAACATCCGCCCGTGCAACCACTCGACGCTGATCCTCGGCAACATCCGCCGCGATGAGTTCTGGGCGATGGCCGACTCGCCCGCGATGCGGGAGTTCACCGAAGCCAGGCCGGCCTTCTGCGCAGGCTGCAAGCTGGAGATGCAGTGCCTGGGAGGCTGCAAGGCCGCCGCCGAGGTATGCTGCGGCTCGGTCGCCGCCAGCGACCCGTTCCTCGCCGCCTTCGCCGACCAGGCCGTCAAGGTATGAGACGAAAAGCTTGAACCACAGAGGACACAGAGAGCACGAAAGAGAACCAGACGGCCCGGCCCAGGCGACGGGCGCACGGCGGGCCAGGAGTCGCGGCATGGCTGGGACAGCGCGCCGAATGAGGATGCGGCCTTTCCTGGGCATGTGCCTGGGCCTGCTGCTGGCCCTGGCCGGCTGCCGGTCATCCGACACGCAGACCGGGGGCGCCGGCACAGAGGGCAGCCGCGAGTTCCGCCCGTTTGTGTTCATTCATGCCGGGGACCCCCAGATCGGCAGTTGGGGCACGATCGAGGAGGGCAAGCAGCGCTTCATTCGGCTGGCCCGCCTCGCCAACGAGCTGAAGCCCGAGTTCGTCATGGTCGTGGGCGACCTGGTCAACGACGGCGACAGCGCCGAACAGATCCAGGCCTTCGACGAGGCCCTGGCGGAGTTCCAGGTGCCGGTCCGGCTTCTGCCCGGCAACCACGATGACTTGGCGACATACAGGCGAAAGCACGGCAAGCCCTACTACGCCTTCGCACACAACAACTGCCAGTTCGTCTGCCTGGATTCGACGCGCCTGGGCGCCGGCGGCTCCGAAGGCCAGTGGCGCTGGCTGGAGGCCGCGCTACAAGCCGCAAGGGACGCTGGCCGCACGCACATCATCCTGGCCATGCATCACCCGCCCGGAACGATGATGACCGTACGGAGTCGGCTCGAGAATCTCATCAGCGGCCACGGCATCCGCTTCGTCCTTGCCGGGCACACGCACGGGACCGAGGAGTTCCACCGTGCCGACTACACGACGTACACGGTGGGCGGAACCGGGTGGGTCAAGGACCGGCACGGGTTCGGCTACCGGGTCTTTCGGGTCGCCCGCGAGACGATCGAGCAGCACTACTTCGATCTGGACACGCCGGTGGACGCGGTGCGGGAGGCGATCTCGCCGGCTACCCAGCCGGCGGAGACCAAAGGGGCGGAAGAGCCGCGCTTGATCGGGAGCACTGCGCGTGTGCCAGTGCGCAGCGTCTGTTGGTGCGCATCAGTCAGTTGAATTGGTGGGCCTCCCGATACACCAGGCGCTTAGTCGGACGGCGCTGCCTCGATAGGCGCGGGGTACTCGGGGGCCTCGCCGGCGAGCACGCGGACGACGTCGAAGACCACGTCGGACATGCCCTCCATGGCGGCGGGCACGCGTGCGGCCACGTGCGGGGTGAGTATCACGTTCTCGCCCATCACCGCGAACATGGGGTAGTCCGGCGGCGGCGGCTCGGGGTCGTGGCAGTCGATGGCGCAGGCCGACACCTGCCCGCTGCGGATCGCGTCGGCGAGGTCGCGGTAGTTGACGCACTGGCCGCGGGCGGTGTTGATGAACTGGGCGCCGGGCTTGAACTGCGCGATCGTCTCAGCATTGATCATCTTGACGGTCAGCGGCGTGGCCGGCACGTGGATCGAGATGATATCGCTGCGGCTGTAGAGCGCGGGCTTATCGACGGCCTCGGCGGGGTAGTCCACGTTGATGTCGAGGATGTCGTTGTAGAGGACCGTCATGCCGAGGGCGGCGGCGGCCCTGCCGACGCGCGAGCCGATGCGCCCGCAGCCGATGATGCCCAGCGTGCGGTCGGCCAGGAAGCAGCCGAACGCCTGCGCCCGGGCGGCGTGGAACTGCTCAGCGGTCACCGGCCCCGCTATCGGCCAGAACCGCCGGTTGAGCTGGATGAGAAGGCCGATGGTGAAATCGACGACGGCCAGCGTGTTGGCAGCCGGCGTGTGGACGACCTCGATGCCGCGGGCGCGGCAGGCGGCTACGTCGATGTTCTCCAGCGCCACGCCGGCCCGCCCCACCACTTTCAGCCGCGCGGCCCGAGCAAGCAGCGCCTCATCGACCTGCGTGTACGTCCGCACGACCAGCGCGTCGGCCTCGGCGACGGCATCCGCGGCGGCCTCGGGCGGCACCTGCCGGACCTCGCCGTGCCGCCTGAGGTACTCCAGGGCGCGGTCGCTGAGCGGCTCGCTGACAACAATAACGGGTTTGGATGCCTCGGCCATGCGCGGAGTTCCATGCTGCTTGCCAAGATTGTCAGGGCGGGAGCATATCGCGTGCGGGACACGGATAACAGCGAGATTATCGAAGCGTCGGCAAACGCCGGCGCGATAGAGACGCTAGATTCGTTCGGCGCGCCTGGCCGGCCGCCGGCCCAAGCGACTGAGAACCCGCGCCCACAGCCCCCGCAGCCCCATGCGACGCGACAGACGACGAACCGGCTCGCTGTCCGGCGCCGCCAGCAGCGCCCGAGAGACATATCGCCGAGCCCGGTCCTTCTGGCCGGTCTCGATGTACGCCAGCGCAAGGTTGTACATCGCCAGGGCGTAATCCGGCCGCAGCTTCAGCGCCCGGCGGCAGTGACGAATGCCCTCCTCGAAGCGATTGAGCATGAAGAAGCTGACGCCCAGGTCGTGCTGGGCGGTCGCGTCCCTCGGCCGCAGGCCCACCACCTGGTGCAGAACCTGGTTCGCCTGGGATGCCTCGCCGGCGTCCAGCAGGAGCTGGCCCAGCTCCTGGAGCATGTGCGGGTCGTCCGTGCAGTTGCGCAGCTCCTTGAGCAGGTACCTGACCGCCTGTGCGCCCTGGCCCTTGCGCAGAAGCACTTGTCCGAGCTTCATGCAGGCGCACGGATAGCGCTCATCCAACTGGAGGACCGTCCGGAACAGCTCCTCGGCCTCTGTCAGGCGGTCTTCCTTGAGGGCCACCTCGCCCATGCAGAAGTGCGCCCCTGCGTGATCGGGCACTATGTCCAGCGCGCGTCGAAACGTCGCCCGCGCGTCGCGGGTCTGGCCCATCTCGTTCAGCAGGTCGCCGAAATCCAGCAGCACGTCCACGTCATTCGGCGTGCTAAGCAGCTCCCGCTCATAGTGCTCGCGGGCCTTGTCAAGCTGGCCCAGCGCCCAGCGGGCCTCGGCGATGCGGAGATTGGCGTCGGGATGCTGACCGTCGAGCCTCAACGCCTGCTCCCAGCAGTCGATCGCCCTGTCGTAAAGTCCCCGGGCGTAGAAGCTGCCCCCGATGTTGTAGTAGCAGTGAGGACACTCGGCCTTCACCTGCCGGGCGAGGTAGAACATCACCTCGGCGGCGTCGTGGTCGCCCATCTCCGCATACGTCACGATCCGGTTGCAGTAGCACGGCTCATACATGGCATCGAGCCGCTCGGCCCGCTCGAACTGCTCCAGGGCCTGGGTGTACTGCCCCAGCCGCGTCATGTTCACGCCCAGACAGTTCATCGCCTCCACGTCAGCCGGTTCGAGGTCCACCGCAGCCGAATACGACTCACACGCCCGCGAGTAGTCCTCCATCGCTTCGAGCGTCACGCCGAGGTTGAAGTGCCACGCGGCGTTGTAAGGGTTGATGCCGATTGCGGCGCGCAGCTCGGCCGCCGCCTCCACCCACCGGCCCTGCTGATAGAGCCTGTGCGCCCTTCGAACTCGTTTCTCAGCCCTTACCCACTCGTTCATGGAGATGCGATTCTGGAATCGGGTTCCCTGGCTACGCCGTCTTCTCGCGGCGCCCCTCGCGCCGACGCGAGCATGTGCGCCCTTCACCTGCACCAACCGCGATTCTATCACCGCCCTGCAATCCGTACAAGCGGTATTCGCCTCGACGGCCTTCGAGGACGGCCTTTCGGGCAGGCTCCCCGTCACCGAGTAGGCGAAAACTCCGGCTTGACCGGGTCTGCCGCCCCCCTGTACACTTGAGTCGGTGCCGTGAAGGCTTCGGATGCGGGTTGCCGGTCGGCGGCACAAGCCGCGCAGACCTCATCCATCCCTCATCCCGCCCAGTTATTCGGACCAGCTGCCCGCAAGGCCAGCGGCGCCCCATGCGCAGTGTGACTGCCGTGTCCGGCGAAGCCCCCTGTATGGGCCGCGCTGGTGTATGCAGTATGTCCATACCGCGAGCGTCCAATGCCAAAAAGAAGAGAACGACGGAGACTCGGTGAGATCCTGGTCCAGTGGGGCGTCGTCAGCCCAGCCGGCATCCAGGAATCGCTTGAACACGCCCGGAAGGAAGGCCTGCGAATCGGCGAGGCCCTCATCGCCCTGGGCCTGGCGGACGAGGAGGATGTCACCAAGGCCCTCGCCAGCCAGTACGACATGGAATACATCGACCTCGATCGCCACATAGTCAACCCCGCCGAGACTACCGTCATCCCCGTGGAGCTGATCCGCAAGCACTTGGTTGTTCCCCTCGGGCAGGAGAACGGCCGGTTGAAGGTCATCATCTCTGACCCGCTCGACCTGGAAACCCTGGACATGCTCCGGTTCCGACTGAATTGCGAGGTCGATCCATGCCTGGCATCTCGAACCAAGCTGCGGAACTACGTCAACCAGTACGCCCGAAGCGACCTGAGCATCGACCAGGCAGTCGAAGGCGCCAAGATACACGCCGAGGAGCTCCTGCCTAGCCAACTCGAAGAGGAGGAGCTCGATGAGAACGCCGCGCCCATCATCCGGCTGGTGACCATGATCATCGCCGAGGCCGTCAACTCCCGGGCGTCGGACATCCACATCGAGCCGATGGCTAACCGGGTCCGCGTACGCTACCGCGTCGACGGCGTCTGCCAGGAGCGCGACAACATCCCCAAGCGGATGCAAGGCCCCGTGCTCAACCGGTTTAAGATCATGGCCAGGATCGACCTCGCACAGAAGCGCCTGCCCCAGGACGGCCGCATCAAGATGGTCGTCGGGAACGAGGACATCGATTTTCGCGTCTCGTCCCTCCCATCCTACCACGGCGAGAGCATCGTGCTGCGGATCCTGCGACCCGAAAGCGTCCGCCTGGGCATCGGCGCGCTCGGCTTCGAGGAGGAGGACTACCAGCGGTTTCTCGGCATCATCAAACGCCCCAACGGCATCTTCCTGGTCACCGGGCCCACAGGCTCCGGCAAGACCACCACCCTCTATGCCGCCGTCAACGAGCTGAACCGACCAGACCGCAAGATCATAACCGCCGAGGATCCGGTCGAGTACAATTTCACCGGGGTCAACCAGGTACAGGTCAACGAGCAGATTCATCTGACCTTCGCCCGGATACTTCGAGCGATGCTGCGCCAAGCGCCCAACATCATCCTCGTCGGCGAGGTCCGCGACCTGGAGGTCGCAGAAGTGGCAATCCAAGCCGCTTTGACTGGACACTTGGTTTTCAGTACACTCCATACCAACGACGCGCCCTCCGCGATTACCCGCCTCATCGACATGGGCGTCAAGCCCTTCCTGGTCGCTAGCAGCATTCAGGCGGTCATGGCCCAGCGGCTGATCCGGGTGATCTGCGAAGAGTGCAAGGAGCCCCACCCCGACCCCGATCCCAGGCTGCTGAGGATGCTCGGCTTCCGGGACGAGGAGCTTAGCAGCATAAATGTCATGCGCGGAAGGGGTTGCAACGTATGCCACGGGTCGGGATATCGGGGTCGGCTCGCCATCTTTGAGCTAATGGAGCTGGACGGCACGCTTCGTGAGCTGGCGTTCAACCTGGCACCCCTCAGCGATCTTCGTCGGGCCGCGCGGGCCTCCGGAATGAAGACCCTGCTGGACGATGGAAAGACCAAGATACGAAAAGGCATAACCACCCCCGAGGAGATCCTTTCAGTGACACAGACGGAGGAACTGGTTGTGGAATGACGCCTGGAGGGATCGGGGCGCAAGCCATTGCGGCTCAACAGGATGCGTCCACATTGCGAGTTCCAGGCCCTTGAGTCGCCGGTCAGGGCTCACCCGGACAGCGAATAATTCTTTGGCGAGGAAGGCATTATGGCAAGCATTCACATTGACAGACTGCTCGAGACCTGCATCAAGAAGGGTGCCAGCGACCTGCACCTGCACGTGGGCCGCCAGCCGACACTCCGCCTGCACGGCCGCCTGCGCCCGCTCGACACGAAGGTCCTGGAACCCGATGACACCGTAGGGCTGATGAAGGCCGTCACGCCCGAACGGTGCCAGCAGGAGCTTCAGGAACAGGGAGGCACGGATTTCGGCTTCGAGTTTGGCGATGCGGGCCGATTCCGGACATCGGTATTCAGCCAGCGCGGAAATATATCGATGGTGCTGCGGCTGATCCCTTCCAAGCTGCTGAGCTTCGAGGAGATCGGCCTGCCAGAGATCACGAAGGCCCTGTGCCGTCGCCCGCGGGGGATGTTCCTGGTGACGGGGCCGACGGGCTCCGGCAAGACGACCACGCTGGCGACAATGGTGGATTACGTCAACACGAATTTCGACAAGCACATAATCACCATCGAGGACCCGATCGAGTATTACCACACTCACAAGAAGTCGATGCTGAGCCAGCGAGAGGTCGGCAACGACGTGCCGAGCTTCGCGGAAGCCCTGCGCCGGGCGTTGCGTATGGACCCGGACGTTATCATGGTCGGCGAGCTGCGCGACCTGGAGACGATCGAGGCTGCCCTGCGGGCGGCGGAGACGGGCCACCTGGTGTTCGGCACGCTCCACACCACCAGCGCACAGGGGACGGTGACGCGCATCGTGGATCAGTTCCCGGTTAACCAGCAGGAGCAGATTCGGGTGCAGTTGTCGTCGGCCCTGATCGCGGTGCTGTGCCAGGCGCTCATGCCGCGGACGGACATGCGAGGAATGATCGCAGCCTTCGAGTTCATGGTCATGACCAGCGCCATCGGCAACCTCGTTCGTGAGAACAAGGTTTACCGGATTCCGTCCTCAATCCAGACGGGCAAGAAGTTTGGCATGCAACTTCTGGACGAGCACCTGTTCAAGCTGTTCCGCGAGGGCAAGGTCTCCGAAGAAGACACCGTCGACCGCAGCCAGCACGCAGGCGAGATGCAGGAGAAGATCGAGGCGTTCCGGGCGGGCCAACCGATCCCGACATCACTGCCGTCGGAAGAGGACAAGGCGGCCGCGCCTGTGCAGCGATAGAAAGGCCGAGGACAGCTCCATGGCAACCGCAGAGATAAGCGTTCAAGAGCTGAAAGGCCGTCCGCTTGGCCGCGTCCTGGTCAAGATGGGCAAGGTGAGCCGCGAGAAGGTCCACGAGGCCCTGGCGATCCAGAAGGACAAGGGCGGTCCGGTCGGTCAGATCCTGGTGGACCTGGGATACGTTGACGACAAGACCCGGGCGCTGGCGCTGGGTTTCCAGATCGGCATGGAGTACGTGGACCTGGAAGGCGTGGAAATCCCGGCGGAGGCCCTGAAGCAGATCCCGCAGCAGATGGCGACGGCGTACAAGGTTGTGCCCCTGGAGTTCAACGAGGCCGAAGGGCACCTGACTGTGGCGCTGAGCTCGGC
>Ga0307378_10005516_pt1 | contig 17599 bp, 15 predicted proteins | sample UN1MG_FD_202238 | JGI IMG/M metagenome (GOLD analysis project Ga0307378, IMG submission 202238) | Soil microbial communities from Risofladan, Vaasa, Finland - UN-1 | ecosystem: Environmental > Terrestrial > Soil > Coastal area > Acid sulfate soil | place: Finland: Risofladan, Vaasa | collected... | reverse complement strand
ACCTGGAGGCCGAGGTGCCTGACCGCTGTGTGGAGGTTAAGAACGTCCACTACAGTCAAGCGGATTACTGGGGTGCTGAGGGCAGCAATATCATCCCTATAGACTATCTGTGTCAGGCCCTGTGGCACTGCGGCATCTGGGGCCTGCCGGTCTGCGATGTCGTGGCCTGTGTCGGGGGCGAGCCGCGCTACTTCACCGTGGATGCGGATCCGGAGACCTTCGGGCGGATGGTGGATCGCGCCCAAGAATTTTGGGAGCGCTACGTCGACGGGGATGAGCAGCCCCCGGTAGATGCTACGGCGTCTACCACTGACGACCTGAAGCGCATTGCCTGGCGGGATGACGCGATGCTTGCTGCTACGGCTGAACATGACCAACTGGCTATGGACCTGCTGGCCTTGCGGGATTCGCTGAAGACCATGGAGACAGCCAAAGACCTCCTAGAGAACCAGCTGCGGGAGGCCATCGGGGAGAATTCCGGGATCCGAGGGAGCACGTACGCCGCCACTTGGCGGCCCGCTAAGGGCCGCATGGTGGTTGATTGGCAGTCGATTGCCGAGGCGTACAGCCCATCGGCGGACCAGGTCACAAAGCACACACGCGCTACCGCAGGCTCACGACGGCTGGTGCTCAGGAGAAGCAAATGACCGATCTCGTGAAGTTCATTGATTCTGAGGCGAAACGCTATGGCGAGCTGATCACACGCAAGGATATCGAGGTTGCAAAGTTTATGAACCAGGCGCATCAGGCCCTGGTCTTAGAGCCGAAGCTAAACCTCTGCACCCCGGCATCACTCCATACCGCATTGGTCAACTGCAGCGTCTTAGGGATACTCCCCGGACGCGTGATGGGGCACGCGTATCTTGTCCCTAGGCGTCGGCAGGGAGTGTGGGAGGTTCAGTTAATGGTCAGCTACCAAGGCATGATCCACCTCTGTACCCGCGACGGCCACATGCAACGCGTCTATGCGGCCGAAGTCATGGCCAATGACTCCCTAAAGATCAATCTAGGGGAGGGCACTGTGGACCATCAGCCGTGTACCAGCGGGCCACGCGGCGATCCCTATGCCGTATGGGTCCGCGGGGTATACCCCGACGGTGCCGGCGACGTGCATTATGCTGACTATGAGGAGATTGAAGCATTCCGGCGGAAGTGTGACACCGGACCCGTATGGGCCAAGTTTTTTGCTGAAATGGCGAAAAAAACACTGGTCAAGCGCGCTGCTAAGTATTGGCCACGGTCTCTTGAGATGTCGTCTGTCATCGCAATGGAGGAACACGCCGACCGTGGCGAGCGGCTTGACCTATCTACCGGGTCCGTGGTCGACGCTGTGTTCAGTGAGCCTGCCCCAGAGGCGGACGTCCGCTCGTTGATTGAGGTCGCCAATACTGTTGATGGTCTTGAGGCGCTCGTGCCGCGACTGAAGTCACTGCCTACGGCCAAACGGGATCTACTGCGCCCCCTATTCATGGCTAAACGGGTGGCATTGCGCGCAAGTCCGTCCGAGTCTACAACGAATGACCCAATGCAGCGGCTGAAAGCCGCGCTAGATACGGAGTCAGTCGATGGATCAGCAGCACCAGAAGCCAGGGCCAGGGAAGTATCGGTTCCGAGTAGAGACAGCGACACATAAGCAGTACAAATCAGGCAACACCGGTACGGCGCTCAAGATGGTGTGCGACGGCAATGGCCATACCGGTGTTTGGCTGTTCGCTAACCTGATGGAGCTGGAATCGTGCGCCCGTCGGAACGCGGCATTCTTGGTGTCCTGTGGGGTCGACCCGGAAGCCGCTGAGACAGATCTTGTTGGGAAATCTGGGTATGTTGAGTGTGCGCTCAACGACCGTGGGTACCTGGAAGCCGAACGCTGGCTGCCGCAGGATGACCGGTCACCCCCAGGCCCCCCGGAGCGTAATCCATCCGAGGCAAAACAACAGCCTTGGCAGACACTGAGCGACCCCGCACTACCCTTCTAGCCATGACTCCTAAGCGCAAGTTTATCCCCCCGGCCCCTCCCAGGGGCGTTACCAAGCAAGAAATCCATCTGGGTAAATTTAAGATCTACAACCGGATCAAGCAGACCCAACGTAATATGCTGGTGTCTATCAAGCGCCTTGAGGCGCTATACGTAGGACTCGAGACCGACAAGTTTGATCTGCCGACAATCGCCGACAAATTCATTTCCCTAGACATTAACCAACAAAAACTGTGGCGCTCATCTTCCGAACAGGTAGCTCTCGCCGTCCCAGCTTCCCTCATCCGCAGACACACTAAGGCCAAGATGCGTGCTCGATCGGCAGAGGCCAAGGACGAGGTCGGCTAGCTGGTCCACCATGCCATCGGAACGCAGCACCGGCACGTCTATCGGCGACGTCACAAACCCAAACTCCACCAGCAAACACGGCATCGGGTACGCCTGTAACAGGCCGTACGCCCTAGGGTAGCCGTCGGGGGAGACCGGACGCGCATGGGCGTTGTGCTCCCGCAGAGCCGGTGGGGCGACTTCTACAGCCTCCTTGGCCAACTGCTTGGTCGCCCGGCATGACGGCCAGTAGTACGCCCGTAGGCCGTGGGCCTCAGGGTTCTTGCTGGCGTCACAGTGGAGCTCGATCACTAGCTCGGCGTTCACCGCCTTGGCTATCCGGACACGATCGCGGACGCCGTGGGGCCTGTCATTGTCGATCCGGGAGATGTCCAGCATGAGCCGTGGGGGTAGTTGTGCATCCACCGCTGCCCGCATGGCTGCCACGCCTACGGCGAGCACGTAGTCAGCCTCTACAAGGCTACCATCGGCGCTCACCGCGCCTTTGCTGCTTCCACCATGCCCCGGTACGATAAGTACATTCATAGGAGCCCCCTAGATGAACGAAAACCTGAAGTTTATCGGTGCCATGCTGTCAATGATAAGTGTAGCAGTTGGCGCGGCCTGGAACACACGAGACTTCGCGGATGAACGGGCTAAGGAGGTTTTGGAGGTATTCCAGAAGACTCTTACCCACCACGAGGGGGTGGGGCACGCCGCCATGGTCCGGAAGGATGACTACACTCGGGAGATGACCCGAATCATGGCGACGCTGGATAAGATAGACGACAAGCTCGACCGGTTAACCCGAACTAGACGGGTAGAACCGGTGAACGAGTAGTCAGGGACGGGGCACCAGCCCTGTAGGCTGCTGCTTTCACGTAGGACCTAGACGCTGTGTAACCTAGTGTAGCCAGCAATGACGACACCATGCCTAGGACCATCATCAGCATGTTGTTGTGAACAAGCCCAGACTTCATGATTGCATCAATGAGCCCGGCTAATACGGGCATCATAGACCCGCCGATGGTAGTGACTGTCGCCAACCACTCCGATGTAGACCTACCTGCTGAGGCAGCCATTACAGGATCAACCAGTCGGCCGCGAGGGCGTTGAGTGCGACACTCACGTAGATCCTGTTGGAAACGAACACCCCGATATCCACCGTGGAATACACCAGCAAACCAAGCCGGGCAGGGATCACGCCGCCGGAATTTATGTCCGACATGTCTACGCGGGGGATCCCAAGGCCGCCCTGAACTGGGTTAGGCAGCGCGGCTGGATCGCTCGGCGTAAGGACGGCGACAGTCTGCCAGGCGGGGTCAGGGTTGGGGCCCGTGGTTAGGTCGCCTTGCTCCGCGAGGAATACTTGCAGCTCCTGCGAGGTCGTCACCGGGGTGTTGGGATCCACACAGACAAGCATCTCTCCCTGTCCGGGGGAGATTACGGCATCACGCTCAGCAGTGGTTAGTACAGGGGGTTGAGTTCCACGGGGTTGACCATCAGGACGGGTTACGAGTGCCATTTATAGGCTCCTTTTGAGCGGCCGGCTACTCGCCTGCCTTGGTGGGTCCTATTCCTAGGACAGTGTTATATTGCACCGCTTCATAGTATTTTCCAACAGCTCGCTACTCTGTGTCGCCGGTCGTGGCGACAGCTTCCTCATCGCCACTGGGGCTTGTGGCCCCTAGTCGGAGCACCGTGTCACCTGGGCGCAGACTCGTTAGCTGGATCTCTTTCGACCCCGTGGCCATACATACGTCGTGCTCTACCCGCATCGTGCAGTCGAACCGCGCGATATCCTCGAGCTTGCCCCGGAACATATTCTTGGCAAACTCCTCCGTCTGCGCCCGCGCCGCCCCTGTGACCTGGATAGTCTCATGGCCATCAACGCCATCCATCTTGCAGAACATGCCTTCCCGGATGGTGCACGACACCGACCGCAGCTCCCCGATGTCTGCCGTAGCCCATGGCTGGAACATATCCCGCATCTGGATGCTGTCAGGGTATGACAGCTCATAGGTGGCCCGGCCTGCTTGGATGATAACGTTACGCTCCAGGAGGCGCTCTACTGTCTCTATCCGGGTTTGTACTTCCGTCTCGCGGGGCATGTATGCCCCACCGGCTAGCCCGGCGACGGTTGCGGCTAACAGTGCCGCCGCTCGCTTCAGATTACCCATGTCAGAATGCCTCATCAGCAATAAATTTAGCCACAGCACCATTGCACAGCGTGGTAATGGCAGTCTGGATACCGGCGGTCAGGTCTGCGGTGTTGGCACCCCCGGACATTCGGCGCGTGCCTAGTTGCATACTTGGATCGGCGGCGCTGCTGACGACATCGATGTCAAATGTGATGTTCAGGAACACCCCGGATGAATCGAAGTTAAGCACCATAGACCGCATTCCTGCTACCGTGGGCTCTGTATAGGTAACTACTTTGTCTGCCATTTAAATCTCCTAGATCTCGATACGGTTCATGACTATCGAGGCCGTGGTGATCGTAACCGTCTCTGTGCCGACTGTGACACGAAGCCGGAGATCTATGTCATCCCCTACCGCGAGGGCAGCTATCATGTCTATTTCGATTGTGATGATGGATGTCCCTTGCGTACCCGAAGCGCCCTGTGCTCCTGCGATGAGGACCCCGTTGTTGAACAGCTCACCAACGTAGGCTTCCCCTACGCCCAACACACTCGCTCCCATCGTGATAATTCCACGGATCTTGTACACACCCGCGCCGCCTGCACCAACTGTCAGCTGCAAGTCAGGAGGCGTGCCAGTCACTGTGATCAAGCCGTTACTGTCGACCAAGCCCGCTGTCCAATCCAAGAGCGTTGCATCAGCTACTGTGTCGACCGTCTGCCCTGCGGGCGCTGTGGTGAAGTTAGAGACCCGGCCGAAAGCTGCGAGGCCTTCCGTTCCTGGCGACGCTGCCACGGCATTCCAACAGGCCGTGGTGCCGGTGCTGTCACAGGCCTCGAGGCGCTGGGTGTCGGTGTTCCAGACCAGGAGACCCTCATCGGGCGTGACTGAAATACCGTTTCGCCCGGCAGTCGTGAGGCTCGGCATCCCGAGAGCGCGCGTTGTGCTTTGGAGGTCTAAGACCGTCTGGGTGTTGGCTGCGACGACTGCCGCATCCGAAATGGCCGACCCCGTGGGTGTGAACTTAAGCCGCTCGCCACCACCCAAGGTACCTGTAAGCGTGTTCACCGAGTGATCGTAAGCCAAGCGCCCAACGGTGGCCGAATTTGTGTCCCCAAAGAAGATCGTATTAGTGCCTGCGTTACCGCTGAGTAACCCGATAGCTACACTGTCCGCAGCAAGGGCCGAGTTCTGGAAGATGGCCACCGAGTTGGCCCCCTCCAGGGCCTGCGCACCGGAGTTCTTCACCTGTAGCATCGATGTCGGATTCGTCTCCCCGATGCCTAGGTTGCCGGTGTTGGTGAAGCGCATCCCCTCGGTGAGCCCGCCCGCGGAAAATATAAGGTCTCGGTCTGCATTGTCATATACAACTGACCCATCCGCTCCGCCGTTATCTCCAAAATACCAACCCGCAACCCCGAGGCCGCCCGAGGCAATCAGCGCGAAGTTGTCCGTTGTGATAACGGAACTGGCTTGGAGATATACGTTGACGTCTGTTGTCGGCGTTGTAGGGCTTCCGCTGGACAGCACATGCAGCTGAGTCCGAGGGTCTGTTGTCCCCAAACCAATTTGGTCTGAGTCAGATTCTAGGACAAAAGTGTCTGTATCTATGATGAAGTCATCACCACTGCCCTCTTCCATCGACATTACTAGGGCGCCGGCGCCTCCTAGGGTCATGGCTCCTGTGGCGTTGTTGTAGGCCAGTATGCCCTCCGACACAGACAGGGTGTCACCGAAATTAATCGTGGTACTACCGGTGGTACCAGATACCAAAGTCATGTTGACACTATCTGTGGGCGCCGTCGCATTCTGGACCATGATTGCCGTGTTGGCGCCCGGTGTGGTGCTAGTTCCGTCGAGGGATACGTGGAGCTTGGCTTGAGGATTCGTGAGCCCGACGCCTACTTCATTCGAGTCAGACTCTACAACAAGAGTATACGAATCCACGATGAAGTCATCGCCGGCGGACTCATTCTCAAAGACCACATACATCGGTGAAGCCGAGACAAAGGCATCAGCGCGGATGGCGAAGTTTGAAGGCGCTGTAGTTGTCAGCACGTCACGGAAAACATTCCCAGGCCCTGGCGCCGGGATGTTGATCGGCTGATTCAGCTTGAACGTCATAATGCTGTTTTGGGCTAGACGACCATTCACGCCATCCCAAAGCATCACAGCGTCATCAGTGGACACCGCAGGGTTCGGGCCATCGATATGGTCATTGTCTGGGTCGCCGATGCACTCCCATTGCACGCCGTCGAACTCGGACATGCAGCTTAGCGTCGTGTCATAGACCAGGAGCCCCTCATTAGGCGTCGGGATATTGGCCCCAGGGTTGTTGTTTCGAGGAGGCAAGAAGCCCTGTGTGGCAGAGCGCACCTCTAAGACGGCACTAGGGGCTGGTGCGGCCGCTGAGTTCACGGAGATCACCGTGCCCGTGGGCGTGATGGAGACGAATCTCCCGACCAACGGCCCGGCGCCGACTATGCTCGCAAAGTCCATACGCTTGTTTATGTGGTCATAGGAGATACGGCCTTCGATGGATGTCGCCGTGTTCTTGGCGAATACCATCCCCGCTTCCCCCGCCCCAGCGTCTGAGAGAAGCGATAGGACGGCTCCCTCAGTAGCACCGGGGTTGCCCGTGTCCTCAAAGATAAAATCCGCGGGTGCAACGGCAAACGTCCCCAACCCTGCGGTCACGACGTCGAATGCTGCCCGGGGTGTATTCTGCCGGATACCCACGCGGCGATTGTTGCCGAGTACCGTCAGGGCCTCTATGCCTGCCGAGGATACTTCGAAGTCATCACCAACATCATTGCCTAGAAGCACGTCGATATCTGCGTTATCGCGGGAGGTTATGCTCCGTACACCGATGTTCGAAACGCCACTAACCGTGACCGAATTGCCGGAGAGACCGTTCGTGAAGATGTCGAACTGACCATCCCCCGCAAAGGCGGTGTGGTCGTATTGGATGATGCCTTCTAGGATGTCATCCGTATCGCCAAACGTGATCTGGCTATTTATAGCAGCATTGCCAGAAACGATAGCGAGCCGGGCTTCCCGCGCAGGGTCTTGTGAGTCTTCAAGGATAAAATCCACAGGGCTAGCAGCAACAGTACCGGCGCCCGAGGCAACGATGTCTATAGTAGCCCTGGGTGCTGCGGTCCTGATGCCGACCCGTGAGTTTAGGCCAAGGATGGTGAGCCCCGTAGGGGCGGTCACAGAGCCTGGCGTGGCTACTTGGAACTTATCGTTGCCGGTAGCAGGGCTATTCAGCTGAACTACGATGTCTTCTGCGCCGGCGGTAGCTGGCGTACTGCGGAGGGTGGTTACATTGTGGAGCTCGTTGGTCCCAAAGGGGATCCGGAGGCCGTTACCTGGCACCAAGGGATCTTGGATCTCTACACCAAGGACATCAGCCCAGGTGGGGATGTGGTCAATAATAGTCGGTGGGCTGGGGTTCGACACGAACCCGTTGGATGGCGGCCCTACCGCTGGCTGATAGCGCTCCCAAACACCGTTAACGCGGAATTCGAAGTCATGAGGCGCTGGGTCGTCATTGTAGATTATCGTGCCATCAGGAACGCCACCGGCTGTAAAAGCATCCCTATTCGCGGTGCTAAGCCGAGGAAGCGTGACGCCACCGGTAATGCCTTCCACCTCCAACAGTGACCCATGCTCAACGGACTGGGCCCCCTGGCCGATGTATACGCCCCTGGTGAGAATGGCCGTCGAGTCACCAGTATCTAGAGAAATATCGCCGGTTGACCGCAAAGCCGTCCGACCGGCATTGGCAATGGCGTTGTTATGCACCAGCTGCGCGAAATTCGTAAGGGACTCATCCTGGAGATAGAGACTGACGGAACCTGTCCCACTGCCGGCGACAACCACCGTCGCAGAGCTATTGGCCCCCGCTGCATTGTCGAAGATGGCGATGTCATTGGCCGCAATGGCTGTCGTGATGGCGCCTGGCGCCGCATTGATGCCGACGTGGAGCTGTTTCTGTGGGGCGCAGCGGTTGATGCCCACACGCCCTGTGTCGCCCTCCGCGATGATGCTGCAGTTGGCGGGACGCACGATGAAATCGTCTCCAGCGTCGGGGCCTAGGTTGATATTGATGGCTTGGTCCGGGTTAACGTCGATGTCCGTGGCGGCACGCGAGGTGATGCTCACGAGCTCAACATCCCGGACGGCTGACATATCACCGTTAACGACGTCGATGACGATGACCGAGTCTTGGATCTCGTTGACCCCTGGGCCCCACACCGTCATGTGATTTGGGGTGCCGGTGCCGGTTACGTTGTTCGGCGGGATAACGCCACCGCCGCCAGTGCCTGACGGGGTGCTGTCGTAGAACGGACCGCCGCCGTAATAAGGTGCCGCGAGCGCCATGGCTGGCAGCATTACCAAGATAGTCGTAAGCAACCATGTGCGCATTACAGGTCTCCTTAAAACGTGGCTAGTAGGACGTGGATATCCCATTTATTGCCGCCGGCGGGGGACCGGAAGAAGCAAGTCATTTCATCGAATGATGTCACATCAACACGCCATGGCCATTCTTGGACCACCCCCACCAAGGGGAACAAGGTCTTGCTCCATGTGGTGTCAAGAGAGTTGCATGTTTGGATGCCGCCGCTGAAATCGCAGATCTGTGTCCGGGCATCCACGACCGTCTGTGAATCCAGCCGGAACCTGGCCCGACAAGTCATGACTGCCGCTTGCGCAATAGTAACATCGCCGACACTCACCGGGATGATTGTCAGCAGATCCATGCCCTTGATCTGCGCGTTGGTGAAATCCATTTGGCAGCCGGCGGTGCAATCAGTTTCCCTGACCTTGTAAGGGATCCGCGTAAGCTCCTGCCTGCCACGGGTGGCCCCAGCTTCAGCGGCTATGGGGGCCATCAGGAATAACAGTGTTACAACAGCTAATAGATTCTTCATGGGTCACCTCGATTCAAGACGTTGTGCCTCTGATGCGGCGGATCCGCCTAACTTTAGCCTTCCGGCTCGGCTAGGGGCAAATTGCGATCGTGGGGGTCCAGACTTGCCACCCTGCCCACCCGGCGGGGGCTCCTCGGGGAGAAACTGCTTCTGTAGCTGCGGCAACTGGCCCATCGCTGGGTCGAGCGGGATACCGAGCATTCGGGATAATGCAATACGCCGAGTGTAGGGCAGCCGCTTCTTGAGCTCGCTGCCACGCTCGATGACCTGCCGTTGGGCGTCTTCGTAGAGCATCGGGTATACGGTGCGTAATGTGTCGAGGGCCTCGTTGGATACCGTGCCATCAGCCACGGCCCGCAGGACAGCTATCGGGTCACTGACGGCGTACACACGCCGCAGGTATGCCGAGGCAACCCCGGCGTCGGGCTTCCAGGCCTCGCCGTCTACAGGGAAGCCGTATTGTGGTGGTGGGCGTAGCGCGTGCTTGTCTAGGTACGCAGTTGCCCGGCCTGCGGCCCCCGTCATGGCCATCGCCATTTGGGGGTAATCCGCATGTAGCGGGGCTAGCTCATCAGCTAGGCCTTCGGCTAGGAGTGTTGGGTCAGCGGCCGTCTGCATGGCCGCGACAGACTGCTGTTTTGCCTGATCGACCTGCGATAGGCCCTCAGGGGACGGGAAGAACAGCTGCTTGGTATAGGCCCCAGCGATGGCTATGGGTCGGGTGGGGCCTACGGCCTCGGCTATTGCGGAAGTCGTAGCTGCCTTGGCCTTGTCGGCCGCGTCTACGATGGTCTTGAACTGGTATACCCGGTCGCCAATGGTGACCGTGACCGCCGGGTCAACGCCGGCTGCTGCCCTGGATGCTGTGTCCGCGACCTTCCGGGAGGCGGCCTTGGCTGCCGCTGGCCCGACCTTTCGGGCTGCTATGATGCCGGCGGCAGCTGGCAAGTTGCCCTGCATGAGCTGGGTTGTAGCCGCGATATATACGGCGCTGTCCCACCAGCCGCCGAGCTCACCCGCCTTACCCGGTGCACCACCAGCTGCCGCGGCCACAGCCTCGGCTGTTATGTTCTTGAGACGGATGGAGTCCGATACCTGGCGGCGGGTGGCCCGGTAGTCCAGCTTCTTTAGTATCGGGTTACTGTCTCCTAACTCCTTGATCAACCGCACTGACGCATCATCGGTTAGCTGGTTTAGCCTTGCGTCTATGTTGCTGGAGACGGTTTTGACCCCGCCGGGCAGGCCTGTGGTGAACAGCTTGTCGTCTATTTTCCCGCGCAGCTCGCGGATGTCCTTGTAGGACATCAGCTGCTTCGCCTTCGGGGCAAACTGTTCCTGCTGTGCGGGGGTCATGTACAGTGGCGACTTTGGCGCCGCTACCGTGCCGGCTATCCGGATGATTTCCTCGTCTATGGTGTCCCGCAAGCCCCCTGCGCCCATGTCGCTTCGGGCCGCCTTAAGCTCGTCTAAGACGTCGTCGACTCTCGGGAACACTGCCGGCTTGCCGGGCTTTGCTAGGGCTTCCGCTGCGTCGTATGCGGTATCCATGGCGGCGGTGGCTTCGGTGAAGTCAGATTCTAGGCGGTCATTCAGTTTGGCTGCGCGGGCTGCCATCTTGGTGGGTGAGCCGTGGATCTTATTGGCCATCGCCAAGTCACCCACGCGCTCGAGCTCGTCTTGCGAGGCCTTCTTGGCCGCAGCGGACCCCTTGCCTGCACGCTCTGCGAAGGAAACCTTGCCCCAGGTCTTGAGGTAGTCGCGGACAGTGCCCGGGCTGACCTTGAACCGCTCGGGGATGATCTTGTTAAGGCCCCACTTGCCGGCCGCCACTCCTATGGGCAACCCAAGGCCAAGGCCGGCGGACACCACCGCGCCCATGCCCGCATGGGCCATAAGCTCCTCAGCCGTGAGCTCCTTATCGGCTAGGTAGGACTCATTAGCTACTGCGGCCCCGGAATAGGCTGCCCCCTCTGCTGCGGCCTGGAGAGCCATGGTGCTGGCGGCCTTTGCCGCCGACGGCACTGCGGCTGAGAGCAATGACCTCGACTTGCTGAGGCGCTCCAGTGTCGCCGCTGACAGTGCCAGCGCGCTGGCTGCCCCGACCTTTCCCGCTACCTTTCCCGCTACCTTTCCCGCAGCACCCACCCACCCGCCGCCTGGGATGAACACGGAAGCTATACCCCCAGCCGCGTGGCTTAGCGGGTGCTCTGTCGCGAGCCTGCGCATGACGTCTTTAGAGGCCCCTGAGGCCACCATCAGGCGGTCGAACACCGTAGGGGGTAGCAGCGTCTCGCCGAAGCCTTGGATCCCCGCAGCGACGTCTTCCACGATGTCTGGTACGGGGAAGTCGTAGCCTGGGGCTGGTCCCCGGAAGGCCCTCTCGATGGCTGTGTTGCCTATGGGCTCGGGGGTGATGTCGGGCGCGGGGATCGGTTCATCTGGGCTGTCGACATTATACGGCTCAATAGGGACCACGCCGAGGTCAGCCATTGCCGCGGAAAGGTTAGACCGTGGCATTGTGTAGACTACGCCCTCGGCGTCCTTTACACGTATTGTGGTGGGGCTAACGGGTTCCGGCATCGTCCGCCATACCGTATAATTCTTTGAGAACGTCTGGTTTTATGATGAATTTGTCGCCCGCGGAGTACTTTAAGCCGCGGATCAGGTCTTGATTAGCCATCTGCACAAGTTTTGCTGTTGTTGTATTCTGCAAACGGCTCAGGAGATCCTTCGGATTGCCCATAGACTCCATGCTAAGACGCAACTCAGATCCTGATGGAACGCCCATTTTGTCGAGCTGGTTCTTTTGAGGGAGAATGTAAGAATTCAGGGCGACCAACCTTTTAGCGGCTGGTTTTGTTGGGTTGAGCAAGTCTTGAGGGTCATAGGTGTTTAGGATGTTCTCCAGCTCCTTATAGGCGAAACTAATCTTACGGGCCGCCACCATTGCGTCCCCCATGTCCTTGGACTCGTTGACTGATGGCAACTCGCCAGGGACCAAGACAGTACCGCTCACCCTACGTTCAGTGAATTTATCCTTCCTGGCGTAGTCGATCTCTTGCTCTTTGGCTGACACGCTGGCGAGGCGCTTCTCTTGGTCTATCGCGACCTCGCCCCAACCTTGAGCCGCTTCGTGCTGTGTCTGTTCCCGTAGAACACCTATCTCAGCACCACGGATCTTGCTGTTCGTTGCGTCCTTGGCAATGTCGAGTACCTTGCCGACCTGCTCCCAAGTTGTCGCTACAAATGCCTTCTCTGCGGCTTCAGCGCTGCCGAGATCTCTCTCGAACCGGTCATAGAGATTCATAGCCTTGTCGGCCAGGCGCTCTTTGCCCCTTATAGCCTCCTTCTGGGCCTCGAGGTCAGCTTTGACACGGTTCTGGAGCATGGACATGACATTACTTGACCTTCCGGCCATGCCTGCGCCAATTCCAGATAGGGCAATACCAATAATTCCTAGCAGCTTGTTGCCGGGGCTGTAGTCTTCCAGGAGGCCCTTCTGACGCACGCCCATTCCGACGGCCCGGGTGGCATCGTCGGCTGTCTGACGTACTTTCTTGCTTTGCTCACGCATCCGCTGGCGGTTAATGGCTACGCGATCTGGCAGCTCTCCCGAGTCCATTTTGGACTGCCGCTCACGGAGTGAATTCAGCACTGCGGCCTTGGTCTTATATGCGATTAGGCTGCCGCCCTGCTTGGCTAGCAGGACATCTTCTTCCGCGCGGGCAATGTCCTGCATTCCCTTGGTCTTCATATCCTGAACAGTGTTCTCGGTCTTCTCCAGCTGCGCGTAAGGGCTTCCTTTTCCGTAAACAAGCTGATCCGCATACTGATTGAAAATAGCGTCCTCTTCAGGAGGGGACTCGTTCATGCTGTCAATCAGCCCGGCCGGAAACTCCACAAAAGGCAATGCACCCGGATTCGGTGGGCCTGAGAACGGCGTAGGCTCCCCAAGCGTAGCTACGGGTGCCGCTACAGGCGCCTGTGGTGGTGGTTGGGCTGGTTGGGCTACTGGGGCTGGTGCCGGCGGTGCCTCTGGGGGTGCCGGCGGTGCCGCTGGGGGTGCCGGCGCCAACCCTAGGCGGCTGCGGAGGTCAGCAAGCGCCTCCGGAGTCAGGGCCTCCGTAGCTACCGGGAGCGCCTGGTTGCCGGAGGGTATCGTGAGCTGTGGTGCTGTCGATGCCATTAGAAGCTGCCCCTCGAATTTCTTTGGGCCTCGTCGATGATGTCCTGCTCACTCTGGCCTGGCATACGGCCGGCCTCAGGGTTCATGGGCCCGCTGCCCCGCCGGCCGCCGCCGCCGCCTCCGCTCATTAGGGCGGTTGCGATATTTCCAACTGCTTCGATGCCGGAGCCAATGAGTTGCGCGCGGTTCTGTGCTGCCGCGATGTTTGCGGCATTCTGGCCTGTAAAGAACGTGGCACGTTGCGCCGACAATTCCGATTCGAGCTGCATGGAGGCCATGTTCGCCGATTCTATCGCTGTATAGCCCATTTGCTCGTATTTGAACTTAAGCTCTTCACGTATCCGCTCTGCATCCATGTCCGCGGCGCGGATATTTTGCAGGGCAGTGCCCCACATGCCCTCGGCATCGGCTTGCTCGGCTGCCCGTCCCGCTGCGGCTATGCCAGAGGCCTCGAGATTCTGTGAGGACAGCGCTTGCCCGAGATTACGCTGTTGGAGGCCGGCATTACCGAAACCCTGCATGGAAGCTGCGAAGGCCATCTGCTGCGCGGCGTTTGCTTCTTGGGTTCGCTGGAACTGCATCTCGGCTTGAGATGGCACCTTCCCCATTGCCCGTCTTCTTAGGGCCGCGACAACCTCCTCTTGCTGGTCTCGGGTCCCGTATGGGTCCCCAAAGCTCCCGGGGCTATCATAGCTACTAGCCTCCTTCGCATATCCTTGCGCGAGGTTGCGGTAATCTATTGCGGCTCGGTTATAGACCCCGCGATCTATCCGCTGCTCTATCTGCTGCGTTAACCCCGGTTCGCGGACTAATTTTCCATCATCACCAGCCATGTTCTTTCCCCCGCTGTCGTCGCCCCAAATGCCTCTTTCGTATTCCTGCCGTTCCTTCGAATCGTCTTCGTAGTCCTTGCCTCCCCATGTGATGGTCATTTATCACCCTAGCCTCTTCGCATCGGGAAGACGGAACGTGCCTGTCTTGAGACCCATGCATAGCGTTAGGTTCGCCAAGATATATGCCTCACCCGGAGTGTCTGACGTATCCTCGAACTGCAGCTTAATCGACTCGCACTTTTGACGCGATAGTTTGGCCTCGAATTGATATACCGCGTCATTAGTAGAACCATACACCGGATCGGCCCCGTAAGGCCCGATTGTTCCGTAGAATATCTGTGGCAATGCCTTGGATGTGTCCCAAGTCAGCTGCTGATCGACATATGGCTGATAGTCAAATGATGCGCGAACCAACAGGTTGTGCACCGTACGGAAATCACCGAGCACTGCGATGTTGTAGATCCTATGCCAGCCCTTCACGCCTGCCGATTTTATCCAGGCCGTCTCAAGCAGCAGCGGAATGTTTCGCGTTAGGTCTAGGTACTGGCCACGGGTCTCGGCCATGGCATTACCATCGCTACGAAGATGCACGTACCTGTCACCCCAAAGGACAGCGTCAACGCCGATGAAGTTAGTGAATGTCCCCCAAGCTTTGAACAGGTAATCGTAAAGGAGCGTCTCGCCAGCGTCAGTTAGGAAACGGATCTGGTTTCTGTCGTCAACAAGCGTAGCATCAACCACCGTCTGGCCGTTAAACCGCTCGACTGGTGCACCTGTGTACTTGATATCAAGCGATCTCGTTAGGGAGTAAATACCCTTCGTCGACTTGAAATATATGCCGTCAGACGTGTCTATGACGCTCCGGAAATCGACACAGCCAACATCAGAGTTCACCAGCTGAAGCGATGTGAAGCTATCCTGCTGACCCAGATTGTTGGGGCCGTCGCCGGTCATGACGAATATTCGCGACTTCTCAAAAGCAACTATCTTGCTATCAAGAGCTCCAAGGGCCGTTATGTCTCTCATCGGCTTGATCTGTAGCGCCAAGTTGAACGCCACACCCTGGCCGTTAACGGTCTTCTTGGAGTACCAGATATTGCCGTTTTCGGTGTCTGCCAGCCAGACACGGTTTTTCGCGAATAGGCATACCGTTGCCGATGGAGGGGCGTCGTTGGAGAGTACCTTGCCGGTTGTGTATATCAGCTGCTGAATCCCGATTTCGGCGTCGGAGATGTCGTCTGTGAAGGTCACGAAACCGGTCGTGGTGTTCCAGGATAGTGGTATTAGAATCGGTAGCTCAAAGAAGATCGTACCATTGTCCTTGGTTCGGTAGACCCTAACCCTGGCGGAGTCCCTGTTTGGGGGGATCTTGTCCGTCCAGCCAGGGGTATAGATCACCAGGTCTACCGATTGAAATGCCGGGGATACCGCAAAATCTACCGATGGTGACGAACGCTGAAGCTGCCCCTGATTGTCGATCCACTCGTACACAAACTGGTACGTATAATTACCGTTAAGAAAACCGGGGGCGCCTACGTCCGCTTTTCCGTCAGGCTGAACGAGAAACCCTAGCTCCGTCAGGGACTCGCCATCGTAGGCCTTCATCAGCCCAGAAGCCATTAGCAAGTTACGGTCAACCTGCACCATGCACGGCCTGGGATGTGTGAAATCGAATGTGACCTCAACAATATCCGTAGTGAACCGTGCTCGTTGTAAGACAGGAGAGGGCAGAAGCTTCCCGCGCTTCTTCACCGCCAGCTTCCACACCCCAGGGCTCGACTCTACTGGATCGAGCGCATAACCGAATTTGTAATCGTCGGCTTCAGCGTAGAGGAACCTGCTGTACATGGTGCCGGTGTCGGCATCGATTAGGAAGTATGCAGGGTCATACTGAGAACTCCACTGCGTGGCAAATATCGTCCGAGTCCCGACAACAAACGGGTTCGCCAGAGGTACGCCGCCTACCTTGAAGTCAAAAGCAGCTGTCGTGATGATCCCAACGGAGTCCGTGACGGCCTTGCGGACGACATCGCGCTGCGGCGCAAAAAATGGTTCTACCCGGTTACCCCAAAACAAAAACTGTTCGCCATTTGGTCCGGTGACCCCTGCGGGACGGACACCACTTGCAATGTCCACGGCGTCAGTTGAGACCTGGGTGCTGTTGATTAACGTAAATGTCTGGTCATAAACCCTTACCCGGTACTCAACACCAAGCTCACGGGTGAAGAGGACAACATTGTTGTTGTTCGGGTCTGTATGCACGTGGATTTGGTCGATGGTGCCGCCAACCACAGCGAACTCGACAGGGAAGCCGTTACCAGGGCCTCCCTTGACCCCAGTATCCGTCATGTATGCGAGATGCACATTCCCATCGGTATGCGTCCAAGCGACCACCGCAGAGCCACCGAAGGCCGCTGACGGGGTGACGTCGTATGCGACTTGCGTGTATTCTAGGTCAAACGTGCTATTGCCCGTGATTGCCGCATCGCCGGCGCATGGGATTGGGAAGAACCGCAATAATGTTGACGGTGCCTCTAGGCCGTAGAGCATAAACATCGTAGCGCCGATGGTCACGGCCTGCGGGTCTATGGCGGTAGTCTCTATTAGGTCGTTTGTATAGTAGCTCACCCCTGTGAGACGGTCTTGCGCTGTGGCTAATGAGCCATCTAGGACGGATGTTTCCCTCCCCCAGCCATAGGCCGAAGACTCCCCGCATGTGGCGATCGTCGGTCTGTAGTAGAAGTTTTCATCAGAAACCAGGCACTTCACCGAGACCTTTAGATGGCAGTGTGCCCCCTTGGGCACCCAGGAGTCGCTATTCGTGGTGCGGCTGTACAGTTGGTCGTCGGTGAGTAGGAGCAACTCATCAAAGAAGGTCGCGAGGCTGCGGCCGCTGGTAAGCTCCGTGTCCGTTGGGAATATCTTCCGGTTGAGCGACTGGTAACCGAAGCGCTTTTTGATGCTGCCATGGCGCGTAAACACGCCATTTTCTAGGCGAGTTAGGTATGGGGGCTCGACAAGCAGGCCGTCCGTCTTGGTGTCCAGACCAGACGTGAAGTTGTAGCCTACGATCTGCTTTTGCAGCGCCATTAAACGGTTGTACCTATGATGGCGAAGTTAAACTGCACCTGTGCCGGAGTACCTGTGTCGTCAAAGATGTTCGCCACGAGAGTTGTGGTGGATGTGAAATAGGTCG
>Ga0307378_10005515_pt1 | contig 17604 bp, 9 predicted proteins | sample UN1MG_FD_202238 | JGI IMG/M metagenome (GOLD analysis project Ga0307378, IMG submission 202238) | Soil microbial communities from Risofladan, Vaasa, Finland - UN-1 | ecosystem: Environmental > Terrestrial > Soil > Coastal area > Acid sulfate soil | place: Finland: Risofladan, Vaasa | collected... | reverse complement strand
GGTTTTCTATCTCGAAAATAGATCTCTGACGGTCGGTTGGTCTGAACATGAGGCAAATATAAGCATTGCTTCAGGAATGTCACCTCTTGGGATTGTTCTGGTGTACTTTCTTCTCAGGAATCAAGTGTCGGGGTCTGACCCCTCTCGCTTCCTCTGCTGTGCCAATAGCTGGAGTATGGACTCGCGCTTCTTCTTTAGATCCAGGCGCCGCTTCTCCAGCTCGTCCTCCAGTTTCATTAGTTTCTCGGCGCACTCCTTTTGTTCCTTGGCGACCGTGGTCAGCTTGGCTTTGGCGACCTGCACGGCGGAACGCTCCTTGGTCAGTAGCGCCTGTTCTTTTTCACCAAGTTCCCTTTCCCGGGCCAGGCTGGCGCGTGTCTCCTCGGTTAGCGTGTCGAGCTCCTCTTTTTGGCGGATGAGCCCGGCGACCGTGCGCTCGAGCCCTTGCTGTTGTTGCCTGACGGATTCGCGCTTGTCCTTGAACCCGGCCAAATCCTCGCTCAGTTGTTCGCGTTGTTGCTGAAACTCGGTCTGTTCCCGCTCGAGCCGTTCGCGCTGCTGGCTCAGTTCGGCGGTTTGCCGCTCAAAATCGTCTGCTAACCGGCGGCGTTCTTCTTCCAGGGCGGTCAGTTCGTTCTGAGCCGTCTCGATCACGGCCCGCTCCTTCGACAGCTTATTCCTCTCGATGGCCAAAGCAGCCCCGACCTCCTCGGTCTCCTTCGCTTTCTCGCCCAGCGCAGCCTCGCGCTTTTCCAGGTCTTCGATCTTCTGCATCAACTCCTGCTGCTCATTGAAGAGAGTTTCCTGCTGCTCGACGAAGACGGACCGATCTTCGGACAAGCGGTCTTCTTGCTCTCTCATTTCCCGGCCGGCCTGCTCCACTTCTTCGCGTTGTGAATCGAATCCGGCGACGCGCTGTTCGAATTCCTCCACACCAGCCCGCAACTCGGCCTGCTCTTTGGCCAGTACCGAGCGGGCTGCTTCACCGGCCGCCCTTGCCGAGGCCAGGTGATCCCGATCATGGGCCAACTCCTCGGCCTGTTTCTCAAGCACCGCTTTCCGGTCGGACACCTCATCCGTAAGCACATCAAGCTCCCGGCGCCGCTCGTCTAGAAATGCTTGCTCGCCCGCGACATGTTCTCTTTGGGACTTGATCTCCTCACCTGACTGCTCGAGCTCTAGCTGTTGTTGCCTGAAGGATTCGCGCTTGTGCTTGAACCCGGCCATATCCTCGCTCAGATGTTCGCGTTGTTGCTGGAACTCGAACTGTTCCCGATCGAGCCGTTCGCGCTGCCGGCTCAATTCGGCGGTTTGCCGCTTAAAATCGCCTGCCAGCCGATGGCGTTCTTCTTCCCGGGCGGTCAGTTCGTTCTGAGCCGCCTCGATCGCGTCCCGCTCCTCCGACAGCTTGTTCCGCTCGATGGCCAGAGCGTCCCCGGCATCCTTTGTCTCCTTTGCTTTCTCGACCAGCGCCGCCTCGCGTTTTTCCAGGTCTTCGATCTTCTGGATAAACTCCTGCTGCTCACCCAAGAGGATTTTCTGCTGTTCGAATTCCTCCACACCAGCCCGCAATTCGGCCTGCTCGTTGGCCACCACCGCGCGGGCCGCTTCACCGGCCGCCTGTGCCGAGGCCAGGTGCTCACGATCACGGGCCAACTCCTCGGCCTGTTTCTCAAGTACCGCTTTCCGGCCGGCCACCTCAACCGTAAGCACGTCAAGCACCCGACGATCCTCGGCCAGACGTTCCCGCTCGAGATCTATCCCGGCGCGGGTCTCACGGGCTTTTTCGTAGAGTACCTTTTGCTTTTTGGTCAGTTCGGCGGCCAGCTGTTCCTGCTTCTGCTGTTGTTGGGCAAGAGCTCTCCGTCTCTCGTCCGATTTGGATTTCTCTCGGGCTTGATGTTCTTTCAAGAGCCGGACATCCTCTCGCTTCTTCTCGATAGCTTCATGTTGCTGCTTAAGATCTTGCGACCACCTGTCGAGCTCATCTGCACGGGTTTGAACTTCTTTCCCTCGCTCCTCCGTTTCTTTACAAGCGGCTGCCAGAGAAGCATGTGCGGCTTCGATCATGCGCCGTTCTTCTTCCATATTGGCACGCTTTTCCAATAGCGCCCGTTCGCGCCTGTTCAGATCTTGTTCTCGCAGTGCGCCAGCAGCCTGCTGTTCCAGCAAACCCTGTTTTTCCCGTTCGATTGCCGCCTCGAAGCTTCGAACCTCCTCCCACTTGTCCGCCAGCCCAAGCTCCTGGGCCTCGACTGCCGAGCGCTGGCCGCCCAGCACCCGGAGTTCCCGGTCCAGGTCACCCCGGGCTTGCCCAACCGCGGCCCGTTCCTCGACGATCTGATTTCTATGGGACTCGATCTCCTCCCGGATCAGGGCAATTTCTCTCTCGTCGCGATCGATCTGCCGGCGACGCTCCTCGAAAGCCTTCTGGCGGGCCTCTTCCTCCATTCGCTTTTTGTCTTCGGCTTCGGCCCGCTCGCGCTCGCGGGAGTCGAGCCAGTTCAGGCAGGCCGCCCGGCCGATTTCGAAGCTGCCGTCCGGTCCGAGTTCGAGGACGATTTCGTACAACTCGACGGCCTCTTGGTAGAGGGATTCGTCGCCCGATTCCTCGGCTCTGTTTCTCAATATGTCGGCCAAGTAGCCATGGGCCAGCGAAGGTTGCTCGAGGGCGATGATCCGTCGAAGATATTCCTCGGCCTGCCCGAACGCCCCTTTCTCGATAGCAATCTCGGCCATGTCGAACAGCGATTGGATGCCCCGGGGGTTGATCTTCAGGCGGAATTTGGCCTTTTCCTCGAGCGCCGATAGCACGAATTCGGAGAGTTTACTCAGCGAATCGTGTTGACCCTCGGCCTTGAATTGAACACCGAAGCCGGCGTCCATGCCCTCGCCCCCGGTGCGCACCACCTTGCCGACGACGAGCACCGGTTGCGAGCTGCGCTCGAGATTCAAGGCGAGTTCGATCTCGGTGCCAACGGCCAGAGACTGACTGGAGCGCAGAAAAACGCCACTGCCACTGATGTCCTTGGTAAAGGCGAAAGTGGAATTGTCGCCGTTCTCGAAGTCAACCCGCTTGCTGACGTTCAAGCGCTTGTTGGCGCGCTGGTTTCTATCGGCGTTAGACTCGTCCATAGATACCCGCCCTGCCACGAATCAAGGAGGGCCGGCCCTCTATTCCCCGTAGGGAGTCATGTAGCCGGCCTGGGGCAGCAGGATGTTGAGCTGGCTTCCGGGAATCTGCTCATCGACATCCGCCGTGTCCAGCAGTGCGCCGGTGGGCAACAGGTCGCCGCCGTCCATCCCGTCGAACAGGTCGATGCCGTGACCGCCGCCCGAGGCCTGCTCGAAACCTATAGCCACTCCGCTGGCCGAACCGATGGCGTGTTCGAAATTGCTCCATGAACTCAGGTAACGAAACTCGATCATCCCTGAGCCTGCGTGGAAGATTGCCTCGAAGGTCAGCCCGCAGCCATGGCCCGCGCAGGCTGCCGCGCAGGCACAGCTGGTGTCGTCGCAGTCTGTCAGGCCGTCACTGTCGTCGTCGACATTGTTGGTGCACAGCGGCTCGCCCAGTTCCTGTTCGTCGGGCAACAGGCCGAAAAAGTTGATCGTGTAGTCATAGTCCGCCCGATCCCACTGGACCATAACGCGGCGCTCGGAACCCGAACTTTCATCGAGCCAGTAGACATTCGAACGATCGTTTTGCTCCATGCGCAGGTCGCTCCAGAAGGGAGCCGCCTGGAAGACAGGCTGCGCCCCGTCAATCAGGGTCGCGGAGCCGGCATCAAGGCTGGCGTCCCCGCCGCCCGCGTAGTCGAGGAAATGAATGTAGCCGTCGGCGCAGACATTCATGAAGTCGCGTGCCCGCCCGTCTATGTACAGCGGCTGGTCGAAGTCCACCCTCTGGCAACAGTCGTCACAGTTGCTGACCTCGGCAAGCAACTGACCGCGGGTGCCGCCCGCCAGGGGGTCGTAACTTGCCAGGTCGTCGAACCACTCCACGCCCCGTAAGGCGTAATCGCCGCTCGGCCGGCCCTGTGGCCAGAACAGGTAGTAGCCGTCGAAGTCGTCGCTGCCGGGCCCGCTGTCATTGAACACCAGCAGGCCGTTTTCGCCGGCCAGGCTCTCCGGGCTTCCGCCCTCGTCCACCAGCCCGATCGAAGCGTCAGCACCGTTGATCCTCCCCTCCTGGCACCAGTGGCCGTCGAGTGTCCCGTCGAAGTTGGTCTCCTTGGGATAGACAAAGGCAATCATCCCGCTGGCCGGCCACCACTTCATCTCGAGCGTCATGATCGAACGGGTCGAGTCATCCTCGGCGCAGCCGTAGAAGGCGGCCCGGTGCCACTGGACTACCAGGTAGTCGTCGAAGTTGCCCTGTGTGCCGTCTTCGATCTGCCCATCGGGGCCGGGCATGTGCTTGGTGTAGATCTCGCCGAAGCGCGAGAAGTCGCCGTAGGTCGTCGCCGGATCGGCCGGCGGCTCCTGGCGCGGATCGTTTATGAAGGTCAGATCATCAAAGAATGCCCGCGCCTGGGCCGCGCCGCTGCCGTCGTTTACCGGATCGCCGGGCTGGTCTCCGGCGTCTGGGTCGAATACCGTCCCGCCGACATTAGCGAAGGCGAACAGTGTCTGGCTGCTGTCGGCCGGGGCCAGCGGGTTGTCCTTGTTCATTAACACCACTCCGTTGGCCGAGATCGAGATGTAACGGTAGCGGCGGTTGTAGAACCAGAATCCTTCGGCGTCGGCTCCGAGTCCATCGGGGGAGACGAATCCCAACTGCCCTGCCAGGTCGAGCAGCACCGAGCCGTCGTCACAGGCCAGACGCTGTGCTTCTGAGGCCGGGCCGGAGCCCATGAAATCGCCGCAGTGGACCCCGGTGTCGTAGGGGCTTGCAAGGTCGAGAAGGTGCGGCCTGCCGTCGAAGGAGATGTCCTCGAAGACGTTGGCGTAGTCGAAGTCGGCAGCACGGCAGGTGTGCGCGCACGCTCCGCCGAAGCAGGCGTTACCCAGGCAGGCGGCGACACCCTTGGTGCACGAATCGACCTGGACCTCATGTGAAGTGCAGGCGCCCGACTGACAGACGGGCTGCAGGACGCGGTCGCCCTGCGCATCGCAGCTTGGCTCGCCGCAGGGCGTGCCGTCGGCCAGGTCGTGGTAGCTTGTGCATGCGTTGTTCAGACAGACGCCCTGCAAGGTGCAAGCGCCGGCGTCTGCGCAAGATTGCCCGTTTTCTGGATTGCCGGCCAGACCCGAGTCGGCCGGAAGCGCTTCGTTCCACGGACGGCAGGCCCCAAAATAGCACACGTAGCGTGTGCAGGCGTTGCCCGAGCCGGGCGAATCAGGATCGTAGGTCGTATCGTAGAGCTGCCTGCAGGCGCGCTCCTCCCAGCCGTCGGCGTCCAATGAATTGCCGTTGGCGGCCATCTGGTCGGCCGTGACCAGTCCGAAGAAACCGGCGAAGGTAACGCAGGCCGATTGTGTGCCGCCCTGCGGACCGTCGATGTCCAGGCAGCCCTCGTCACAAGGGATGCCGTTGGTATCGCAGTTCGTCCCGTCTGGAGCCGAACCGCCGCCGCTGCAGTTTCCGGCACCGTCGCAAAGACCACGAACCTGGCACTGGCCCTCGGAGCCGCAGACCGAGTTGAGCGGTTCGAAGCCGGCGTCGGGAACGCAGGCGCCGGCAGCGCAGGTTGCGAACAGGCAGTCCCCATCATCGATATCGGCCGCGTCGCCACAGGGCAGTCCCTCCGCCAGCGGATCGGCCATGCCTACGCACTGGCCCGAGATACACTCGTCCAAAGTACAGACGGTACCGTCGTCGCAGGGGTTGGTGTTGTCGTTGACCGCCGTACACGCTCCGCCCACACATTTCAGGTCGGAGCAAGGGTTCTGGGGATTGATACCATCACAGCCTGGAGCCGGACCATCGAACTGCAGGTGCGCGCAGCCCCCCTGGCCGTTGCACTGGTCTACCGTGCACGGGTTGCCGTCGTCACAGCTTGAATTTGGCACGTTGCCCCAGGCGTGTACCTGGCAGGCGCCGGCATTGCACCAGCCGTCGCAGCTGTTGCCGTTCTGGTCGAGATCGCAAGCCGAGAGATCGGGTGCCCTGCCAACCGCCACGCCGCAGCTGCCGGTCTCAGTGCACTCAAATGCGACATAACAGCCGCGATCGGCGGGCAAGACGGGGTTTCCGTCGAGGTCGACGATTCCCGTCGATATGGGCGGCGAGCAGGTTTCGCCGTAGCCGCGGGGAGCGTCGTTGGCCCTGCATAAACCATCGGCACAGGCGCCTGAGGCTGTGCAGGTCGTCTCCCCGTCATCGCACTCGTTTCCGTTTTGCAAGGAGCTATCGATTACGCACTGGCCCGCAAGGCAAGCCTGTGCGTAGCATTCCAGCCGGTGACCGGCGGGCAGGTCTTCGGGCGCGGGTAACTCCAGATCAACCACGTCACAGGGCGAGCCGTCGGGCAGGGTTGTCACATGACACTCTCCCCCGAGGCATACCCCGTGATTTTCGTTACAAGGATTTATTGGCACGATGTGACAACGGGTTCCGTCCGGCTGGGACACCAGATCCACCGTGCCGGAGGCGGCGTTGAAAACCGGCCGGCTGCACTCGTTGGTATCATCGGTCAGGCGGCTGAGTTCTACGCACTCGCCACGGTAGTTGCAGCGTCCGACGGTCGATGGATCACCATCCATCTCACAGGACGTCGCCGAATCGGATGTAGGCTGCGCGTTGTCGAAGTCGGGGTCGTTGGGATCATCGCTTGTGTATTTTTCGGCACAGATTCCCGATTGGCACATGTCCGCGCCGTCGCAGGGGTTGGCGTTGACGCAGCCGCCGCCCTCGTTGGAAGCCTGGGGCAGGCAGACCGAAACCCCCAACCCGCTGACGTCGCGGCAGTAACCCACGTCGCACACCAGGTCTTCGGCAGCCAATCCCAGCCCCACCATGTCGTCGGTAGTCAGCGTGCAGCCCGTTCCGTCGACCACCGGGTTGGTCCGGCAGTCGGCGTTGGCGTCGCAAGCCGGGGCGTTGCAACGCGTGTCATCCTCGCCGCAGGGATCGCCCAGGTGTGAAGCCAGATTAGGATCTGCCAGGCAGGCGCCGGCCTGACAAATCAGGTCGCGGCAGTCGCTCAACTGACCGCAGACGATGCCGTCGGTCAGGTTAGCGCCGTCCACGCAGCGGCCCAGGCCGAGCACGTCCTCGCAGTGGTGCTCGCGGCACGGATTCTGCCCGTTGCAAACTCGCATGTCGCTCACCGGCTGCAAGTCGACGCAGACACCCTTGTCGCAGGCGCCTTCCTCGCACTCGTTGGTCGGGCTCGGGCACAACAGTCCGTCGTTGGCTCCGTCGCGCAGGCCGACGCACTCACCCGCCTGGCAGGCACTGGTGGCGGTACACGGGTTGCCGTCATCGCAAGCGACTCCGTCTGCTGCCCCGGCGACCACCACTCCCCTGATCAAATCGCAGGCGTATTCGCGGCACTCGACACCCGCGCCGATGATGCCGGCCGGATCGCGAAGCTGATCGTCGGGTTCGGGATTATCGACGTCGGGAACCTCGTTGGCAAGGACCAGCAGGTCGCGACCCGGCAAGCAGGCCGCGTCGTGGCAATAGTCGCCCGCGGTGCAGGCGCTGCCGTCGCTGCAGGGCGTGCCGTGGGGTTGGCTGGTCCCGCCGCACTGGCCGTACATGTGGCAGACGTCACCGAAGGTGCATCCGTTGCCGTTGTTGCAGGCTTGGCCGACCTTGTTCAGGTCGACCACGAAATCGACCTGTCCGGTGCGCGTGTTGCACTCGCGCATGCGGCAGGACGGGTTGAGATCCAGCCCGTCCTGCACCGGCGCGGTCTGCACAACCTCGGCGTTGACGATCGCCGCGCACAGTCCGTTCTGACAGGTCCAGTTGACGCAGTCGCCGTTTGCCCGCCCGGCGTCCGGGTCCGAACAATCGACCCGGTCGAGGCTGTTCATGTGCGGGCTATCGCCGGCGCCAAGCGCGCATTCGTACTGCAGGCAGGGATTGGCGATATCCTCGTAAGTAATTCCTCCCAGGCCCAACTCGACGGCCTCTTCTGGCGTATAGGGTTCGTTGCGGCGGGCGCCGTTAGCGTCGCAGAAGTCGCGCGTGCACTCGTCGCCGTCGTCGATCGTCTCGCCGTTGACGTCAACGGTGTAGTCGCCGCTGCAAATCCCGTCTCGGCAGGCATCGGCCGAAGAGCACACGTCGCCGTCGTCGCAGGACGTACCGGCGAGCGGGGCCGGGTCGTGGGTGATCTCCCCGCTGGCCGGGTCACAGCTATCCTCGGTGCAGGCGTTCTCATCATCCAGGCTGGGCAACGAAGTTCCCTGGCAAACCCCCACAGCGCACATGTCCGCCACGGTGCAGGCATCGCCGTCGTCGCAAGGCGTGCCGTCATCGGACTGCGCGCAATCGATACCGCTGCCGTAGCAATAACCCCGCCCGTCCGCAGTCTCACGATACTCGAGTCCCAGCCCCTCGCAGAAGGCCTGGTCGATAGTAGTGCCCGATCCGCCGCAGGCCGAAAACAAGAACGACAAGCACCCAAGGGCCAGCGCAACCGCTAACGACATGTATCCAGCAGCTTTCATTGAATCGCTCCTTTGCTCCGAATCTTCAAACACAATATTCCGATAGTTGAGCACGGACACCCCACGGGCGTCAATTCCGACATGATTCAACTGAACAGGTGTGATCTTGTCGAGACGTTCCAGGCACGACGTAAAATTAGTTTACTATTCTCGGGCTATTCTCGGATCGAAGTCCCAGATAATAACGGTCGTATCGAAGCCGCCGGAAGCGATCCGTTTGCCGTCGGGCGCGAAGGTCACCGCCGACACCGGGCCCTGGTGCCCTTCGTACACGGACAGCTCCCGACCGTCCGGGACACGGTGTACCCGGACCCGGGAGTCGTAGTTGGCGTGGGCCAGCCAGCGTCCGTCGGGAGAGAAGTCTAGAGCCATCACATACCCTCCGTATTCCTCAGACTTACCCAGCGGTTCACAGCTTTGGCCGTCGAGCCAGAGGATGGAACGATCCACCCCGACCGCGACCAAGCGTCCCTCGACAGAGACTGCTAGGGAGTAGATGAATCCCCGAATCTCCGGGCTCCGGCAGCGCCGGGTTCCCGTCTCCAGGTCCCAGACTTCCAGCCGACGGCGTTGCAGAGGCTGGACCACCAGGGTGGTATTGTCGACAGAGTAGCCGCTCAGCAGTATACCGGGGCGCACACCGAGGCTGCGCGCCATGCACGGGGCCGGCCCGGCACGAACCAGACCCGCCCCGTAGCGGCCGGACAGGCCAAATACCTTCTGGATGTTTTCCAGCCCGAGGCGGGCCGTACCCGGCTTTTCGAAAGCCAGTTCCTCACCGTTGGATGCATCCCAGATGCCGACCTGCCCGCTACGATCCAGGCTCGCCACATGCCGTCCATCCGGTGAGAACACGACCGATTCCAGCGACGCGGAGTGGATCCGCCTTCGGCGCAGGACCTTCCCGGATGATGGATCGACGACGACCACCTTCCCTAAACCCCAGACGAGCAGGAATCGCCGGTTCCAGTCCAGCCATATCTCGCCGTGCCACAAACTGAGATTCCCGGTGGCGTTCTCCCAGACTTGCCCGATACGAGCCGTGGGCCTCAAAGTGTGCGTACCCAAGATCGTCAGGAGTCCCTCTCGATCGAGCATCGCCACCCGGCGCCCATCTGTTGAAAAAGCCAAGGCCACACCGTGCTCGAGCCGCTTGCCCACGATCATGATTCCCCGGCGCACGTCCCAAATCACCAGTGCATGCACCCCCGAAGTGGCCAGCAAGCGATTGTCCGCCGAAAAAGCAGCCGCACGGACGGCGAGTTGGTGGCCCCAGAGCTTCCAGAGTTTTCTGCGGTCCCGGTGCCGTACCACGATGGCGTATCCCCGATCATAGCCGCAGGCCACCAACTTGAAATCATCCGAGACCGCCGTGCAGGTCGGAAACCGCGGTATCGGACCGCACAACTCCATCCAGCCCTGCTTTCGCGCAGGATTGAAACGCGCTGAGCCAATCCGGATCTTCGCCCCGGTCGGCAGTTGGTCCCCGTATGTATCGGTCCGTTCAGGTCCGTCCCGGTCTTCATAGGAAGGAATACCCTCCAGCGAAAACGGATCCGTCCTGGTCGGCGCACGGCGCGGCTTCCTGCAACCGGTCCAGGTCCCGCTGGCGCCCAGCGCGGCTGCAAGACATGCAATTAATAGAACACTGCGCAAGAGCATCATAGACTCTGGGACAAGCAATGCAGTCGATAGGTTCCCAAGGTAGCATCGCGCAGGCTCTTCAGTAACCGACGACAGTTCACGTACAAGTGACTATGAAAAACAGCTTGCGACATCGAACCGAATGGAGATAGGTCTTTGCGCGTGTCTTGGGACAAGACAATTGACCGGTTTCGCGGAAAGAGAGCGCTTGCAGCCCTGCTCCTGCTGACGGTGTTGTCGTTTCTTGTTCGCTTCTTGTTTCTTTTATCCAAACCCCACCCGTTCGGATTCGATGGCTACTATTACGTCACTCAGCTAACCAGGTTCGTCATTTCCGGTCATTTACACAGCCCGGAATCTTCTTGGGTGGTATGGCTCATGGTGCCTCTCAGGTTTGTGTTGGGGGACTCCATACTGGCGGTCAAGCTTGCCGGTGCCGGCCTTGCGGCGCTGTGTGTACCCGCCGCCTTCTGGGCGGTTAGTGCCTTTGGTTCGGATCGAGCGGAAGGCTACAGCAAGGACGGCTTTCATATCGCTTCTTGGATGGCTGCTGTCTGGGCTGCCGGGTCTCCCGTCTTGAGCCTGATGGCCGCAGAATTTCCGAAAAACCTCGGCATGATTACGACAGGGCTTTGCTTTTGGGCTCTGTGGTGGAGTAAACCCAACGGCAAGTTGCACTGGCTAGGCTTGGGGATCTTCGCAGTGCTGACCTTGACCGCCCATCGCCTGGGTATTCTCCTGCTTCTGATAGCAATCAGCGGAACGCTTTTCGAGCGCTGGATGCAACCAGGGAGTCCGCAAACTCAAAAACCAAGAGCTTGGTTATTGCCCTCGGTTTTGGCTGGAATCGTGGTCTTGTTCGGTTGCTTGAGTTACCTTTTACCCAACTTGTTGCATCCAAGCGATCTGGAACGGCTGAAAGGGGCCTTGGATACTCGACCAGCTTGGCTGCCCTTTGCCTATTTTGGTCTCTGGTCTCCATCCTGGGCCTTGCGGATCGAAATTGGTGCCGGATGGCCCTTGCTGTTTATTATGGGTTCAGCTTTTGTTCGAATAAAAAAAATGCGTCCATGGTTGATCGTGTTCGCAGCGGCTTTTCTGCTTTGCAACTTTCCCTTTTGGAACAGCCACCGGCTGGATTTGGGATATCGATTGGGCTTGCTCGGCCCGCTGTCAACCCTGTTTCCCGTCATCTTGCTGTTGTGGTTCCGCCACTCAAAGGCCCCAGCCCGCAGACGCCCTGTCGCTGTTGCAGGCGTTGCCTTTTGCTGTCTGGGCTGGCTCTTCCTTTCACCCATTGGAATACAGACGGCAAGGATGCCGCCATACGGTCGATATCGGGCAATGCTTGCCCGAATTCCCAAACCCTATCCCCAAAAAGTGATTGCTCATTCCGGAATGAATTTTTACTACGGTCATCTGACCCGGCATCCGGCCGTAGCCTGGGCTCCTCTGCCGTCCGAAAACCGAAAGGAGATCTTTCGAATTGCCTGGGGCATTCGTGACGGAGAATGGCTGGCATTTCTGGCACACTACGACGTTGATCCCGCACCGTTACGGCTGGATCCAGACTATACCTATATTCGGGAAGATGTTTGGGAAGCTTTTGTGAAATGGGCGGAGAAATCAGGGGACGAAGATATTCTTGAACGAATCTACTCTTCAAAAAATCCCCACCGAACCAAGCCCGATTACCTTCAAAGAAACTGGAAGAGCGATCCTAATAAAACAGATCTGTAATGGCCATTCCTTCCACCACGATCGCATTTCCCCCGACCAGGGTGTTGAAAATTTCGGTAAATCTATCATCATCACGGCATAGATCACGATCGCCGCTATAATTGTTTCCAAAGAAGCTTATGCGATCTTTTTTACATGCCACCTTGAATCGAGCCGGACTTTTTTCCCACCTGCGCACCAGCTCTAATAAACGCTTGCGGCCCAAATCCTCGACTCTGGCAATCCTCAGGCTGCCGCCGACGATTCGGGTTTTTGTGTTTTTTGTAATAACCTCATAGTTCATATTTATGTCCTGTCCGATCTGTTGTCTACGTGCGTATAGATCTACCTTGCTCCATGGTCCCTGCTTACCAAGATTGCTCCTCGGCACCCAGATGCCCTCGATGGACTCGGAGACGATCTTGGCTTCATCACCTGCTGCAATCTGGCTGTAATAGACGAAGCGATGGTTAGAACGCAGCCTGAGCTTGCGAAGTCCAAAGTCACTGAGTTTTCTGTCCTCGGCCATGACCACCGACCCGCTGTAAAGACGACAAAAGCTTTCGTACTGCCGGTCCATGACGGAATACATTGGTTGATTGGTTAAACTTTTCTTGAGGTCTGAACTCAGCTTTGCCTGGTCGTCGGTCTCTATCGTGAAGTAGCCATTCTTGTCGCTGAAACGCAGCTCGCTTATCACCAGGTCCTGGTAGCGTGTGCCCGCCTTGGTTTTTGCGATCTCGAGGGTGAGTTTCTTGATTTTACCCTTGGAACTCCAGTCAAGTACCGAAGCCCCCTGCCTATCCGGAACTGCCAATTCAGTGACAGAGCCCTGATCGGCCGAAACCCTGAGACCCGCAACCCGCGCGTTTTTATGAAAATGGTCCATGGAGCGTTGATAGCCGTTGTAGATCTGGATTCCGGTGATTTCTTGCGGCTTATCAAATGTAACCGTTATTCTCTCGCCCTTTCCGAGCCCGGCCACGCCCTCCACCCAGCCATAGTCCACGCTTTGGTCGAATAGATACGATTTGTGATAGGCCGCCTCGGGTTTCAGGGTTGAGCTCACCTCGACTCCGGCCCTGGCCGCACGAGGCGGCTTGACATCCAGTCTCGTCCGGCCACGAAAGAAAGTTACTTCGCCTATACAGGCACCGGCCTTGGCGTTGTTGAAACGCAAAAACAAAGATCGAAGCGACAGATCACCTTTTGCCGATAAAAAAATCTTGGCGCTACCCTTCACCAGGCTGACTCGCCCTCGAACGGAATTCACAAAGGGAATCACGTCAAAATCAGTGCTGCCGGGACAAGACGTTATGTCAACATGACTGACCCCGGTGGAGTCTTCGAAGCGAAACAGAACACCCTCCAGCCGCGGGTCGCCCGCCGGTTGCCAGCCGCTTTGTTCCTTGCCGTCCAGAAGATTACCGGCATGTTCGCCAGAGGTGACCTGTAAAGCCTGCAGTCTCAGGGCGCCCTGCTCAGCCGGGAGATTGCGGCCAAAAAACAAAACGCTGACAATGATAAACAAGACAGTTTTCTTTTTGACTATCATGACGATTTTCCTCGGCTTGGTTTTGGCTTTTCATAAATATAGTGTCCGGCCGCCGTATGCAGGTCTGAATCAGATATATCCGAAAAGCGTCTGCTCAGGAAATCTCTCCGAAGTCCAGCCACGCCCTGCAACTGATCTCCTTCGTTCAGCCAGATATTGTCCGGCAACACCAGGCGCAACAAGCTGCGCTTGGCAAATCCCTTCTCTTCGAAGACAGACGCCACTTCGTCCGGAGGCATACGATTGTGATACAGAAGCCTGCTGCCATGGCTCATGTTGTAAACAAAATCCGGGTAGCGGTAATGATTAAGAAAGGGGATGCCGTGATCAAAATGGTACAAATGATCCCGATGATCGAACACCGGGGCCAGCAATCCTCCCGGGCGCAGAACGCGAAAAGCCTCATCCAGCCAGGCCCGCAGCATAGAAGGCGGGTAGTGCTCCAGCTGTCCTCCGCTGTAGATGATATCGACGGATTCGTCTTGTAGCGCAAGCTCGGCAGGCGGACATCCTTGAACGTAATGGCTATCGGTCTCGCTGAAAAACTCATCCAAGGTTTTGCACCAGCGAAGGCTATCGAGATGATCGATTCTGCCCTGAGGGACATTTCCCATCGTTTGCGCCTTGTCGAGCATATCCAAGGTCTGGTTGATCGCAAAAACCAGATGACGGACTAGCATGGTCGACTTCATCTGCCCGCTGTTGACCAGAACACCGCCAGAGCCGGAAATCAGGTAGTTGATACAAGGCCAAAACGGTGTCCAGCCGACCTCGTGGATGTAGATGCGTTTTCGGTTGAATGATTTTCCATAGACCTTCTGGATTGCGCTGAAAGTTGATGGCCAGACTCTGTGCAGCTTGACGATGTGACTTCGCTGCGTATCGAACCAGTTGCGAGTAATGTGGCGATATAGTTTCTCACCCTTTTGACTCAGGCCGAAGGCGGCCAGTCCCGATCCCTTGGCCAAGGCACGGATCATGTAAGCTCCACAAGATCATCGGGTACGGGATACTGCACACGCCCACGGTTATGGGCGAGGATCTCTTGGCGCAGCAGTTTTCCCCGCTTATTGCGAATGGTTCGATGGATTTCGTTTTCACGCCAAACCACTCCGTCAGGCTTTTTGACAAACCGGTGATTGACTTCCCGGATACTGATGCTCAACCCCATGTCCGTCTTTGTACATATTTCACCGTGCAAATTACCGTCCTCGATTTTCAGACCGATACGAATAGCTTCTTTGTGTGGGTTTTGCATGCGCAGATCATGATAATTGAAGAACACGGTCGCCCCACACCCGAAGGGAACCGTACGGCAATGGTCGGGGAACAGATCAAAAGCATGGCGGTGACGTTCGACTATCGTAAAGCCGGCCCTGATGCCCAACCAGTACAGAAGGTTGCTGACCTGACAGGAGCCGCCACCGATTCCTGCAGACTCCTGCCGGTCGTGCAACTCCAACCCGAGAGCGAATCCGCGAAGCCGGCTGGGACGCCCCACCAGCGCGTGGTACGAAAACAACTCTCCCGGTTGCAGCACCAAGCCGCATATGGCGCCGGCTACCAAACGTACGTTATGTTCCTTACCTTTCTGCAAAGTAATTGAGCTGATTGTGCCCGGGCGCCGCAAGGGAGACGAGCCTTCGACCAATTGATGGGTAAAAGCCTCTCGCGAAGTGCGCTTGCGGCTTATCAAAGTGCGATACTGGATATCGTCAATAAATCGTCTGCCGCGGAGAATCTCGACCCGAAGCCCGAACGGAATCACCTTTCGCATTATCGCACCTATATGCGACCAAAGTGGCACGGAAACTTTATCGTTCATAGCGTTCATGTTGGAGTGAGTGCAACATTGATACACTAGGGATAGTTACTCCACCCGGAAAACGACTCGCCCGCAGCTACCATCACGATAGTGACCCTGAAATTCATGTTCTCGTAGTTGGGCCACTCGTCCCAGCAGGCGCCGTCGACGTTGTAGCGGGTGACGTTGCAGCCCGACTCTCCTCGCAAGACCACCCTTACCAGGAAGCGCTCCGGATGAGAGTAGTCCAGGGGCACCCCTCCGTTCTTCCACCAGGCGGCCGGGGACAGGCTGGCCGTCACGAAATACTCGCCGGGTCCGGTATGGGACACCTGCTGGCCGCAGGATTCAGGGAAATAATCTCCCCCGACGCCGTCGTCGCCCATGGTCCAGATGCAGGTCTGCAGCATGCCCGCCGGCTGATCGGCGGGTGAGTTGATCACATAACGCACATGAAACTCGCCGTTGTAGTAATCGACAGGGTCCAGCCAGTTGTCGGCCGGCAACTGGTCGCCCGGGTTGATCAGTACGTGGAACCCGCTGTCGTCATAACTGAACTGCCGCCCGTCGCCGTCGAACAGCAGCATCTCCGAACTCGGCCCGGGCCCGTCGTCGCTCAATATGTCCCCGTCTTCCGGCTGGGCGTCGTCCCCATGCTGGCCATCTTCTTCGAACCCGTCGCCGGAATCGACTCCGGCATCATCCCCGGCATCATCTATGCCACCGGCGTCCGCATCGGCAACGGGCTCGAACTGATCGCCCCCGTCCGGGTCACCGGCTTGCTCCTCCGCATCAACGGGCTCGTCATGCGCGCTAATCGATCCATGGGTACACGCGAAGACCAGCAGCGCCGTCGCAAAGAAAATAATGGAAGATGTGATAAGTGTCTTTGGCACCGGCCCTTCCTTCGAAATCGTCGGTTTTGGTAAACATACCTTAATAGATGAGCTTTGTCAGCCTAGCGCTTCTACTTGCTCGGCACCCGGATCGGGCCATTCTTGGCAAACCGGCCCCGACTCTGATAGGCTTGGTCATATGAGATCCTTCATGGACGACAGAAAAGACGAGCAGCGCGCCGAGTTTCTCAAGCGCTCTCCGCTAGAGAGAATCCTCCTCATGCACAACCTGTTTCTGGAAATAATCTCCATGAAGGCCAGGGGCGAAGGGGTTCCTGAGTATGAAATCTATCGAAGATACTTTAGAGACAATCCGCGCCATCATGAGCGCCGTCGCGGGCGAAGTTGAGATCGCCCTGGCCGGAGGCATGGCCGTCATCATTCACGGCGTGGAACGAACCACCCGTGACGTGGACGTGTGCTTGTATTCCAAGACAATCGACCAGGAGGGAAGCAGCGCTTTCCTCTCCGAGCTGCGGCGCGTGCTTCCGGCAAACTTCTCGGCGACACTGGCAACGGGAGGCAAATTTCCCGACGATCCTTTCAAGAACGACGTCATTTTCATCGAGGACCGCCAGGGCGAACATCTGAACATCGATTTGCTCGTTGCCAGGTACAAGTGGGAACTCGAGGGAATCAGGCGGGCGGAGACGATGCTCGGCATTCCGGTTCCGGTTCTTCCTAAGCCGTATCTTGCCGCCATGAAGCTACGCGCCGCCGGCTACAAGGACGCCAGCGACGTGGTGGATCTGATGCGTCTCATGTCCGAACAGGAAAAAACCGAAACCACGGAGCTGGCCCGGCGCGTAGGCAGGGAAAAGAAGCTCGCCAGGCTGCTGGCCGGGCCGGAACCGGACGACGAGGTACACGAGTCGCCCGATGAGTACATCCATTGAAGGAACGGTCCGGGCGGTGTATTTTTCCTGCCGTAGTCCCTCGTGGTCAGCAAGATATTTGGTCGGGTACGCCCGGTGATGTCCCGTGCATTCTGCGGGGCTAGAACGTGCCTGGCTCGCCGTCTTCAAAGATGTCGGTGGTGCGGAACATATTGTTCGCCAAGCGAAGGAAAAATTCTGGGACAAGTACTGACCGGTTCGGGTCTTCTAATTGAGGTTGTCTACAAAACGATAATTGACGTGTGCTGATGCACAGGTCTGGAATTGTCGTTGTATTGATGTTGTCTTCTTTACTTTGAAAATCTATTTTCGATTCCAACATATATCAAGAGGGGTTAGACCGAAGTTCCCTATAAAAACGAGTGCAAAACACCTTTGATTCTATCATGTTCGTGCATCATCGTACTGCGCCTTTCTGTCTACAGTGATATCTGCTTTATCAGATTATATGCCCGCTGCTGT
>Ga0307378_10005513_pt1 | contig 17608 bp, 10 predicted proteins | sample UN1MG_FD_202238 | JGI IMG/M metagenome (GOLD analysis project Ga0307378, IMG submission 202238) | Soil microbial communities from Risofladan, Vaasa, Finland - UN-1 | ecosystem: Environmental > Terrestrial > Soil > Coastal area > Acid sulfate soil | place: Finland: Risofladan, Vaasa | collected... | reverse complement strand
GCTTTGGCATGCAGATGGCCATACCGGGTCGGCTTAACAAGCTCACTTGGCTGGGGCGAGGGCCGCAGGAGACGTACTGGGACAGGAAAACCGGCGCCGCATTCGGCCTGTACTCGGGGCGCGTCGGTGAAAACATTCACCGCTACGTCCGGCCGCAGGAGACCGGCAACAAATCAGATGTGCGATGGGCGGCCCTGACCGACCCCGAAGGTTTCGGCCTGGTCGCGATCGGAATGCCCACCATCGACATCAGCGCGTGGCCCTTCACGATGCAGGACCTTGAGAACGCCAAACACATTAACGAGCTGCCGCAGCGCGATATCATCACGATCAATCTCGACTATAAGCAGATGGGCGTCGGCGGCGACGATAGCTGGGGCGCAAGAACGCACCCTGAGTACACATTGCCGACCAAGCCTTACCGCTACAGCTTCCGCCTGATGCCCTGCGCACCCGGCCTCGGTGACATCGGCCGGCTCGCGCGGCGCAGCGTGACCGAAGTGCCGTGACAATACCGACGGGCGGTCGCGCCATCAACGCAATCGGATCCATTGCAACGGGGCCTGCACCGAACAAACCGGTGCAGGCCCCGGACTGATTAAATGCCGAACGTTGTTGCGTTCGGAAGAAGCATTTGCTCTTACGGCGTTCTCGCCTGGTAGAGGCGGATGTCGTCGAAGAGCATCTTGCCCGCGCCGCCGGGGGTTGTGGCGTTGCCTCGGGTCCCGATGCCAATCGCGATCCTGTCAACATTCGCCAAGTTGATGCCCATGTCCGTAAAGCTCTGAAGCGGAATCACCCACTCCTGCCAACTGTCCGTCTGTGTTGCGTTGGGATTATCATGATAGACCACGGCAGGATTGCCGGTGCTGTTGGAGACCGTGACGTACATCCGCTCGGGAGCATTGGCCGGATCGCCGTGGAACCACAGCGATAATTCCGACACGCCGCCTTCGGTCCAGTCGCGAGAGACACTCAAAGTCAACTCCGCCTCTGAGTATTTGGCGACGAACTGTTTATTGTTGTTATAGAATAGCGGCATCGACTGGGCCCCGCCGTGACGGACACTCTCTTCCGTGTAGGAGACTGTCATTCCGTCGCCTACCTCCGAACCGGTGTTGTTACCGAGGTAGGCCGGTTCATTATCATGCGCGGCGTAGCCGAGGCCATCTTTCCATGCCCACCATATCTGGTTCCCGTAAGCGTCATAGCTCTCGAAATCATCTATGATCAGGAAGTCCGCCGTGGTAAAGCTCCAGACCGAGCCCTGCCAGGGACTATCGGGGTGCAGATCGTTCACTTCATCCACGCGCCAGTAGTAGGTGGTGTTCCAGTCGAGCTTTGCAGGCGAAAAACTTGTAGTCGTCTGCCGACCCTGGTAGAGGCCTGTCGTGCTGGTGTCCGCGGCAGCAACGGCGGCAGCATCGGTACCGAAATACACGTCGTGCTGGACCGCATGATCGCCACTTGTCCATTCGAGCATAGGCGTCTGCGTTACATTTACAGCTTTGCTGGTCGGCTTGATCAGGCCGGCCCTGAGCGGCGGGGAAAGGGCCGCAGCGGGGATGACCTCCAACGGGAAAGAATCATGTGCCCAGCGCAGATCGGCCTGGGCGTTACCCGTCGTGGCGAAGTACAACATCTTTATCGATGCGAACTCGCCGGCGACCAGATCTATCGTGCTTCCTACCTCTAAAGCAGCCTGGGCGCGCCAGGCCTTGCCTATTTCCACACCATTGACATAGAGAAGAATACCATCGTCGGTTGTACTCTTGAAGGTGTACCTGCCGTCCAGTGGTACCTCCAATTCACCCGTCCAGCGCACCGCGAAGTTGTCTTCGTTGATTACGCCGGGCTCGGGCGACCCGTTGCCCCAGCGGAAGTCAATGCCGGGATCAATTCGCGTCAGCGCCACGTTCTGGAAGGGCGATTCGGGCGGGTCCGGTACGCCGCCTCCATAGTTGGCGTATTCACCCACGAGACCGCCCCCCGGTCTGGTCGTGGTGAAGCTCCATACGTTACCTTTGTGCCACTCGGTGCCGTTAAACGAATCTACTCGCCAGTAATACGTCGTTGCGAGTTCCAGAGGACCCGGATCGAAGGTTGTCTTGCCGGCGCTGGCAGCGCCTGTGGCATTTTCCACTTCGACCGGATCCGTTCCGAAGTACACGCTGTACAGGGCGGCGCCCCACTTCGCGGTCCAGCTCAGATCGGTATTGGTATTGACAAACTTCATCGTGTCGGCCGGAATCGGCTTGTATGCCCCGCGCGGAGGCAGAGTGAAACTCCAAACGACCCCCTTCCATGGGCTGTCCGGATTGCCTGGGTTGACCTCGTCCACGCGCCAGTAATAGGTCACGCCGGGCTGGAGGCCTTCCGGAGCCGGGTAGCCCGCAAAACCGACCAACTGGAGGGTGGATGTGGTATTGCCCACAAAGGTACCCTCGGCACCAAGATCGACGTCCTCGAAGTTTGTACCGAAGTACACGTCGTGGGAGACGGCCCATGTTCCAGGCTGCCAGCCCAGACTGGCCCAGTTCTGCTCGATGGTGACACCGTCGGCGGGGCTCGGCCCGGCCGCCAGCGGGGCCGGCGGACCGGCCATCACTTCAGCAAGCTCTGCTTCGGTAAGAGCCTTTGTGTAGATGCGCACTTCATCGATGATGCCATCAAATGGTCTGTTCTCCGCTCCGATGGGTTGGTTGCCGATGGCCGCCTGGACCGCCGGATCCAGAGCTACGGAAGTGCCTCCTTTGGCCAACGTGCCGACTTCCACGCCATTTTTGTAGATCTTCATGTTGGTGCCGTTCCACCAGATGGCGCCATGGATCCACTCGCCGACTTCAAAGCTGCCGGCCTTAATTTCCGAGGTTGCCTGTCCGTCGTTGGTCTTTAGGCGAAGTCTCAGAAACTTATTGCTGCCGATGCGGCTGGAACTGAACATCCACATGTGTTGGTTGCCGTCGCCGCCGAACGCCTTGGAGACCATCCGGGGGTCCTGGCCGGGGGTGTCCAGATTGTCTGCCTTGAACCAGCAGGTTATGGTCATCTGCCCCGAGGGAATATCGAGTCCCCCGAGCGAGACACGCTCGCCGCCCTGGCCGTCAAAGTGCAGGGCACTGCCGAACTTGCCGGCTACCCAGTCGGGGTCTTGGATGAACGTGCCGTCGTGTCCGTTACCGCTCGAATCGACGGCAATGGCGCCTGTGCCGTCGTCGAATTTCCACCAGGCCAGGAGGTCCGGATCCTGCGCCTGCGCGCAAAACGCCAGGGCGAGCAGTACTGTTAATGCTGACAATAGATGCGTTCGTTGCATGTCAGGCCTCCTTCGTGTAAATTGAGTGATTGAAATTGCTGCCGCCTCTTTACGCACGAAAGCGACGAACTTTGGAACCGGTTTTCCTGTGCCCGGTCCATACATTTGCCCATGATTTGATTCGACCTCCTTCCTCGTCATTGCCCAATAAACAGCCACGCCAAAACCCGGCTTAGGCGGCCAATAGCCCATCTATTATCGGATTAGGAAGTCGAACACCTCGACCTTATTGTTTTTACCAGATTGGCGCCTGCCCGTCAAGGCAATTTCTCGGAATTCGCTCCGCAGCGTCAAAAAGCCGACTGACGGCCAGTGAACCACTGCTTCTGCGTAGGAAATGCGAACCCTTCTCAGAAGATCTTCCGATAGATGTGGCAGTAAGGGGTTTTTCCGTTGTTTTTGTAGTAGTCCTGATGGTACAGCTCTGCAGGCCAGAATTTTCCCGCCGGGGTGATTTCGGTCTTCACGTCAAACCCCTTTTCCCTGAGGATTCCAACCAGTTTGACGGCCGCTTCTTTCTGCTTTTCGTCCTGGTAGAAAATGGCGGAGCGATATTGTTTGCCGACGTCGGGCCCCTGGCGGTTCAACTGCGTGAAATCGTGGGTCTCGAAGAACAGCCTGGCCAACTGCTCGTAGCTCGTTTTCGACGGGTCGTAAACTACCTCCACCGCCTCGGCGTGGCCCGTCGTGTCGGTGCATACCTGCTTGTAGGTCGGATTCTCAACGTGCCCCCCGGTGTAACCGACTGCTGTGGAAAGGACCCCCGGCGCTTTTTGAAGATGATACTCCGTGCCCCAGAAACAACCCGAAGCGAAAATCGCCCGCTCCGTCGGGTTTGTAGTGACGCCGTCAGGCGTTCCTTTGGATGCCGCTACAGACGCACTGCGATCAGCGGGGATGAAGTCCATCGAAATGGAGTTGACGCAGTAGCGCGTATTCTTGGGAGTCAGGCGCTCGCCCGCGAATACGTGGCCCAGGTGTCCGCCGCAATTGGCGCACAGGATTTCAGTCCGAACGCCGTCGGCATCAGGCTGCAATTTCACCGTTCCCGGAATCTGGTCGTCGAAGCTGGGCCAGCCGCACGTGGTCGGGAACTTGGATGAGGAATCGAAGAGCTTCTCGCCGCACTGCTTGCAGGCGTAAGTGCCATCTTTGAAGGTGTTGTAATATTCCCCTGTGAACGGTTGTTCGGTCCCCTTGCGGATGATGACCCGTTCTTCTTCGGGCGTGAGCTTTTTGTACATCATGGATCCCCTGTAGAAAGAAATCTCGTCAACAAAGATATCGGCGTCAAATTTTTTTCCCTCGGCGACGACGGCAACGCTCTTGAGCGTCCTGAGATTGAGAGGTCTCGCCAGAGAATTTGGCTTGAACCGCGCAAATGGAATCTCAATCTGCTGCCACGTTCCATTTGTCGGAAAGGAAGCCCCATAGAACTGCCAGGGCAGCCACGTGTCATTTGTTCGAAGATGCAGAGCATACGACTGCCCGTTGCCCTTTACCGAGAGTCTTACGCCCTTGAACGTGCGGGCGTCAAAGTTCCCGCGTTTCGAGCCAAGCGGCACTCTGGCCTGGATGAACCCGCCGTTGTTCGCAAGAGACACCGAGCCGCTCAGGTGCAGACACGAGCGGTCTTCGTGTTCAACGAATTCTGTTTTTCCCGCAGAGACCCCGCCCATCACCCGGTCGGAAATGAACTCCCATTGGGTGCCAGGTTTCCTACCCGACGCTTCCGGGGAGAAATTGTCTATGAGCACCGGGTACGGCAGGCTTTCAGTCGGGGGGCTGGAAGAATCGGATTTCGCCCCGATGTTGCCCTTCATCATGCCGGCCAGAAGCAATGGAACCGACAGCCACAGCAGGATATTTGCATGTTTTACGATCTTCATGCTCATACTCCTTAAACTTTCATATACCATGAACTCCTTCTAATACTGGAAAAGGAGCGAGTTTGTTTGAACAAATCTGCTGGAACACAAGCACCGCGATGAATACAGCAGCCGGGCGCTAATTCCCCCGGCTCCGCCGAAACTACCCTTGCGGCTTGTTTACATCGATGGGAATGCTCGCGTCGATCGAGCGGATGTGAATATCGCGTTGCGGAAACGCGATCTCGATGCCGGCCTTGCGGAACTCCGCATCGATGGCGCAGTTAATGCCGTGCCAGACGGGAACGTAGTTATCTATACCGGCGAGATACACGCGCAGCTCGAATTCCAGACTGTTGTCCCCGAAACCCTTGAAAATGACCACGGGCGCCGGGTCTTTCAAAACCAGCGGATTGGCCCGGGCCACTTCATAAAGAAGTCTCTCGGCTTTGGCGATATCGGAGCCATAGGCAATACCCACGACGAACTCCCGTCGCAGCACGTTGTCCGACAAGGTCCAGTTAATCAGCCGGCCCGTGATGAATTCCTTGTTGGGTACGACCAGCTCGCGCTGGTCCCACCGGCGAATGGTGGTGGCCCGGATTCGAATCTTGGAGACTCTTCCCGTCACTTCGGCGATGGTCACCACGTCATCGACCCGGATAGGCTGCTCGAAGAGAATAATCAAACCACTGACGAAATTGGCGAATATCTCCTGCAGGCCAAAGCCCAGCCCGACGGTCATCGCGGCGATCAGCCACTGGACCTTCGACCAGCCGATTCCAATCTTACTGCAGGCCCACACAATGCCGATGACGGCCAGTGTGTAACGCAGGAGCGTCGTGATGGCAAAGCGAACGCCGCGGTCGAGCGGAAGCCGCCTCAAAATGACAATCTCCAGCAAACCGGGAACGTTCCGCGTCACGATGACGGTCAGCGCCACCACGAGCACGGCCGTCGCCAGCGATCCCAGCGTCACGGCTTCATCCCCGGGCGACCACAGCCTGGTCTGCGCCAGGGCGCTCAGCGCGGGCAGGACATCGCTCCAGACGTACCAGATTCCGCCCAGCGGGACCAGAACCGTGAGCACATCGATGAGCCGCCGGGTTTGCCTGGATATCTGAAAAATTGTCGTTTCATCCTCGTTCGTCCTGCTCTGTTGCGGCTCTTCTGCTGATGCGGAGTCTGCCTCCTGAGCCTGTGTCTGCTGCTCGGCGGCCTCGCGTTTCTGCCTTTCCAACAGGGCAAGTCTGCGTTGGGCGACCATCAGCCATCGCACAAACAGTGCCCGGACCAGGATCGTCAGGAGGATCAGGAGGATCGTGATAATGAACTTTTCGCTGAGCTGCCGGGCCGCGTAGAAATAGCCCATGCCGGCCATAACGGCAAAAGTCCCCGGAAGGACGAAGCACAGTGGATACCAGAGGTAGCGCAGCCGCTCAAGCCATCCGCCCCGCTTTTGCTTGAGGTAAGGTTCCATCAGCGGCCCCGTGGGGCGCAGCAGCAACAGCAGCAAGAGTGCAAGCAGAATCAGATCGGCCATGAAGAACAGGCGGCCCGCGGAATTGTACCATTGTTCGCCGGTCTGCTGGACGTGCGTGATTCGGACAATGAGCGCGATTGGAATCACCGCGGTGAAGTAGAAAACAAGCAGCCGTCGGAAGAAAGACAGCGGCTCCTGACGCATGCGCAAGTGGTCCTGAGCCAGACCGTGCGGCATCGCGAAGTGGCACAGGAAACTGAGTGTGAAGACAACCGGCATAAGAGCCCACAGACCCGACGCGAGCGCCTGTGAAAAATCGTGGTCCGGTGCAGCCGCCGGAAGTCGCCATTGAAGCAGAAACAGCACGACAGGCCAGGCCGAAGCCAGGAAGACCGTCAATCCGAGGACCTTGAGCGTATGCCAGAAGCTGTCGGTCTGCACCTGCCGGACCCGCTCTGAAAGACGCTTGATGGCTCCATGCGCCTTCGGGCGGAGCACGACCAGGGAAAGAACAACCAGGATCGACGCCAGATAAACCGAGACGTTGCTCTTGAAGTCCGCCCAAAAGGCGGTTGCCGTTCGGTACCAGTTGCCGCCGGAAAGCAGCCATCTCAAAGCAGACGCAGCCGTGCGCAAATCGGATGCACGCAGACGCAGGCTGCTCTTGACCCAGAGAATGTTCACATCGATGAAGGCTGCATAGGCCTGCACCGTTTCTACGTACTGGCCCTCTTTGATATCGAGGTTGGCCAGCTTGGCGGAGTAGTCGCCATAGAGGGCGACTATCGCTTTGAGCGTCTTGCTCCGGCTCTCGTAGTAGCTGGTCGCCTGCCTGGCGACGGCCTCACGCTCGGCCTGTCCGACCGAAGGATCGAGCTGAGCGAGGACTGCTGCGATCTCGTCCGTCAGGTCGATCAATTCGTACCATTCCTTGTCACGCTCCATCTCATTGTACTGGGCCAGTGCGATCTCCGACGGCCGGCCTCGCATCTGCTTCTGATTCGCGCTGATGTGTGGCAGCTTCTCACGCTGTCCGAGCAGGACCATCCCCATGGCGCCGGTGACTCGTCCGGCCGTCTCGACTTTTGCGCGCACTTCATCAAAGCTCTTCTTCACGGTGGCAAGCTTGCCGTCAATCTCTTCAGAATACTTCGTGACCACTTGATCTTTAGTCACTAATTCGGCCTGGATCCCCGCCAGCTTGGCATTTTCCTCGGCAATGGCCTTGAGTGCCGGGTGGTCGTATTTTGTCTCCTCTTTCGCACGGATAGCTTCCTTCTTGGCGGCCTCCGCTTCCTTCTGTCTCAGATCGTTCACCCGTTGCTGCCAGAACTCCACCACCTTCTCGGCCGCAGCCTGCTGCCGGGCCGCCAAGTCTCTTCGGGCGGCGAGCAGATCGCCCGCGGCATCGTAGAACAGCAGTTCTTCTGTATTGGCGGCTATCTGGCTCTCATAGACCCGTTGCTGAGCAAGAAGCAGCGTCCGGTTGGCTTGCACCAGCTCGGCTGGCTGTCCTTCGGTCGCAGGGGCGGCGAGCTTGCTCTTGACCTCTTCGAGCTTCTGTTTGGCACCGTTCGACTCCTCTGGTATCTTGGTCCTTCGCTCGGCCCGCCTTTTCGGCTCATTCTCCCAATTAGCAACGTTCTTCTTTGCATCATCGAGGGCCAATCGCGCTGCCGTCAGGTTTGGCTCGGCCTGTGTCAGCGTGATCTGGGGCCCAGCTTCGGGCGGGGTGACGGCAGTCTGTTGAGCAAGCAGCTCTTTGGTCTTGGTCAGGGTGTCCGGCGCGCCTTTTCGCGCCTGAGTAAAATCTAGTTTCTTTTTGTCGAGTTCGGCGGCGGATTTCAACTGAGCAATTGCTTTGTCGTAAGCATCGTTCGCCTTCGCCTTAACGTCGTCGCTTAATTCCTGGGACTCGGCGACCTGCTTTTTCTTCGCTTCCAGCTTCTCGACGGTAAGCTGAGCGGCTTCATCAGCCGCCGGGGCGCCCTGAGGAACCGGAGCGACCGCGCTGACCGCATTGGCATCTTGCCCCTCGCGACCGTTCGTTGCAGCTCCCTGTGGCGGCTCCGCCCCGAGACAAACCGACGAAGTGATAATCAAACACACGGCGAATATCGCAGAGTTCATACGAGAAACCTTTAGTCTCCTCTGTTCGTGCGGACTAACTCGCCGCTTGTCTTGTCCCAGATGACGGTGCGCACCTTCATTCGGTGGTCGCCGTGGCAATGCGTGCAGACGAGTTCGTCCGGATCGATCTTGTCAAGCCCTCGCTCCATCCACCGAACCACGACCTTTCCGGGCGAAACATCATGAGCTGTATGGCAGCCCCGACAGAACGGATCGATTTTGTCCGCCGCATACATGGTCTCGGGGGGTGTCGTATTATTTTCATCGTTCTTGTGCATGAGAGAATCGCCGTGGCAGTGGGCGCAGCCGACCCCGGCCTTTGCGTGCCGGTCCACGAGAAACTCGGCCCTGTAGTTGGCGTGGCACACGAAGCAGGATGCGTTTGCCGCCGCAGCCCCGGAGGTCTCAGCTTTCTGTCCTTCCCTCGGCTCATCGAGCAGCAGAGGTGCACTGGTATCAACAACCAAAGGTGGAGGTCCTCCCGAAGCCGACGGCTCGATTTGCGGGCGGGTGGCATCCTCAAGCGGAGCTTGGGGATGGTTTTTCGCAGGCGGTCCATGCCCAAAGGCTGCGCCTTTGAGCCTGCCACCCTTCGGCGTACAGCCTGGAACCAGCGCAGCAGCGACTACCAGAAACACAAACGCCTTCGCGCCAAGAGTATGACCTGTTTTCATGCGTCGTCCTTGCGCCGAATCTCAGACGTATTCCCAATCCTTGAGCCACTGATAGTTGGCAGGCAATGACGCCCACGCACGTTCCATCGTCTGGTCCAGCTCCGCCTTTTCCTGCACGTCGAGCTGGCGGCGTTCCTTGACGGCCAGCGCCACGTTATCGACCTGCTGGACGCTGATCAGCCCCGGCATCGGCGCGGTGATGGCCTGGTTGCAAAGGATGTAACGAATCGCCAGGCGTGCGGTTCTGCTGTCCTGCTCGGCGAAGGGGCTGTCGGGCGAGCCGTCACCTTTGAATACGGAGTTGCTCGCAAAAGGCTTGATGCCGAACCAGCCCACGTCGTATTTCTTCAGCGTGGCCCAGAGGCCGGACTCGTCCTCGATAACTTTGGTCTTGGCGGTGTACGGAGTCAGGATGACTTCAATGTGGTCCGAGTACTTCTCGATGATCTGCTTGAGGTGAGGCCGGTCGTGCGAGGAGAACCCGACGAAGCGTGCCCGGCCGGTTTTCTTCGCCCAGTCGAGGGCCTTGACGGCCTCTTCGACCTCCGCCTCAGTATGCTGTCTGCTATCGACCAGCAGGCTGTTCCGCCACAGATCGACATAGTCGAGGCCCGCCTCTTTCATCCCTTCGTCCAGACCCTGCTGGAGCTTCTTGGCCGAGCGCCATTCTTCAAACCGGCTCTCCTTGATGTGCCACGAATAGCCGAAGAACATCTTGTCCCGTCGGCCCTTGAGCGCCTTGGCGTAGGCCAAAATTTCCTCCCGGCAGCAGGCGTCAACATAGTTGAACCCTCGCTCGATACAGCGGGTCACAACGTCGTAGCGGTTTTGCTGGAATACGGGATTGTCGATGCTCGTGGTCATCCAGCCTTCCGGCTCGTTGCCGCCAATGACTTTGACCAGCCGCTTCCAGTGCCCGCCCAAGGCAACCGACGAGACCATCAGGCCCGTCCGGCCGCACCGGCGATATTCCATATCGGGGTTATAGTTGAGGATTTTGCCCGTGTCGGTCTTTCCCTGCTCTTGGCCGCGAGCACTGGCCGACAGCGAGATTCCTGCGCCGATAGCGGCACCGGCCACTGCACTGTCCCGCATGAATTGACGACGTGTAAGCCTGCTATCCATTTTCTGAGCCTCCAACAAAATGTCCTGTACACTTTCTGCTCGCTGATACTACCAGAGAACGCTGGCGGTTTCAAGAGAATAAGTACCCCCCGCTCCAGTCCTGGGTCGGGTGTCTTGGGTCCTGGGTCGGGTGTCTTGGGTCTTGTGTCTGGGGTCCTGAGTTGCTAATATGCGGCATCGAACCAACTTTACGGTACGCCCCCGATGGGGGAAGAATTATCTTGGAGGTATTCGCAGCAGATGAAAATGACACGTCGAACCGCGATAATCTGTGTATGCCTGGCAGCCGCTTTCACGATGACTCGATCTGCCCCGTCGCAGGCCGAGAACTGGCCCGGCTTTCGAGGGCCGGGCCGTCAGGGCATATCGAATGAAAAAGACGTTCCTCTCGAATGGAGCCAGAGCTCGAACATCGCATGGAAAACACCCATTCCAGGCGAGGGCTGGTCGTCGCCCATCGTGTTCGACGATCGCGTATTTGTAACAACGGCGACGGACGGGGGCACCTCGTTCCACCTGCTGTGTCTCGATCGCAAAAGCGGGGCCATCCTCTGGGACAAGGAAATCTTCAAGCAAGAAGCCGGGCATAAGCAGAAGTTCAATTCATACGCATCTTCCACGCCGGTCACTGACGGCCAAAGAGTGTTCGTTATGGCCGCGAGTGGAAGTATCGCCGCGGTTTCGATGGAAGCCAATGTTGCCTGGACCAATCGCGAGGTTGAGTTCTTCGGCGAGCATGGGCTGGCGGTCTCGCCCATATTGTACAAAGAGCTTCTGATCGTTGCCTTTGACGGCAGCAGTTCGGGCCCCGACCCGAAGCTCGGCTGGCAGAAACCGTGGGACCAGGCCGTGATTCGCGCCCTCGATAAGAATACCGGAGGCGTTCGCTGGGAAGGCCGGCGGGGCTTGTCGCGCATTGCCCACGTCTCGCCGCAAATCCTCCGCCAGGACGGCAAAGACCAGCTCGTCAGTTCGGCCGGTGACGTCGTGCAGGGTTTTGACCTCGAGACCGGCAGGAGGATTTGGACCGCCTCAAGCTCCGGCGAGGGTGTCGTCCCTTCGGTTGTCATCGGTGAGGACCTCGTCTTTACGACTTCGGGATTCGGCGAGTCAGCGATTCGCGCCGTCCGAACGGGCGGCCAAGGCGACGTCACCGGCACCCACATCGCATGGGAATCGACGCAGGACGTCTCGAAGGTGCCATCAATGCTCTACGCCAAACCGTTGCTCTTCCTGATCACCGAGACCGGCGTGGCCAAGTGCCTGACGGCCGCAACCGGCCAGGTCATTTGGCGAGAGCGTTTGGACCCGAAATACTCAGCCTCGCCCGTCTGGGCGGAGGGCAGGATATATTTTCTCTCGGAGAAAGGCACGACCACCGTAGTCGAAGCGGGGCCTGAATTCAAAATTCTCGCGCAAAACGAGCTCGATGAGAAATGCTGCGCGAGCATAGCGATCTCGCAGAAGCAGATTTTCATCCGCTCAGAGCACAACATCTTCTGCATCGGCGCCAAATAGAAAACAGACGGAGCAACACTCATGATCAGAAACAATCGGATCGGTGGGCCAAGGCCCACCCTACATGGCGTAATGGTGGCTTTCGTGTTTGCAGCCTCTGGCGGCGTCTTTGCCGAGACCTCCCACGTGTGGGAGAAGACTGAGATCACCCTGCAAGCGAGCACATCATACGAAAATCCCTACACCGACGTGGAGGTCTGGGCCGATCTCGAAGGTCCTGCGTTCAAGAAACGCTGTTACGGATTCTGGGATGGCGACAATACCTTCCGCATTCGCGTTCTGGCCACCGCCCGCGGCACGTGGACGTGGAAGACCGGGTCGAATCAGAACGACGCCGGGCTGAACGGCAAGACGGGCCGGTTCACCGCAACAGCGTGGGACGAGACGGCAAAAAGAGAAAATCCGTGCCGGCGAGGCATGATCAAAGCCTCCGCTAATGGTCATGCCTTCGAGTACGCCGATGGAACGCCCTACTTTCTTCTCGGCGATACCTGGTGGGCGACGCCAACCTTCAGGTACCCTTGGTACGACGACGACAAGACGCGCCCCCTGGGTCCGGGGGCCGGGCTCAAAGATTACCTGACGTTTCGCAAGAACCAGGGGTTCAACTGCATCGCCATGATCGCGGCATTTCCAAACTGGGCCAACGACGGCAAACCCAGATCGCTCAAGACCGCCGACGGTACAATCTTGCGCGCCGCCTGGCAGCAGCCCGGCACACAAAGCGCCAAAGACATGCACGATGAGGATGGCAACCGCGCATTCTTCTTCCCGGGAAAAGTGCCGGATCACGAAGACACGTTCCCGGATCTGGACCGCATCAATCCGCGGTACTTTCAAAATCTCGATGAGAAAATCGACTACCTCAACGCGAACGGTTTTGTTCCCTTCATCGAAGTCTCGCGGCGTGACATCGGCCAGGGCTGGAAGAAATACTACCGCTGGCCCGAATCTTACACGCGGTACATCCAATACGTCTGGACCCGCTATCAGGCCAATATCTGCCTGTTCAGCCCGATTCATTTCGACACCAGCGGCGCGACGATCCCCGCGGAAGATTATAACGAGGCCGCCAACAAGGTTATCGAGAAGTATGGGCCTCCCCCATTCGGCACGCCGGCCGGAACGAATTCCAATCCCTCGACGCTGCGCAACTTCGGCCACGTGGACAAAGCCAGGTGGCTCACGTTCCATCAGATAGGCAACAGAAGAACGCACAACAATTACGCGTATTTGACCGAGATCTTCAACGCCTCGCCCGCCGTGCCCGGCATTAACGGCGAGCCTTACTACGCCGGGATGAACGATGCGCCGGGCGGCACGCCCACCTCGGCGCTGTACTGCCGCTCCGGGATGTACGGCAGCGTTCTGTCGGGCGGGCTGGGCGGCCATATCTACGGCGCCGGCGGCTGGGACGGAGGACTCTGGGGAGGCAACGTCGAAGAGGCCGCCGAGAATCATATCTGGGACGCGATGAAGTGGCCCTCGGGCGACCAGATGCGCCATCTGGCAGCGTTCGTTTTATCCGAAGGGCGCGCATACCAGCAGCTTATCCCCGCCAGAGAGCTTGTCGAGCCAAACGAATCGGGCGAGCCGGAGGGCTTCATCGGCTGGGCCTTCTGCGCGTGCACAGGCAAGAAGGACCTCTTTCTGTTGTACTTCGAGAAGGGCTGTCCCAAGGCAGTGCTATCGGACGCCGTCTCGGGCGGGAAATACAAGGCTCGATGGTTCGACCCGCAAACCGGCAACTGGACGGATGCGGGCGTCTTGGCCGCCGATTCGGCCGGGAAGATTTCTTTGCCGGATTTCCCGGATAATTCGAGCGTATCGCAGATCGATTGGGCCTTGAAACTAACGCTGAATCCTTGAGAGGAATGAGAAATGAACTCGCGAAATATTCTGTTGCTCAGCGTATCTCTATGGGTCATTCACGCAACGACTGCGAACACCGTCGCCGAACAGGACCAAGGCGTTCGCCTGATCGTCCGAGGCGACGATATCGGGTCGTGCCACGCTGCCAACGTAGCGTGCATTCGCGCTTACAGGGAAGGATTCATGACGAGCGTGGAGCTGATGGTGCCCTGCGCGTGGTTCCCGGAGGCGGTCAAGATGCTCAACAAGAATCCCTCGCTGGATGTTGGCGTTCACGTAACTTTGACCAGCGAATGGGACAATGTCAAATGGCGGCCAGTGACGTCCGCCCCCAGCCTGACCGATGTCGATGGCTATTTCTATCCGACGATCTGGCCACGCAAGGGCGCCCCGGCGGGGACAGCCCTGCGGGACGCCGGCTGGAAGATTGAGGAAATTGAAAAGGAAATACGAGCCCAGATCGAGCTGGCCAAACAAAAAGTGCCCCACGTCAGCCATTTGAGCTTTCACATGGGCTGCTCGGACTGGGACGCCAAAGTCAAAGAAACGTGCGCGAAGCTGGCAAAAGAATACAATCTCTACATTCCGCCTTCCGCAGATGCCTTGCGAGGGGCCGGTAGGTTCGGCGACGCCAAAACCGTCGCAGAGAGAACGGAGAAATTCATCGGGATGCTCGAAGGATTGAAACCGGGCACGTATCTTTTTGTCGATCACCCCGGACTGGATACGCCGGAGATGAGGGCCATCGGGCACACCGGATACGAAGACGTGGCCGAGGACCGTGAAGCCGTGACACAGGTTTTCACGAGCGACCAGGTCAAAAGGGCCGCCAAAAAGCTGGGGATCGAGCTTATAAGCTACGCAGACCTGAAAAACGCCGGCAAGGGCTGACCTCGAAAGGGAGGGGTCAAACGTTCAGGATATCGAGCGGTTCGAACTGCCTATCGAGCACAACCGGGCTCTCGAAGCCGAGCCATCGATCGAGCACGGTTGCATAAACGCGGCGAAAGTCCGTATGGAACTTCAGGGCGCCGCCATCGAGATCCGTGAGGCTCGGATGCGCCCCGACGAGACCGCCTTTGAGCCTGCCGCCGGCCAGGAAGACGGGAGCCGCCGCCCCATGGTCGGTGCCGCGGCGGCCGTTTTCGCTGACCGTCCTGCCGAATTCCGAGAATGTCATCACAAGGACGCGATCCAGCAGCTTCTCACGCTCCAAGTCATCGATGAAGGCGGCCACGGACTCGGACAACTGGTGCAGCAGAGCGCAATGGTTGCCCAATTGATTGGCGTGGTTGTCGAAGCCCCCGATTCCACCGCCGCCGAGCTCGGTGAAGAATATCCTGACGCCGATGTCGGACCGAATGAGCTGGGCGACCGTATGCAGAGTCCCGGCGAGTTGGAACGGCGGATATTGGGCCGCATTGGTCGCCGCTTCGATTCGCCGCGCGTCGGCGCAGGCCCTCACTGTGCAGCGCTGCAAAAAATCAAGCAGTGGGTTGCCCTGATTAGCCCGGGGAAGTTCGGCGGCGTGCTTCCAGAGAGATTCGCCGTTCGCATCGCCTGGCATTCGGTTGGCCATAAGCTCGCGAGGCGACCGGATCGAAGGAACGATCACATTCTCGGCGTTCACCCCAAGAGGCTGGGCAATGGGTCCGACAAATACAGCAGAGGTCTCCGCCCTATTCGCACGCCAGATGCTGTCTGCCGCCCTGCCCAGCCAACCCGTCTGGCGATGAGGCTGATCGGGGTCGCCTGTATGCCATATCCGCATCGCGCCGTCGTGAGAACGGTCTGAGTTCGGGGAGCCCACGCCCTGGACGATACTCAAGTATCCGGCTTTGTACAGACGCATGAATGCGCCCATTCGCGGATGGAAGCCCACTAACGAGTTGATCTTGTGCACATCCTTGGGTGGCAGCGCCAGCGTCGGGCGGTTTCGGCCGTATTCGTCATCCCCATACGGGACCGCCGCATTCAGACCGTCGTTCCCGCCGGACAGTTGAATCATCACAAGGACTGTGTCGCGCTCATCACGCCGAGGGGCGGCAGCCACCGCCGCACGAATGAGAAAATCCGGTGCCGCCGGCGCGAACGACAGAAGCGTCGAGGTCCCCACAGTCGTCTTCAAGAAATCGCGCCGCGTACAGGACATACCGCTTTCTCCAGAATCTAAGCCAGGTGAAACTCAGGCAGCGTAATCACGGCATGGGCAAAACGACGCAGGAGTCCTGCCGGGTCATCATTGCCGGCGCCGTCCGCCGTTTGGGCCGTCTTCAGCAGCGTGTCATAGACATTCGAATCGAGGTCGTCTTGCAGAAACAGTCCAACCAGGAACCGCGCAGCGGATTCGAATGTTGAACGCCCGTGCTTTTGGGCGACGCCCGGGGGACTGAGCTCGTCGGCGTAAGGCCCCGAGCCTTGCAGCAGCGCCGAAGCAAGGTTGTAACGCCCAACCATTGTAGCGCTATTGATCCAGTGGCGCCCGCCGGTCCAGCCCTTGACCGTGGGCGGATGGTACAGATTCTGACCCAGCCCAGCCAGGTCGTGTGCAAGGCGCGTCGTCGAGACCATCCCTTCCAGACCTTTCACAATGCCCAAGGCAAACTCTACAGGGCATTTGATCCGCCGACAATATGCCGACGACGAGAAGAACAGGTTGGATCGCAGCATCGTCTCCACGAGCCTCGACACGCTGTAATCCTTTGCGAACGACTCAACCAGCGGAGCAATCAGAATCGCATCTGGTTCCTCGGTCTCGCATATCAGCCAGCGGTACAGCTTGCGGACCAGTCTCTCCGACGTGGCCGGCTGCTCGAGCACGATGCGCACCACATCGTCGCTCGTAAAGTTGCCCTCACGACCGAGGATGCGCTTGATATTCCCATCGTGCTCGCGAGGGATAAAGCGAAGCTCGCCCCTGAGCACGAACCAGCCTGTGAAGGCTCTGGAAGCTTCCTGGATGTCCTTCTCCGTGCCGTGACCGGGCCCCATGGTGAAAGTTTCCATGAGCGGCCGGGCGAAGTTTTCACCCGGCAGAGCCTTGCGATTAGCATCCGCCCCGAGCCAGAGGAGCACAGCCGGGTCGCGCGAAATGCCCTCCAGAAGTCTCTCGAACGAGCCGAGGGCCTGGCCTCGCAGAAGGCGGACGTGCTGCTGCATCAGCCGGACGCCCTTGACCGCCGCACCGTCGGTGGCGAAATGGCTATGCCAGAACAGCGTCATCTTCTCCATGAGCGGATGCGGCGTTTGAATCATCCGCCGAAGCCACCATGCTCTCAGCTCGTCCACGGAGCCGGCGGAGGCCTCATAGTCGTCATGCGCGAGGTTGAACGCTTCCGTGTCGGCGTGCGGACTCAGCAGATTATCGAGAGTCCGCTGCGGTCCGTCAGAGAGCGCCCGCTGCAGTTGATCCCAACCGGCCCCAAAAGCTGCACGCCGGTAAAGATGCCCGGCTTGGGCGAGATTCCAGGGCCGCAGCGCATCCGGTTCATACGCAGCCCAGGCCCAACCGGGATCGCTCGGTTTCTCAATGTGCGCAGCCACGGGTAATTCCTTTTCGGTATCCCCAATAAACGTGCCGCGTCATCCGAGCCCGTCACCGGACTTCGGCACGCAGCGCCGG
>Ga0307378_10005512_pt1 | contig 17613 bp, 10 predicted proteins | sample UN1MG_FD_202238 | JGI IMG/M metagenome (GOLD analysis project Ga0307378, IMG submission 202238) | Soil microbial communities from Risofladan, Vaasa, Finland - UN-1 | ecosystem: Environmental > Terrestrial > Soil > Coastal area > Acid sulfate soil | place: Finland: Risofladan, Vaasa | collected... | reverse complement strand
TCTTCTCCAGCGCTCCCTCGAGACGCCCGTTGGCAACTACGTTCATCTCCTTGCCGTCGGGCAAGACCTCGATTTGCCGCCGGATGGCGTCGGACATGTTCGAACCGTCGGCCCGCACCTGGAGAGTTTTATCGCCAAGGCCCAAGACCTTGATCCGGTAGTAGGTCGAAGATACTTCGTTGGGCTCGAGCGCGATCTCCTGGATCGGGGAGCCCGAAAGCGTGAACCAGTCGCCGCTCTCCAACTCGAGCCTGACGCGCTGGGGTGTTTTTAGGTAGTTGTAGACTACGACCGGGATGGACAACTCGTCGTTCTGGGTCAACGCCACCGGCAGGTCGAGATCGACGAAGAAATCCTGGAAAACCCTGACGGCGTGACTTGTCGAACCCAGTCCCCCGGCCGCGGCGTTGGCCGAGACGGTCATGCGCCAGGTCGTTATCGAATCGGCCAAGGGCACTTTTAGAGAAACATTGCCGGTGTTGGTCGTCTTGAGCAACGGCGCGAACAGCAAGGTCTCCGGGAAGAAGTTACGCACGCGCACGGCACGCTTCTTGGGAGCGGCCGGCCCGGAGCCGGCCGAGCCTCCCGGCGCCTCGACTTCCCGCATCTCCTTGTCCATCTCCATGGTGGCTTCCGGCATCGGTGCGCCGGCGGCGGTGGGCCTGGCCATGGTGCGCTCCTCCATGCGCGCCATTTTCTCGAATCTTCTGGCTCCCTTCTTCATCGGCGGCGGCGGCGGAAGCCCTTTCAGCGCCGGCGTTTCACGCAGGTTACAGTAGGCCTGCCCGCCGAAGGCCTGGGCCAAGGTCTCACAGCCGACGTCGCCCGCGGGATATTCGAACGAAATATCATCGCTCGTGCCTACCTTGCCGTCGGGCCCTGCCGAGACGAGTTCGTAAAAGCGCAGCCGGTAATCGAAAAAGGCGCGAGCGCGGGGAGCCTTCATCTTTTTCAGCACAAAGGCATGTCCCCAAACATCCCGGGTATCCTTTTCCCTGGCCAGCACCAATACGATCAGCCGTTCGAGTACGTTATCCGGCAGTTCGAAAGCATTTGCTTTCTTGTCTAGCCGTCCCTGCATCCAGGTCGACCAGGGGCGGGCCTGTTCAGAATAGCTGCTCAAAGCACGGTAGACGCGCCTGGCCCGGAACTGGTTGATCTCGGCGGCGAAGTCGGCCGCGCGGAATGCCGGCAATTTCTCGACATCGGCCCAGCGAAACTTGCGGCCGGTGACGTTGGTGGCGGGAGAATGCCCGCCCACCATGACCTCATCGAAGGCCTTCTCGACACTTTTGGCCAGGGTGCCGCTTTCAAGATCGGCGAAATCCTGTGACTGCTCGAGCAGGCGGCGGTAGATCGCGATTCGCAGCGAGCGCAGGCGCTCGAGTTCCTGGGGAGGCAAGAGCACTGCGGCCGCCAGGTGGGGCCACAGGGATTCGATCTCTTCCGGGGTGTAAGGATCTCCGAAGGGCCCGCGCGAGTTGCCGGCCGGCAGCGCCTTGGTCTCGATCATCCGCTTTACCAGGTTGCGCTTGTAGACCCATCCTCCCCCGGGAGTAAGCCGGCCGACAGGCTGAGAGCGGATGAAGCTGTACAAGGCCTGCTGGATGGCGCCTAAATCGCGCTGGGCCTTACTCCGTGAACTGGTCAGCCAGCCGGATAGAGGGTTGGGCCATGCCGCGGGTTTGCCCAACGGTTGGGCCTTGGCCAGAAGCACCTTGGCTACCCGCTGCTTCTGCATCTGCAGGCGCTCGGTTTTGACCAGGGTAGCCAGCGAAGCCGACGGCCCGAACTCGATCTGGTATTTCGGGTTTGTAAGCTCGCGCTCCAGCGTGAAGTAGACCTTCTCGAGGCCGGGCCTGATCTCCTGCAGGGCATAGACCGCCTCGTCCACGATAATGACGCCCATGCCGGCTGTGACGGCCCGCCCCTGGGTGTCTTGCACCCTGAACTTGATCAGCGCTTCTTCCCCGGGGCGATAAACCTTTTTATTCTGGGTCACGTCGATGCGCAGTTGCCGGCGGGGCTGCACGTAGAGCACACGGGTATCGCGCATGATCTCGCCGTTTCCGAGAATCTTGTAGGCCGAAAGCTCCAACGAGCCGAAGATGTCGCTGCCTAAAGGCAGCCTGACAGAGCCCTTGCCCTTGGCGACGGGCAATGAACGGGTCAAAATCGTTTGACGGTTCTTGATCAGATCCAGAAAACAGGTTCCACCTACGTCACTTGTCAGCACCGTGACTTGGATGGCGTCGCCGCTTTTGTAGATGGCCTTGTCGGTGCGTAGCAGAACCCGGTCTTTGGCCGAGCGGGTCGAGAAGCTCTTGGTGACTTGGCAGCGGGCGCCTTTGGAGTCTTGGGCCGAGAATGACAGAACGAGACTCCGGTTGGGCCTGGCGACCGGCTGAGGACGCCTGCGGCCGAAGCGTCGCCGGTCGCGTCCGAAGGAACCGTGCGGCTGTCCTGCATCGAAACCCAGTTCATCAGCGCGGGGGGTGACTGGCAACGCGCCCAGGCCGGTGGAGTCGGTTTTAACCTTGCCAAGTTGCTTGCCGTCGCGCAGCATGACCACCTCGGCCTCGGCCGGACTGCCGTCCGGGTAGCTGGCCACCAGGTAGATCATGTTTTGCACACCGGCCACGATGCGGCCGCCCTCGGGCACGGCGTCCAGCCTGATGGGCGCCTCCGCGACCGGGACGGTCTTGACTCCCTTCTCGGTGTGCTTGGCACTGTCTGTCACCTTGACCTCGAGCTTGACCACTGCGTCGCCCTTCTGCACGGGCTGGCCGACGAAGTAGTCGGGAAGCTTCAGCTCGAATTCCCAGTGGCCGTTCTCGTCGGTCTGACCCTTGAGCGCCGCGAACTCCTTGAATTCGACGTCGAAGGTCGAGGCCTTGACTTCAACCTGGGCTCCGGCCACCGGCTTTCCGAAGAAGTAGTCCGATTGGATCTTTCCCTTGATGGTCTGACGCGGAAGGTAAAAGGCCTGGTCGGTCTCGGTCTGAACCTTGAACTTGGGCAAGACATACTTCTTGACCACCAGGGTTTTCTGCGTCGCTTCTGCGAGTTGCTGGTTTTCGCAGCTGGCGGTCACCTGATAGTTGCCCATGTTGATTTCCGAAGCCAGCTGGAAGTCACAGGCGGAGACGCCGTAGGCGCTGGTCTTGAGTCGCTTCTTGAAGACCTTGTTGCCCTTGGGATCCTGCACCTCGAAAAGCACCTTCTCTCGGGCCAGTGGCTTGAGATCGTAGGCGTTGAGCGCCAACAGGCGCATGTGAACAAGCTGACCCGGTTGGTAGATGGGCTTGTCGGTCACCAGCAGGATGCGGCCGTTGCGCTTTAAAGCCACGGCGTGTGTTACGCGATTGGACCCCGCCTGGGCGCGCGTGTCCACTACCATCTGGTAGCTGCCCTCCGGCCAGTCGGGCACATCGAAGCGCGCTCTTGTCACGCCGTCGCTGTCGGACTTTCCACTGAAGAGCGTGCGCTTGCGCTTGCCCGCCTGCAAGCTGACCATCACCCGCGCACCGGCCAACGGGCGTGAAGAAAGCAGCCCGGTCAGGCCGTGGGTGACGATGCGTATAGAAGCCCGCGTGCCGGGCACGAATTGCTCGTCGGAGACGACATGGCTGAGCACGCGCCGCACCTTGGCCGGCCGTGAGGTTGCGGCCGTGACGCTCAGGCTGCAGGCGACCAGTAAGACCGCAGCGATTGTGAACTTTTCGATTCGCTTCATGCTTCCCTCCCGCTCGGAAGTGAGTAGTTCGATGAGCGTTCTTTACTAAATATCGCCCAGCATACAGTAGACCGCCCGGTTTGCAAACAGACGGAATGCGAATGTAGACGATCGGGATCGGTTACTCGATCTGCGCCGGATCCGCAGGCGCCGCGTTCGGTTCCTCGAACAGCTCGTCCAGCGAGAAGCCGACGAAGGGACGCGGCGGCACGGGTTGCTCGCCCATGGCAACGTAGAGGGCACGTCGCGCGGGCAAGAAAACCATTGCATGGACGGTGCCGTTGTTGCCGATGCTGCCGCCGCCGTCTATCAGCTCGGGCGGGTGGCTCTCGCCGGTGTAGGGGTTGTAGGTGTCTCGCAGCACTCCGACCGCTGCCGCAAGATCTATCTGTCCAAGAATACTGTTCGCCCCTCCGGGCTCGAGCAACTGCTCGAAGCGCGCATAGCGCGTCAGGGAGTCGTCGTCGGCGGTGCGCTCGACGTCGATGCCCTGCATCTCGGGCTGGACGAAGTGGTTGGTGGCGTAAACGACGCCGTCCGCCGACAGGCGCCTGATTCCCATATGGTTGGCCGAGATTTCGAAAACAGCCGCCTCGCCTGCGGCGGCGTCGGAGATCACTATTGTCTCGGCCGAGGCGTGATCCTGGGCTGCGATGAGGGTCTCGGCCTCGGCCACCGATTCGGCCTGCTCGAGAATCCGGCGCGCCATCTGCGGATGGCTGCGGCCTTGTTCATCCTTGTCTTCCCTGGCATAGGCCTCGTTCAGGGCGACGACCAGTCCGTTTTCGTTGATGCCCGAGAGCGAGAAAACCTCGCCGGGAAAACCGACTTCGACGTAAGGAATCCCGCCTTGCGGCCGGCGCACGATTAAAGTCGGATTGTGCACCAGCGGCGGCAGCGGAGGCCAGTCGAGGTTACGAGCGTGGACCAGCGCGCCGTCTTTGGTGGCCGATCCCGCGGCCACGAACTGGGAGCAGCCGCCCTGGGTCCAGCCGACCGTGTTTTCGAGCACTACCAGCAGGTAGGCGGCCGTCACGCATTTGCGCTGACTCCAGTTCTGCACCCCGGCCGCCTCGACGGCCTCGACCATCCCGCGGCATTCGTCGAGCACCTCGGGGTAGGAATACTCGAGCGCGGCGTCGGTCAGCCCGTTGGTCTCGGCCACCGCCAGCAGCAGCGAGTAGCCCTGGTCTTGATCGGTGAAGTCGGCCAGCTCCTGGATCTCGGAGGTCATTAGTTCGCCCTGCTGGCGGCCCATCTCGTAAGGAGTGCCCGTAAGGCGCAGGATGTGCAAACCTCGCAACTCGGTGCGCGAGGGAGCGTGGCCCGCCTGATCCCCTCCGGAACCGCAAGCGGCCACTAAAAGCGCGAGCAATCCTGCGCTGCAAAATGACGGGAACCAAGGCATGACGAACCTCCGTCTCAGACTATAGCAAACGAATTGCGACCTTGCCAATGAGTTGCAAGTCGGCGATGATGCGCTGGCGGGGTTGGAAATTTACGAAAAATACGAGGAGGTTTCATGCATAGATCAATGATGCGCGGAGTGCGGTTAATGCCGTTGTTCGTTTTCTTGTCGCTTGCGGCCAGCGCCGGCACGGATCGCAAAGTCGATTTTCCCCGGCCGGACATCAAGGAGTGGCAACTCGCCAACGGTCTGGACGTGATCTACCTCGGGGTTCATAAGACTCCGCTGGTGACCGTACAGGTCTGGTACCACGCTGGCTCTAAGGACGAGCCGCGCGACAGGCGCGGCTCGGCCCACATGTTCGAACACATCATGTTCAAGGGCACTCGGCACGTGCCGCCCGAGGAGCACGCCCGCATGCTCGACAAGCTGGGTGGCTCGGTCAATGCCTTCACTACCGAGGACATGACGGCTTTCCACGACACCCTGCCGCGGCAGTACATGGATTTCGCCATGCATCTGGAAGCCGAGCGCATGCAGCACCTGCTGTTTCTGAAGAAAACGATCGGCACCGAGCGCGAGGTGGTCAAAGAAGAGATTCGCCGGCGCGAAAATCATCCCATCGCCCGGGCGCTCGAGCGCTTTCGCGAGCTGGCCTTTATAAAGCACCCTTACGCCTGGGATGCCGGCGGGCGCATCGGCGATCTCGACAAGACTACACCTGCCGATCTCGAGCGTTTCTACAAGAGCTACTATCATCCTATCAACGCGATCCTGATCGTGGTCGGTGACGTCGAAGAAAAACAGGTTCGCGAGTGCGCCGAGCGCTGGTTCGGCTCAATCGCCAAAGGATCCGTGCCTCCGCGGCCGGCGCAAAACTCACCCGAGCCCGTGCAGACAATGTTACGCGAGGAGAGGCGCGAACCGGCCCAGCTGGGCGTCATCATCGGGGGCTACAAGATCCCGGCCGCCAAGAATCCCGACCTTATCCCGTTGCAGGTCTTAGAGAGTGTCCTCAGCCAGGGCGACTCTTCACGGCTGCACCGGCGCATCGTCCGCGACGACAAGGTGGGTGTCTTCGCCGGAACCTACCTGCAACAGTTCGAAGATCCCGGCCTGATGCTCGTTTTCGGGGCCTATCTCAAACCCGAACAGGGTGCCAAGCTCAGGGCCGATCTCCTGGATGAAGTGGCCAAGCTGCAGAAGACTCCGCTTGATGCGCGCCAACTCGAAAAGGCCAAGAACCAGTTGGCCGCCCATTTTGTCTACGGCTTGCAGCATGTCGAAGGGCTGGCCTACCAGATCGGCGTATCGAGTATCATGACCGGAGACGCCCGGGCCTGGCTGGACGACTATGGCAAGATCTTGGCCGTCTCGGCGGACGACGTCATGCGCGTTGCCAAGACCTACCTGACACCCGAGCGGCTGACATTGGTGACCGTACCGCCTCTTGGCCCCGGCGCGAAGGGAGGTGCTCGATGAGCCTTATGAAGATCGGAGTATGTTCGATCGGAATCGCCTTGCTGGTTTCGTGCGCATCGAGCGTACCTAGAGAAATGCGCAAGGTCCCGGCGCAGGCGGGAGATCCATGGGCGGGGCGAAGCGATTTGATCGAACCGCCGAAACCGGCGGCACCGGCCGCGGTGAAGTTGCCCCCCGTAGAGCGCTTCGGCTTGCCAAACGGCCTGCGAGTGCGCCTGGTGAGCGATCACGCCTGGCCGCTGGTCAATATGCACCTGGTCGTGGTGCCGGCGGCAAGCGACCAGGAACCCTTCGAAACGCGCGGCCTGTCGGATTTTGCCGCCGAGATGCTCAACAAGGGTACCAAGACCAAGAGCGCCGAGCAGATTGCCGAGAAGATCGATTTCGTCGGCGGCTCGATCAGCGTTTGGGCAGACCGTGACGGCACACACCTGGTTTGCCAAACGCTTACGAAAGACTTCGACACCTGCCTGGAGCTTGTGGCCGAGATCGCGCTGCGGCCGACATTTCCAGAGACGGAGATGGGAACCATTCGCGATCGGTTGGTGGCCTCGGTACGCCAGGTGCGAGACAGCGACAGTGCGCTCACGAGCGAGCACTTCAATAACCTCTTGTGGGGAGACGACAACATTCGCGGCCGGCCGCGCACCATAAAGAGCATCAAGGCCATCAAGCGAGCCGACCTGGTTGCCTGGCACAAGCAGCGCTTCGGGCCGAAAGTCTCCTTTCTGGCGGTAGCCGGCGACCTGGAATCCGGCGACATGCGCAAACGCATCGAGCAGCGCTTCGGCGCCTGGGAGAAGATCGCGGCCCCCAAGACGGCAAGCTATCCCGAGCCGAGCCTGAAGGGCATCAAGATCCGCCTGGTGGACAAACCCGATCAGACCCAGACCCAGATTCGTATCGGCCATCTGGGCATTGCCCATGCCGACAAGGCTTTCTTTCCGCTGCTGCTCGCAAACTACACGCTCGGCGGGGGCGCCTTTTCTTCGCGCCTGATGAAGGTGGTGCGATCCAAGGGCGGCAAGACCTACGGGGCACGTTCGGGCTTCGAGCGCCAGCGGCAGCGCGGTGACTGGACCGCCAGCACTTTCACTCGCAACGCGGAGACAATAGCGACGCTGAAACTGGTGCTTTCGGAGATCGGCAAGATGCACGCCTCGGGCCCTACAGCGGCTGAGCTTGCCGACGCCAAGTCGAACCTGGCCGGGAGTTACCCGATGCGCTTCGTGACGGCGGCGGACGTCGCCAACATGGTGCTGATGAGCGAGCTGCACGGCCTGGATGCCGGGTTTGTAAGCGACTACCCTCTGCGCCTGTCCGCCGTGACTCTCGCACAGGCCAGGCAGGCCGCGGCGGAACACCTGCATCCGGACGATCTGGCGATCGTGCTGGTGGGCAAGGCAGCCGACGTCGAGCCGCAACTCAAAGCCGCAGGCTTCACCTACCAGAAAGTCGGCTACCTCGAGCCGACAATGACCTGCGAGCGCAGGGCCCAACTCGAGCAGAGCCAGGCCAAGATAGATTCCAAGCGAACCGCAGCGGGACTGAAATTAATCGGGCAGGCGCTAGAGGCCAAGGGCGGGGTTAAGCGTCTTTCGGGCATCCGCGATATCCAGATCAAGGGCAAGGGCTGGATGAAGATGCAGGGCAAGAAAATCGACATCGAGCTGCAAGGCTATTTCGTCGTGCCCGATCGCAGGCGGGTGGAGATCAAGACTCCCATGGGCACCATCATTACGGTCATAACGCCGGAGTCGGTCTGGGGCGGAATGGGCGCCTTCACCCGCGAGGCCCCGGCCGCGCGGGCCAAAACCGCACGCGAGTCGGTTTGGCGCAACAAGGATCTGATCCTGTTGAGACCTTCCCAGGACAAAAAGACCATTGTCCAGGCCCGCGACCCGCAAGAAGAAGGCGGCAAGCGTTACCAGGTTGTGGAACTGCGCCGCCCGGATGGGTCGTTGCCGACCATTGCCTGGCTGGATGAAAAGACGCACCTGATGGCACGGCTGGTCTTTGAGCGCGACGGCGAGCAGGTGATCGAGAGCTACGACGACTATCGTCCTGTTGACCACGTGCTGATGCCTTTTCGCCAGATCCAGAAAGGCGGCGGCATCGATCTGGATCTTACGCTCAGCGAGGTCAAACTCAACGCCGGCGTGCCGAAGGTTAAATTCGAGCGTCCCAAGACCCCGCCGGGCAAGTGAGTTGCCATGAGCGCGGAATCCGGATCGAGCCAGCGCGGACGGCTCAAGATAGGCGATACCAGCACGGTCGATATCCAGCCGAGTGTCAAGCCGCATAGGGTTTTGCTCGAGCGCGATCCCGTACTCGGGCTGCTGTCTCTCGAGGATCGCTTCATCGACCAGGGCGAGATCGCCCGCGGCGGGATGGGGGCCATCCACCGGGTGATTGAGCGTACCTTGAACCGTACGGTGGCCATGAAGGTGCTGCAGTCCGAGAGGGCGCATGAACGCCTGGTGCGCCAGCGCTTCCTGGCCGAGGCGCAAGTGACCGGCCAGCTCGATCACCCGAACATCGTTCCGGTCTATGAACTGGGCAGCGACGATGACGGCAAAATGTTTTTCACAATGCAGTTGATCGAGGGCCGGACCTTCTCGGAGTTTCTCGATAGCAACCCTCCCGATAACGACGAACGGGTGGAGCAGGCGCTGGAAGTATTCTTCCGCGTCTGCGACGCCATTTCTTTTGCCCATAGCCGGGGCGTGGTTCACCGCGACGTCAAGCCGTCGAACATCATGGTCGGCGAGTTCGGCCAGGTCTACCTGATGGATTGGGGAATCGCTCGCGTGCTTCCCGAGGCGGACGTGCAGGCCGCCACAGGCGAACGGCGCAGGACGACCACGCTGACAATACCGGCGGTGGACGAGCGCGGGCAGGTGCTGGGCACCTACGCCTACATGGCGCCCGAGCAGGCTCGTGGTGCTCTGGATGAGATCGACGCACGCACCGACGTGTTCGGGCTGGGGGCGGTCCTGTTTCGCATAGTCGCGGGGCGGCCGCCGATCAGCGGGAAGACGACAGCCGATCAGATCGACAACGCCTCCGAGGCGCGCCTTGTAGACGTAAGCGAAGAGGTAAAAGACGCGCTGCGACGGGCGCTGCTCGAGGTGGCCGGGCAGGCCATGCAAAAGGACCGTACGCGCCGTTTCCAGAACGCGGCCGGGCTGAAACGGGCCGCCCAGCATGTGCTGCGAGGCAGGTTCCGCTTTTCTTCGTTGAAAGTCGATGCCGGTTCGCTGATCCTGCGCGAAGGCGAGAGCGGCGACGATGCCTACTACATACGCTCGGGTTCTTGCCGGGTTTTCTCCAAAAGGGACGGGGTTGAGGTTGAGCTGACGACCCTGGGTCCGGGCGAAGTGTTCGGTGAGACCGCGATCTTCACCGGCCAACCGCGTAACGCTTCCGTGCAGGCACACAGCGCGGTCGAGTTGATAGTAGTGCCGGGACGTTTTCTGGCCGGCACGGTCGGGCTCGATTCCTGGATGGGGTCATTCGTGCGCGCCCTGGGTGAACGATTCACGCATGGCAGCCATAAGGTGGCCGAATTGGAAAGGGAGCTGATAAGCGCTGAGCTGGCAACGCAGGCCTGCCGTCTGCTGGCGCTCGAGGGAGAGCGCGGCGCGGACGGAGTCGTGCGCGTCGACTTCGAAAAATTGCGCGAGCTGGCGATAGAGCGCTGGGGGCTCGATGAAGTTCGTCTGGTCGATCTGTTGACGAGGCAGAGCCTGGACGTTGAGGCCGATGCCGGCCGGCGCCGTGTTGTTCTGCGGGCCGGTTGACAGCGCTGTCTGGGCGTCTTTAGAATGGCGCCGAACCGATCCTAAGGAGGAAATGTGATGAGAATTTTCAAGCTGCTGCCGGTTTGCGCCGCCATGCTCGGACTGGCATCGCCGGTCTTGGCCGAAGGCATTGTCATGCAGGATCCGGCCGGTGATGACAATGGTTCCGGAAGCATCGTCTATCCCAGCGCCTCCGAGTACAAGCCGGGCTCGTTCGACGTTACCAAAGTCGAGATCAAGGACAAGGGCGATAAGTTGCAGATCAAGCTGCACCTCAAGGCCAAGATCGAAGATCCCTGGCACTCGCGCGACTGGCCGGTACGCGGCAACGGGTTTTCGCTGCAGATGGCGTTTCTGTTCGTCGATAAAGACCACAAGGCCGGCTCGGGGCACACACAGGGCATCCCCGGGCTGAACGTCAAGTTCGCGCCCGATGCCGCCTGGGAGAAGGTCGTCATCATCAGCCCCCAGGGTATCACCCGCATCAAGAGCGAAATCAACACCAAGGCCCGGGTGCTCAAGGCCGACATCGTACTGCCCGTCAAGGTCAAGGCCTCCGGCAAGAAGATAATCGCCACCGTCTCCAAGAAGGATCTCGGCGACCCGGCCCCCGGTTGGGGCTACCAACTGGTCATACAGTCGAACGAGGGCTACCCGGCCAAGACCGACCTGCTGACCCGCAAGGTAAACGAGAGCCGCGGTGAACACCGCTTCGGCGGCGGCCGCGACGACGATTGCGACCCGCAGGTGATCGACATGCTCATGTCTCCCGCCAAGGGTGACAAGGCCGAGATCGAAAAGCAACACGAGCTACTCAAGAAATACTCGTGCGCTAAGCCGGTCGAGTTGCCGATGGTATATCCTTGAACACAGCGCCCATGCTCGCGAGGCAGGTCCCCGCATGAAAAAGATCCCGATAGTTTTCCTGGCGTTTTTTTGCCTGGCCGGCCCTGTGGGCGCCGAGTCGTCCAACTTCGAGCTGGCCGGCAAGATCTACACCAAGTGGCTCTATCGCAACAACGCCTCGCAAGGGGTGCTCTCCTACGGCAACCCGTTCTGGACTGAGGATTTCTCGGGCGATAACGGGGTCGGCACCGAGTTCGAGCTTACCATCAAGGGCAACGTCTCGGACGTGGTCGACGCCGGCGTGCGCATCAAGAGCCGTTTCGGATCGACCTGGCACGACTTCTGGGAGAACGGCAACCTGCGCTACACCAATGCCAACACCTCGGGCGAGAGCCTGGGGATGGATCACGCCGAGTATTTGAAGCTGCGCGGCTACTGGGTCAAGATCAACGATCCATTTCCGGGAGTGTCCTACATACAGGTCGGCTCCTCCGATCTGGGCATGTTCAACGCCTGGACGATCGGCAAGATCCGTTATATCGATCGCGACAACGCCAAGGGGATCTTTGTCCACGGCCAGCCGCTCGGAGACAAGCTCAAGTACGATCTTGGGGTAATCGCCCTGCCCAAGCTGTGGGTCGGCCCTTCCTGGTCCACCGGCCTGGGCGAGGACACCTACCCGGACGCCATCGTGGTCGATCCCTTCTGGACAGAGGACTGGGCCTACGCCTTGAAGCTCGAGTCGCATCCTGCAGATTGGCTGAGCCTGCAGTTAACCGGCATGCTGAGCCTCGACTACGAGGCCGATCTCTACGATCCCGACGCCACCGGCACGCTCAACCCGCCCGACCCGGACTACTGCAAGACACACCCCGACGACTCTGCCCGCTGCCCGGATCACGTAGTCGACCTGGCCAATCGCTACACCAACGCCGTCGTCACCCTGAGCGGCGAGGCCGAGCCGGTAGACGGTTGGCTGATAGACTTCACCGGCGGCTTCAGCCTGAGCCGTATCAACGAGAAGTACGCCGCCAACGGGGTGGCGCTCAACCAGGGCGTGTTTCCGATGGTCTACGGCGACGTCCATGACTACGCCGCCGTTGTGCGCATGTCCTTGCTGGACGCTTTCGGGGCCGATGACTTGAGCATCAAACTCGAAGGCTTCTACATCGGCCAGAACTGGACCTCGACCTTCGGCGCCCGGCGCGAGGACGACGTGCTTTTGACCGACGGCCTGGTCGAGGGCGGCCAGCTGCCGACTCTCAACCTGGCCAACGAGTTCATGGACTTCGACGAGAAGTTCTACGAGTCGTGCATCGGCTGGCAGGGCGGCACGCTGTTGCTCGAGTATTTGCTGGGCGAACTGACCTTGAAACTCGAGGGCAGCTTCATCGGCTACAACACCAACGCCCAGAACCGGCGGGTGTACGAGTGCGACAACTGCCAGGGCGAGCCGATCTACCCGTCTTTCCTCTACTCGGAGGGCTACACCGACGTCGACCTGTGGGACTACGCCAATCCCAAGAACATCGACCGCGGGCGCGACCCGCGCTCGGTGTTTCGCGAGGACCAGGACCGCTACACGATCGTCGCAGTACTTTGGGCGAGCTATCTCTTGGACGTCGGCGCCGGGCTGGAGATCGCCGCCAAGTTGAAGCAGATCTTCGATCGCGACCGGCGCGACGTGAAAGTCTCCGGCGACGACTACAGCGGCAACATAACCACCGGCAGATTGTCTGTGGCCTATCCAATAGGCGACTCGCTCAAGGTGCGCCTGGGCGCCCAGGTCGACTGGTGGGACGAGCAGAACCGCGACGGCAGCCCGGCCAGGGGCTACGCCTGGTACCAGACCACCAAGGTGAAACCCTTCTTGCTTGTAAGCTTCAGCTACGGCGGCGCCACGCTGCGTTACTACCTGGAGTATCTCTACAAGGACCAATGGCGCGGCGAGCGCGATCCCGAGCAGTTCTGGGGCGTGCTGCGTTCCAAGGCCACCCTTGAAGTGGCCTGGTGAGGAGGACCGTAATGCGCGCGCGAAGAAAAAGACGATCTGCACTTATTCTCGCCCTGCCTGCGCTGCTTTTTATCGGCGCCTGTGGTTTCGAAAGCGTCCTCGGCCTGGCCACGGCTTCCGATCACCACGTCCCCGACGGCGGGACAAATATTGTGCCGCAGCCGGCGATTGTCACGGGCAGCGTGCCCGCTGGAAGCCTTCCGGCCCTCGACCCGCGCGATCTTACCTTCTTGGCCGGTGACGGCACGCTTCTGTCCCCGTCCGTTTCGATTGACGGCGAAAATTTCATGGCCGGCTTCCCGGCCGGTGAGCGCTACGCCGGAATGATCGTGGCGGTGCGCCGGGGAACGACCGCCTTGCGGGCGCTGGTGCCCGCGGCGCTGCCCGGAGAAAGTGTAAGCGCCTGCGATTTCGACGGGATAGACAACCGCGAGACGGCCGCCTGTCTTTTGATCGAGGCCAAGGCATCCGTGGCCGGGCGCACCCCTGGGAGCTATCCTGATGACACCCTGAGACAGGCATTGTCCGACATCGACGGCCTGAGTTCGTCCGCTGACGTAGGCGCTTTCTACGCCATGGTCCAGGCGATCGTGGCTTGCAGCGATTGTGTGCGAGGCACGGCCGCGCGCTTTCGCACGCCTGTTCTGACGTCATCGGGGCTGGCCATCGAAAGCGCCCTGCACCCCGACTTTATACTGGCCAACCCCATTGACTATGACAACGATACAAACGCCGAGGACACCACCGCCAAGTTCGACGCGGCCATGGCGGCAGCCTCCGGCGCCTTCGCCTTCAAGGCCTGCTATTGCGACCAGCAAGACTACTTTGCCGCTTGTGGTTACACGCAGCCCATGCTGCAGGTGGTCATAGCAGCCGACATGAACGCAGGCACAAAGGACGGCAACTGCGATCCCATAGATCGTTTCCTGTGGGCCGAGGACACGGAAGGCGCCCGCATGTTCATCGCCGCCGGTATCCACCCCGACAGCCCCATCCAGGACAACGCCATCGAGCAGGATCTCGGCGCCTGGGTGCCGAACAGCGTACCCATGTACGACGACGGCACTCACGCAGACGAGAAGGCGGGCGACGGGGTCTGGACGACATCGTTCGTCCTGCCTATCGGCCTGCGCATCGGCTACAAGTACACCTGGGGCCGGCAGGGGGAAAACTGGGGCGGCACCGAGGAGTGGCCCGGCAACAGGCGCCTTTTGGAGATAGTAGATGCCAACGGCGATCACGTCGTAGCGCGGCGCGACAACTTCGCCGATGAGGCCTCCAACAAGGACATCATGAACCGCCTGCTTCCGGTCAACGGCGGAAATGGAACAGTAACCTGGGACACAGACGCAAACGGCGACGGTGTGCCGGACGCCCGCGAACGAATGATAGACACCGACGGCGACTGCTCAGCGGATGCCTGGTGGACACCCGGCAACGCGCAACCGCTGACCTCGCCTTGCCAGTAGCGAGAACTGTGGAGTCTCAGGCGGGTTCCTTCCATTCGCCGCCCGCGGCCTTGGCGATCGCCTGCCGCACTTCTGGACCGCCCTCGAACACTTGCAGCACGGGAACGGACTTGTTCTCGAAGGCTTCGATCAGTTTCTCCTGCACTCGGCCTGCCCCCGGGCCCCTGGTGCCTATGCAAACCGTATTTTCAACGTCTTGAGGCGACATGCCCTCGTAGACCAGGCAGCCGTCAAAATCCGCTTCAGGCCGCACCCCTGACAGCATGGCCAGCACCAGTCTGTGCATGCCTATCTTGGCAAATTCTTTTTCCGCCGCTTTCGCGTCGTAGACGAAGCTGTAAATGTTCTCTTCCATCAATCACTACCTTTTTGCCCGATAGCCCCCGAAGGTGTAGATACCCAATGCTGCGTTCAGGCCGTTATGGACTCGACTTCTGATGGAAGCTTGCTGAGGATTATCTCATTCAGCTCGATTTTGTGGCTGGCGTTGTCTATGTCGATACCGACCAGCTTGCCGTCCGCATCGTAATCCAAAACGACTCCCTCGGATATTTCCCGGCTGTCCGTACTTGGTTTGGACGAAAGGTCTATGTAAAGCGAGTCCGTTTCCTTGTAATATTTCAATTTCATCGATTGAACCTCCTGTCTGGAAACGCATTGTGTATGGTTTTCTTGTCATCCAGTGTAACCACGCGAAGGACTCGATCACCAAGCTCCTCAATCTCGCCCCAGAATCGAAAGCGGTTATGCTCCTGTGGCTCTACTCTCAACGGGTTCTCACACACATGGATGCACCATGCCTTCTTGATGTACGGTCGCTTCCGCAGAACCTCGTTTTCAAAGTAGTTGGTGAATCTGTATTCCATAATCAATCCATCCTACAGGACACCTTCCGAACAAGTAAATGATTCAAATTCAGGTGACGCGTTTTGTGAACGGATTCTATTTTATCTCCAAGATCTTGAACAGGAATGTGTACAGGTCGGCGGCTTCCTCGATGCGCTTGGATGTCGGTTTGCCGCCTCCGTGGCCGGCCTTGGTTTCCACGCGTAGCAGGATGGGATTCCTGCTGCCGTCCGCTGCCTGCAACGCCGCGGCGAACTTCTTACCATGCATGGGCACCACGCGGTTGTCGGTGTCGGCCGTGGTTATCAGCGCCGGCGGGTAGCTGGTGCCCTGCTTGATGTTGTGCAGCGGGGAGTAGGCGTAGAGGAACTTGAACTGCTCGGCGCTCTTCTCTGCGTTGCCGTAGTCCGATACCCAATAGCGACCGATCGAGAACTTTTGGTAGCGCAACATATCTATTACCGGCACCAGAGAAAGCACCGCGCCGAACAGATGCGGGCGCTGCACCATGCAGGCGGCCGTCAGCAGTCCGCCGTTCGATCCCCCGATTATCGCCAGGCGCGGCGTGCTGGTGTAGCGCTTGGCTATCAACCACTCGGCCGCGGCGATAAAGTCGTCGAAGACGTTCTGCTTGTTGCCAAGCACTCCGGCCTGGTGCCACTTCTCGCCGTACTCGCCTCCGCCGCGCAGGTTGGCCTGGGCGAACACTCCGCCCTTTTCGAGCCACACCAACCGGGTGACTGAGAAATACGGAGTCAGGCTGATGTCGAATCCGCCGTAGCCATAGAGCAGGGTTGGATTATCGCCGTTCAACTCGATGCCCTTCTTGCTGGTGATGAACATCGGCACACGCGTGCCGTCCTTCGACTCGTAGAAGACTTGTTTTGTCTCATAGCCGGAGGTGTCGAAATCGAGCTTTGGTCCGCGGAACAGCTCGGTCTTGCCGCTCTTGAAGTCGTAGCGAAATACAGTCAGGGGCCGCAGGAAAGAGGTGAAGCCGAAAAACATCTCAGGATCGCCCTGCCGGCCGTAAAGACCGAAGACGGAGCCTATCTCCGGCAAGGACATCTGTTTGGTCTTTTTTCCCTGCAAGTCATGGATCGAAAGCTCGTGATGGGCGTCTTTCATGGTGGCCAGCACCAGCTGATCGCTTGCCATGATGGCGTAAGAAATCACGCTTTCCTGCTGCGGAATGATCTCCTTCCAGCTTTCACGCCCCGGCTTCTCGATGTCGAAAGCGATGATCCTGCCGTGCGGCGCGTCTAGATCCGTGTTGAAGAAAAACGTCGTGCCGACGTTGCCGACAAAATCGTAGCGGGCGTCGGCCGCGTCAAGCAGCTTGACAAACTCTCCCTCGCTTGTGGCTTTCTTGTAGTAGACGCGGTTCTTGGGGTCGGTGCCGTGCCAGACGTGTAGCAAGAGATAGTTGCCGTCCTCGGTCATCATGGGCGCGAAGCCCAGTTCCTTGTTGTCCGGCTGCTCATAGATGAGCTTATCGTTCTTTTGCGGCGTGCCCAGGGCGTGCCAGTACACCCGCGAGTAGTTGTTCCTGTCCTCGGGGGCAACCGTCTTGGGATCGGGAAAGCGATTGTAGAAGAAGCCCGAGCCGTCGTGCTTCCATGCCACCGAGCTGAACTTGCAGCGATCGAGAACTTCCGGAAAATCCTCACCGCTATCTATCTTGCGGATTTTCAACTTCTGCCAGTCGCTGCCTTTGTCGGAGACCAGGTAGGCGATAAGCTTTCCGTCCTGGCTGACTTCCATGCCGGTCAAGGCGCTGGTGCCGTCCGCGGAAAGCTTATTGGGATCGATCAGCACCCGCGGCTCGGCCGCCTGCGAATCCTGGACGTAGAGCACGGCCTGGTTCTGCAGGCCGTCGTTCTTGTGTGCCCAGCATGGGCCTGGACAGGAGGTGAAAGTCCTCTGGGGAGTTGGTCGCAGCGACCCACACGAACCGCAAGGCGACAATCCGGGAGACCGGTCCGGCCGCGAGGCCGGCGCTGAAAGAA
>Ga0307378_10005510_pt1 | contig 17614 bp, 15 predicted proteins | sample UN1MG_FD_202238 | JGI IMG/M metagenome (GOLD analysis project Ga0307378, IMG submission 202238) | Soil microbial communities from Risofladan, Vaasa, Finland - UN-1 | ecosystem: Environmental > Terrestrial > Soil > Coastal area > Acid sulfate soil | place: Finland: Risofladan, Vaasa | collected... | reverse complement strand
CCACATATCTCAGTGATACATTTTCTTGGTTCTTTATATAACATGAATCCTCTTTCAATATGACCAATGGGTTCATCGTGACATAGATAGTGTCTTTTAATTAGACCGCTTGGCTCATGAATTACAATGCTCCTATATCCTGCTTCACATGTCCATCCTTTGAATCTATTGAATCCAAGACCAACTATCCTCTCCACGTTATCAACCATATGAACCTTACGTTGTTTATCTATCATCATAAAACTGTACTTCTTTTCATCAAACTTCGGAAGGCCATTCTTGATTTTATCAAGTTCATCATCCATGTATGGTTTTTCAATTGTGGTGTTGTCTTTATACTCAACTTCCATCTTGGCCTGAACTGTGATGCCTTGATCATAAAAATATTGAGCATGATCCCACATTTCATCAAAGTTATCATGCAACAGTACAACATTGATCTGTAAATATACTCCAGCATCTATTAAGTATCGCACCTTTTTTAAAAATGTCTCTCTTACTGAAAATTCTGGATGAAACGATGCTGTAATTGATAGAAGTACTGGTTTTTGAACCAATTTCTCTAAAAAAGAGAACTTTTGACTACAATTTGTAGTTAAATTTACCATCGTTTTTTGAGTTGATATATAATCCACAATTTCTAAAAAATTTGGATGTAAAGTGGGTTCGCCTCCTGAAAATGAGAATGAGAATGATCTATATCCCCTATTCCTTGCTTGACTGAATATATTATCAATTGCTTCCTTTATCACACCTATCGGTCTATGATCCTTAACCTTCGTGTGTGCATAATCCCAACAGTATGAACATGAATAATTACAATATCTTCCAAGCAACCAATTAACATTGAATATATCATTATAAAAATACGCACTGTTCCCAACCTTGATTATTGTATCAAAGTCAATGTTAGAAAATTTCATTATATATCTCCGGACATATCTTCTCAAATGCCATTCCTCGTTTGTCCATGACCCTTGTGTATCTCTTGAAATCATCAAGTAGGTGTGAATGATCTTCGCTATTCATATAGTTGCATAGATGATTGAAGCTCTGATTGAATTTTTTATTCATCCCCTGATCCCACAACCTTTCAGTTATCAATTCCTTTGCTCTCTGTGGTAGGATCCTGAGCGATAAAAACAACGGTTGTGCTACATGAGTTGGATTGACCCAACTACTCTCACTGAATGGGATTTTAGAATATGTATTGAACGCCTGAACCCACCACTCCATCATATTCGGGAGATCAATGACATTGTAAGGCATGATTGTTGATCTCATCCCAACTCTTACATCCATAAAATTGCTCAACATCATGTATTTTATTATATTCTTTGATACTGTGTCCCATTTTGAAGGGAATCTCACATATTCAATTACGTCGCCTACTCCATCAAATGAAGTTGCTATCTCAACAAAATTAACTCGTTTCCATATATCAAGTATATCATTTGTGGGAAAATGCATTAAGTTTGTTGAATAGTTCAAGAACACACTTTCGATACCAGGATGTTTTGCTCTTTCAAGGAGCAGTTCCTTGTACTCTTTTGTCATTAATGGTTCCCCACCTGTGAACTTCATATGAAGCAGGTTTGGTATAATGGATTTGATTTTATCAATATCAATATTCAACCTGCCATGTTGTTTTACCAAATCCTCGATTCCTGTTAAATCTTGTGAACTCCAAGCTGTGCTAAAGTATGGCATACACATAACACATTGAAGATTACAAATGTTAGAGAATGCTGACTCCAAGAATAGTATCTCTGGATTTGTAATATCTACTGGTGGCAACAGATCAAGCCTATTGTATATCTCTCGGAGACTTGCTCTCTTACCTGCATCCTGCTCCTCATAACATTTAGAACATCCAGGTACTCTGACACCATCCCTCATGTATCCTCTAAGCTTATGCATGAACTCGTCATGAAATATGTCATTGATACTTGATCTACTTAGATTATGATTATCAGGAACTTCTTGCCATTTGAATCTACAGCATGGTTTGCAATTCCCGCCAGGCCCTATAAAATGATGATTCCATGCTAAACTACACCAAGTTTCATTCATAAAACTATTTCCTTTTTATTAGATTCATCACCACTTGAAAATTTGTATTCAGTTCCACATGTTCTTCCGCAGGTCATCAATTTTCCTGTACACATCTGCTGAGACCAACTCTTAACAAGATCATCTGTATACCAAGGATGATTCAACACCTCTTCTATGCTCTTATCAACCAATGAATTAAATCCATCTCCATATTTGTCTATCAATTTATAAATCTGATCCTTTTGCATGTTGTCATGACCATAGAAATATTTTGGGGCACCCAACCAACAACACGGCCACAGATTCAACTCAAAATCTATATATAATATACCACCTTGTTGATATTTACATGAGATCTCAGTCTTGTTTATATAGTTTTGCCATGAACCATACTTCTTTACAATATCTCCGAATTTTCCGCTGCCTTTGTTTGTTTTGTAGTGTTTGTTATGGATAAACCTCTTTGTTAGCTTCTCGTTAAATGTTTTGAAGCCAAGATCGGAGGCAATTTTCTTTGCTTCTTCAACCTGATGCTCATTATGATCAAATATTAAATAATCCCATCTGGCATTCCCTCCAGCATTAATAAAATATTCTGCATTTAACATAACTTGATTGAAGTTTGAGTTTACTCGATATATATGATTAGTATCTGCAAGCCCATCAATTGCAAAAACAACCTTACCCTTATCACCCAACATTGTGGCGAAGTATTCCCACCACTTTGCAGATCTCAAGGATCCATTTGTATATATGGTTAGTTTAACTCCATTGTTCACCAAATATTCAGCACAATCAAAAAATAGAGGATCAACAACTGGGTCTCCATAATTTCCACAAAAGAATATATGGTCCAACTGTTTACAAATATGGACAGGTAACAGCCTTTTGTATTCATTTATGGACATCCTTTTCATATGTAACTCAGGATTCAATTTACCATCAACAACTCTGGCGCACTGTGGACATAGTAAATTGCACATACTCGTATGCTCTATGTTTATTGATTTAACATCACTTAGGTTTAGATACTTCATGTTGTACCGGATCCATACTTATATCATATATACTTACGTTCTCTGGTTGATTTATCAGCCACTCAATTACCTCACATAAATAATCTGTATCAAGTTTAGCCAGATCAGGTCCATGTTTTTCTTTCTGTCTTGGGAGGTCTAACATACCAGGAGCGACATAAGTTATTCTAATTCCATTACCTGGATATAATTGTGGTCCACCTCCCGAAGCAGCTCCGCCATATCGCCTACAAAAATCTCTTAATGCTTTCTTCTCTGTTGGATATGGCCACATTTTTATAGACCAATCTGCTGTACTACCAAGTACTATCATTTGACCCTTCTTTTTGGCTTCATTCCAATGCTTCCAGACCTTCTCAAGCATAAGTGTTTGTTGAAAGTGTGGGAGATACGAGCAGCTTATATAAACATCATAATCCAAACTCTCTTTGGCAAATTTCTCCATTGACTCACTGGTCATAAAATCATAGTCACCACATGACCTGCTACAAAATGTAGCATCAGGAAACTTCTTGAATAGAGATTTTCCTAATCCATAATGTTTGTTGCCCGAAACAATTATATTTTTCATACCTTCTCCTTTTTCGCCTCTAATATATCTTGTGTACAATTACAAGAGTCTTTTCCACATATTATTGGTTCATCTGGTAATACATAACCAGCTTCATTTATATTTCCTATTCTCCCTTCTCTACATTGACCACTAAAGATCTCACCAGCTTCATCAACAAAAAGACTTTCAATTCCTCCCCAACATTTCCATCCTTCCCATCTATTCAGATCATCTAAATATAACTGTCTAGCATTTCTGAACCTGACTAACTCTCCATCTTCTTTTTGAAGTATGAGTCCTTTATGTTTGAATTCCTCGTCCTCTTTTAAATATTTGTTACCAAAGCCGCTAGCATATTTCTTAAAGGTTTCAAGCTGTTCTTCTGTGTATGGATACAGTTCATTTCCAAATTGTTTTCTCAAAAACTTTGGTATCACAAACACTTTAGCATTTTCTGATATCCTTTTACCAAGTTCTAACATTTCATCAAACCTATCATGAGGCACCATCAAACTCATCTGAGATCTTCCAGGCATGAATAGCTTAAGAACCTCTGTTATGTGGTCTTCTTTTGCATATTCAGGATGAAAACTTATTATAGAATGATTTATTTTATGCGCAACCGATTTCCACCATTCAATGCTTCGTGAACCATTGCTTACTATTCTTATAAAAACATCTCTTTCAGCACTCTCCTTCAAAAATACCTTAAAATCTTTCCATAAAGTAGTCTCACCACCATACATTGTGACTTGAATCTTTTGTCCAGGATATTTCTCCTTCAATTTATCAGTAAAATCAAGAAATGGTTTGTAGTCAGGAAATTTTATCTTGCCATCATATAGTACAGGTATGCAATAAGAGCAGGAGTAATTACAAACTGAACCCAACGCCCAAGCAACTGCAATGAATGGTGATTTTACTGATTTATATTTGATATACTCCATCAAAATCCTCCTTTATCATTTCATACAGTTCAGGAAAACAATATTTAAATTGTAAATCTCTTATTTTATCTAAATTTTTTGTATGCTGTAAAAATCCTTGATATATTTCATCATTAAAATTATCTAATTCTTCGATTAAATAATTCTTGAACATATCAACCTTAACATAATGCATAGTGCTTTTGTCAGAAGAATCAAAGGAGTTTAGATAATCACAAATTATATCTATTGCTCTTTGTTTAACGGACTTTGGTAATGCAGATGGACACAAATGAAATGGAGCAATAACATGCTTAAAATGCATCACTTCCCAGAAGTGTCTGCTCATATTTTCTTTTGCCCACTCAGCAAAGTCCAAAAATGTCAATATATTATAACAGCTTATAGTTGTTCCTGAATGTGCTACTTCTCTTCCAAGATTATCTAATTTTTTAAGATTCTTAATGATTATATTCCATTTACTCGGATATCTGATATAATCATTTTTAATACCAACATCATCCACACTTGCTTGAACACCAACCCATCTAAATTTTTTCCACATTTCAATTAATCTATCAGGAATATATGTTATGTTAGAATCATATCTAAGATTTATATTCTTTGATACTCCAGATTCTATTAAAATTTGAAGTATATCAAAATGCTCCTTACATAGTAAAGGTTCTCCTCCAGCCCAGTATATCTCTTCAAGTCCTTTGTGTATTTCAAGAAACTCTTTTTTAAATAGATTAGTCTTATACCAATCAAATGGTGTAGAATCTTCCATGCTATAGTATGTTCCACCAAACAAGAATGAGTCAACATCACTTCCATCGTCTGTCCAGAAAGTTTTCATCATTGAAAGTTTTTTCCAATCAGAATACCACAAGTTTGAGTGGCCAGGATGACACATAACACATTTCAAATTACAATGGTTTCCAAACCTTAATTCAATATTCTTTATATCAAATTTAGTAATGGTTCCATCCCCACCAGTTATTTCTCGGGCTATTTCAGGATTTATTCTTTTATCCCATTTTCTTTTAACTCTAACCCTAACACTCACCTTTCCATTTGAATATCGTTCTCTTGTCCAACATGTCTTACATACATCATGTCTTTCACCCTTCAACATTGATACTCGAACATCTTTTAACAATTGAGCATTCAAAACATCGAACATTGAATCTGTACCACATATATATGTATTCTTATTATTTTCCCACCACAATCTACTGTATGCTAAATCACCACATTCCATTTGTTTTTGTATATCTCTACTAGGTGTAGTTCCTTCTTTGGTTAATGCTCTCATCACACAACATGTAGTCATCATACCTGATGGTTTTATACTAATTTGTATCCATGGCAAAGGACAGAATGAATCACTCATCTAAAAGTCTCCCCATTTCAGAAAACGTTTCTCTAAAATTTGTTTCCCTTATCTCATCCATTAAAGTTATATATTCTATGAACTCTGGCATTCTTACTGACCAATCACCTTGAAGCATAAAATTAACTATTCCTTGTAACCTTTTTATACCATACGGATTGTCAAGGAATGCTTTATCATCTCGATGATTTTCTGTTAACCAAACATAAAATTCATCGTATTTCTCCTTGGTTTTCATCTTAAACCACTCTGGAAGTACTCTAACATTCAAGAATGCTGGATGATACACAAAATGAAAATTGACAAGTCCAGCTCCAAATTCATGAGGATTTACTTTTTTGAAATTCTGATTTAGTTTCCATTTAATTAAATCAGGAATATAATATATGTTTAATGCTTGAACAGCACACGCTATTGTTACTTCAATATTATCGCTTGAATTATCTATGCGATGTAGATTCTTAACAACCTTATCCCAAGTCGGTGGCCATCTTATATAGTCATTCATATCTTCAATTGAATCAACTGAAAAATGAAACCTCACCTTATAGAAATATTGCCATAAATCAAATAGTCTTTGGGGCATATAAATACCATTAGAATTATATCTCAACTCAATTATATCAGCATACCCGCTTTCAATTACCTTTTGTAATAGTTCATAGTGTTCTTCTATAACTAAGGCCTCACCGCCTGCAAAATATAGTTGTTTTATGTTTGGTATTTGTTCATGTAGTTGTGCCCAAAAATCAGGATTGTTTTCATGCCATTGATATGACCCGCCGCCTCCTGATCCAGGTTCCCAACAACACAACTCTTTAAGACTATTGTTTTGAATCTTTGGATATAGTTTATTCCAATCACCTTCCCAAAGTGATGAGTCATGTGGTGAGCACATGATACATTTCAAATTACATTTAGTCCCCATCCTTAAATCAATGTAGTATAGTTTTGGGGGGACTGAACCATCTTTATTTGTTTCATCAATCAATTTGTCTATACATATTCTTTTTGCCCAATATTCAGTTTCCCAATTCCTTTTACTTCTGTGTCCAGAGTCTTCCTCAGTGAAACACTTTTGACATTGAACAGGAATCTCACCATTTAACATCTTCAATCTTGTTAATCTCATGTATGTATTATTCCAAGATGATGTTAGATCATGTATCCCTAAGTTTGATGGTCTGAGATCATCCTCTTTTAATATCCCTATCTCTCCACCATACTCTTTATTGTTTGTTGCTCCAGCAGATGAGGCATTTGCAGTACAACAAACTCTCATATGTCCATTGGGTCTTGTAGATAAATGGATCCACGGAAGGATACAAAATGTTTTATTTGGTATTGTCATACTGTCTCCACTTTCTCAATTAGTTCAACCATTTTATTAGTTTTTTCGTACATTTCTAGTTTATTCAAAATTACTTTTTTCTGATTTATCAAAACTTCAAATCCTGTTATTTTACAATGGTCAATTAATCTCAACCATCTATCAACTCTAACCGGATAAGTATTCTCTTTGTAAAACCACCCACCACCCTGATCTAATTTTATATCAAGTTGTTTTCGTTTACTTTTATTTAAAATAAATGTTGGGCCAACATTAACACTCATCTTTATATCTTTGATACTAGATAATTTTGTTATCATATCTATAGTTTTTTGAAATTCGTTTTCAGTTTCAGTATAGTAACCAACTATTAAATTCATATCTATATTTATTTTATTATTGGCAAGTTGTTCCATCATAAAATATACATCTTCATCTTTTGTTTTTTTATTCATATCTTCTCTAACTTCATAAGACCCGCTTTCAATTCCAACATTTATATAATTACATCCAGACTTTTTTATAATTTTATACAGACTCTCATTCATAGAACGTTTTGGCAAACAACAGAAACTACATCCCCATGTTATTTTAGGCATTGTTCCATCTTCATTGTATTTTATAATAGTATTAGCAATACCTTCCAATTTCTTTGGATTTCCATTTGATAATGAATCTGCAAAGAAAAATCGTGTTATGTTATATTTTTGATTTATATCAAACATTTCTGATACAACATTATCGGAACTCCTGAATCTAATTTTTTCAAAATAATTCATACAAAAATTACAATTTCTGATGCAGCCTCTTGATGTTATGATAAAAACTTTTTCTTCTGGATAAGAAATAGGTTTTGTATCAGAGTAATCGGGAAAAGGGATAGAATCTAAATCTTGTATTTGATTTGTAAGGATTTCATTGAAGGCTGATGTTTCTTTTTCATTTTTAAGAAGAGAAACTATTGCTTCTTCACCCTCTCCCTTTATAAAACAATCAATAGCTTTTGAATTTAAAAGAAGTTTTCCCAAATTATCTTGTGTTGAAAATGCATGTCCTCCTGCCACTATTTTTATATCTGGCATCTCTTGTCTAAAAAGGTCACATATATTTTTTATAATTGGCATTGATGTTCTAGAAGAATACACAGATAGCCCCAACCATTCAGGATTGAACTCCCTTATTTCATCAATCCAATCTAATGTTATACTTTCAAGATTGTCAAAACAAAACTTCTCCATGTCACCATCTGCATATTCTAATGCTTGATTATTAATAATATCATTGAATCTATTATAAATATCAAGATTCCAATCTATAACTTTACAAGAAACTCCTGCTTCTATAAGAGATGCTTTAAGCAATGCAGGTCCAGTCTGTGGAATTCCATATACAAATGGAACTGTAGCTATAACTATATCATATTTCATTTATATTGCTCTCCAAACTGATCCATTTCTTTTCCACATTTTAGTGCACAGGTTTTTAACTTTCCTTCCCAAAGAGATTCTTTATTCCATGTTTCGGATATATTATCAAATATACCCGTAGCGAATATCTGTTTTAAAGTATAATAATGAATGTTATGCTTTTTCTGATGAATATATTCCCAAACTTCACTTGATTTTTCAGGCATATACCATTTATACATTTGCCCTGCCAACCAACAACATGGTAGCACAATACCTTCGGCTGAAATGTATATTTCATTGTTGGCTTTAACTTTACACTGTATCTCAACATGATCAAGATACTTTTCCATTGATCCATACTTTTTCTTCAGTTGTTCTTCTTTACCCAAAGCCTTATTGACATTTTCTTCTGATGGTTTGGAAAGTCCAATGTGTTCATCCTTTCCTTCAAGTTTAGCATTTGAAAAGAATCGACCTGTCTTCTTAACTATAAACTCTTTAAATCCCAACTTTATTGATAGTTGTCTGGCTTCCTCAATTTGATGTTCATTATGACCAAATACCAAATAATCCCATATTGCATACCCACCAGCATCAATATAAGATTTTGCATTGCGAATAATCAAACTCCATATCGCATTTTGTCTATATATTTTGTGAGTATCATTAAGTCCATCAATTCCAAATCTTACAGAGTTGGTTACCTTAGCTAATTCTTTCCACCAAAGCGTTGGTCTTGAACAGCCATTGGTTATGACGCTTGTCTTCAACTTTTCATTGTGTTCCTTTAAGTATTGTAAAGTTGGCAATAGATTGTTCGATAGTATCGGATCACCATAGTTTCCACAAAAGTAAACTCTATCTAGTTGATTGCAAAAGTATTTTGTAAAAACATTTTCAAGCACTTTAAGCGTTAGCTCTCTATCTTTTAAATGGGGATTTACTTCCTCACCATTCATATTTCTATCACACATCAAACATGCCAGGTTACACCTCTCTGTCATTTCAATGTGAACTGCTTTTATATTTTTATATTTGTACATGTTTTTTTAATTCCCCCAACAGGCGGTCTTTGTTAAATTCATCAAACTCCAAGTTCAGATCTTTACAATGATCTTTGAGTCTGAAGTATCTATTTACCCTAACTTGTACATTGTTGTCTCCAACTGACCAATCAATATAATTTTCATAATCAAAATCAAAATCATTAAACACTCTCATGTGGTCAGTTACCAGCATTGGATTGCCCTTGACTCTATCAATGATGTCTCTATATTTAGCAATCTCTTGTATTATATCTAATGTCTCTTTAAAATCATTTTCGGTTTCGCTTGGCCAACCAATAATTATTTGAATCTTGGCTGGTATTCCATGATTTCTCATATATCCCAACATCTTTAAAAAGTCAGAGTTGGAGAAGAATGACTTTCCCATTTCTTTTCTGATTCTTTCGGATCCAGATTCCAGTCCAATATTTACAAGAGATATCCCCGCATCTTTTGCAAGTTTAAAATCATCATTCGTCAATCTCTTATCACAAAACAATTGTCCTTCTAATTCAAGTCCTTTCCCACTTAAAATATTAAATAGTTTCCTGTATTCTTTAATGCTACCATTAATCAAATTGTCAGCGAAGAGAAAACTATTGATTCCATATTTCTCTTTATTGTATAGTATCTCTTTTGCTGTAAGCTCACCATCCCTCACTCTGTATTTAGCATTAAAATTTAAATCACAATATCTACACTGATTAACACATCCCTTTGATGAAATTATATCAATTGTTTTGTAATTGCTCATATTCAAATCTGAATAGTCAGCAAATGGAAGTGAGTTTAGATCAGGTTGTTTCCCCTCTATGATCTTTTGATCTGTATTAAATGCTTCAAGTATACCAACTTCACCTTCTCCTATGACACATACATCAGCTAGATTTAATATGTGATCCCGAGAAGTCATATATTTTTGTTTTGGAATTGTAAGATAACTTCCGCCAACCATTATCTTTATATTAGGAGCTCTATTTTTTAATGATCTAATGAACATCAGCGTCATTTTTCCGCTCTTAGTTGACATGGCTGATAGACCAACCCATTTTGGATTCAAGGCAATAATTTCATCTATCCAATTATCAAGTATGATAGTTTCATTGTTAGCATAGTATTTATAATTAAAATCAATAACTTTACATTTATATCCTTCTTGTTCCACAATTGCTTTCAACAATCCCAATGCCAATGGTGGAGAATTGTGGTCTCTTTTTGGGACATAACATAAAGCAAGATCAATCATTATTTAATTCCTACTAACATAAATCTTTTGTATTTTTCAAATGTCATTGAACCACCATAAAAAACTCTCCGCATTGGATACATGTCCTTAAATTCATCAAGACTAGCCACTGCATTTATATGTCCTTCTTCAGCAAAAGAATTATTAGATTGAAGAATTACAACTTTATCAGAGGGTACTTTATAATACCAGTCAGAACTTGTATGTTCACAAGATGTATTGATAATTGTATCAGGAGACTCAGATACATCAAACCACTTTTGTTTTCCATATGAATATAACTTATAAGAATCCTTTTCAAAATTCATATCAAAAATATCTTTTGTGACTGCTTGAAATCTCCATGAATCTTGAAGCTTTGTCCTGTTTATCCGATCAGCAATCTTTTTACAACTTTCATCTATATCAAATGATCTAATCATTACAAATGGAATATTTGTAACCCAAATCATAGCCGGAAGTATTCCATACCACCCACAAAGATTAAATATGTTTCCATATTCAATTTTCTCCACCATACGGACGTCTTTCATTATTTCAACTAACCATTCTTTGCTTTGAAGTTGACCTATGGAAAATGCGTCGAAGTTAAAATCAAATTCATTGTTCGCTAGCATTATATCGTGTAAAAACCTAGATAATTTCATCATTCCTCCCACGGTTTATGTCTATATAATTTCATTTTTTCATATAAATCATTTTTTGTAGTTATGATTTTGTTCCTATTGTCAAATTGAATATCGAAATACTTCAGATAGTCAGTCAATCCATCATCTGTGAACGGTTGTGCTGCGAAATAAACGGTCTTTCCTAATAGTATATACTCGAATATCAATCTGCCGAATTGCTCTTGATATTCAAGGTATTTTCGCCGTCTATACACAAGATCCTTATAGTCAAAGATGTGTTTAATCTCATTATACTTGAGAGGTATCTTTCTTCCCATCCTCAATTTCCAATCAGGTTCACAGCAGCGACCATAAGGTCCAAACTTATCTTCAACTTCATCTTGATATCCCTTACAGTCATCCCACCGATAAAAATATCCAAATCTATTTTCACACTTCAATGTATCTAACATGTCAATGTTGATATTTTTATAAAACACTTCAGCGTTCAGATCAGGATACTTCTCCTTGAATATATCATAGTTGTTCTGAGGCATTAAAAATGTAGTATCTTCTGTAAAGAAACATCTCAGGGACTCATACAAATCAATGGGATAATAGAACCTTGCGCCCTTCATATCTTTTAAATGATATGTCAATTCAATTGAATCCATGACTATTAGTTTTCTACATATAACAAACAATCCTAATTTTTTTGCCATGATTAAAGTTTTAAAGTCTGTAATGACAAGATCAGGTTCAACAATCTCTTTCCTTAATATCTTAACCTCACCTACCCCAATTTGATACCCACGTCTTGTATTCTCTATAACTTCATATAGCTTCTTGACATTCTCACAATAGAATTTAATCGTGTAGCCTTCATGATCTTTTAAATACTGTTGAAAGTCAAGGTGGTTTAGATATGATCCTTGAGTCCCCATCTGGTGTGTTATAAATACAGCTTGCTTCATGTTCGTCCATACCTCACGACTGTCCATTGTCCAATCTTTGAAAAGTCACCCCAAGGATCAACTATAATTGAGTCAGTTTTGAAATCAAAATCGAAATGTCTGAATTTATGGGCAAGCAGATAAACAAAAGGACCATCTATGTCTGGGTTTTCATCAAAATAGACCTCCCCGCCTTCCATGCCAGCATAATCACCTACTAATATGCTGTATGACCCGTCCACAAAGTCTACATTGGGTTTATATGACTTACCCAATATGACAATCGGAAGTCTATAAGATGTCAGCTTCAACGCTAAATTATGCGCCTGTTCCTCTCTTGAAATCATGATTGATTGAAACAAATCATATCCAAGGTCGAGTCTCTCTGCTAATGAACTTAAGGCAATGTTATCTCTTGGGTGACATGGACCACCATCTCCCATTCCAGGTTTCATATACATCGGACTGATTAATCGTTTAGTTGAATGAGACAAGGCTCCCATTACAACATCAGCATCAATGTTACCATTCTTCTCAGCCACATCAAGTACCATATTTGTGATTGCTAATTTCATTGAAATGAATGTGTTGTAAAAGATTTTGATAGACTCTGCTTCATCCCAAGTTCCAATGATATATCTATAACACTCACAAATGCTATGATAAAATGAAACCAGCTGTGAAAGTTTGGCTGTTGGGTACCCACTTTCATTACCAATGATAACCATCTCTGGATTTCTCATGTCCTCTTTCACTGTACCCATAGCAATAAGATATGGATTATATAGAAACTGCCCAGGTCTAATATATTTTAAAAACTCTCTTCGTATTGTTCCTGGAAGGACTGTTGAAATCAACACGATTGTAGATTTGTGATCTATTTCATATAATTGTTTAAGGACATTCTTTACATGTGAATAGTCAAAGTCCTTTGGTGGTAAATGTGACGATGGATACCGACCATCATATGCAGGATCATGTGGTGTTTGTATGGCTACAAATGTGAAATCCTTATCAATAACTGTATCCTTAATATTATCAACGATTGTTATACTTTCAGATTCTCTAATCGCAATGTCATATCCTGCTACATTATGACGTTCAGCCATTACTTCAGCACAAGGCATTCCCAATTTTCCCAGACCAATGAATCCTATTTCCATAATTCCTCCTTCAATTTTTCTACATATTTCTGACTCTTAATTCTCTTAATAAAAGTTTTATGGTTAAATTTTAACGTTGGAAGCATCTCAGCTAACATTTGTTTTAAATCTGAATCTGAAAGTTTTGATAGTCTTTCAACTTCAGAAAGAATTATTGTCATTCTTTTGTTTAAATCTTCTTCTTTGTCATAACTTTCATCAAACCATTCTGAAAATGTCCGATACCCCATTTTTCTTAAATACTTTAAAAAATTCACTCCGGTCAAAACAAAAAATGGATGGAAGGAAACAATGGGTTTGAAGATTTTTTCAGACATAAATACACAACTATTTTCATAAGTAGTTTCTGTTATTATACTAAAATATGTTCGCATGTAATCTTTTGTGGTTAATTCATTAGCCCTATTTATAGTTAAATCTAAATTGTCAATCATAAAAGGTAGTCTTCCATAAAATTCATCTTCAATATCAGAAATGAGTTCATGTTCTTGTGGAACACCCAAAGACACCAACCCTCTTTCAAAAAAATCTGAGTCATACAGAAGTTTTACAAATCTTATCCTATGATAATGCGCTCTTCTATTATAACATATGAATAGATTGTCTCTTTTTCCATTGGTTACTATATGATTTATAAGAGTCTTTGTATGTTCTACACGATTGTCAATATCTCTTGTTGACAATTCCCATCTATTTGATGGTACATGGGTAATATAATCACTGCCTTTAAAATATTCAACTGCAAGATGATTACCACAAGAAACAACTATACTTCTTTTAGGTAAATCATATTTATGAACCCAGGAATTTAATAATCCTAATATATTTTGACTTTTAATACGTAGTGCTTCAGTACAAAACAACACTAATATTTTAGCTTGGTTATTTTTAATATCTTTAAGAGCTTTTTCGCTGATTGTTATATCATTTGATTTACCACCATTCCAAAACTCATGAGGATAAACATCAATTATGTAGTAATATTTAGTGTAAATATCAGATACTTTTTCTAATTTTAAAGTTGGGTAATGATTTTTTAAAACTTCATAGTGTGTAGTATTTCTCAAGATACACAAGTCTTTTATATTTTTTATATCACAGTCTTTAATATCTGGAGACATTTCATAACCAGCAAATCCGAGATTTATTGGCGATATATTATTTTCAATATCACCGACAAACCCATTAACAATTGGAGTTGGGCCTTGGAATTTATCGTATCCAAAAATTAACATTTAAACTCCTTTGCAAGTATAATAAAAATCTTTGTATTCTGGAAATATTTTCAAGAAATCAGTTCCATATCTTTTATCATGTTCATCTATAAATATAACAAAATCTTTTCTTGAATTAACACATCCTTTATTTAATGGTTTTGCTGCAACCATATGGTATATTCTACGCAATTTTGATATCTCAAAGTTCCAAAATACGGTTCCTGATAGTGGCGTCCAATCGGTGATATCCATGTTTTTATACATAAAAGTCACAGCATCTTCGATATAGTGTAAATATGACTTGTCTATTATATTTGCTTGAAGAAACAGAGGATTCATTAAAAATGGAATATCTATCATAACCCTCAGAGGAAACTCCTTTTTTAGCTTTAAAATGTCTTTTAAGTAATCCTTGAATGAAGTTATGCTCAGGATATTATAAGTAGCCATAAAGCACAACTGACTGTTTGGAACCTTTAATAGATATTTTCTACAATTGTCAAGCCATTGATTGTATTTTAAACCTGGCCTTATGTATTCTGCCCTTTCCCCTTTTGCTTCACAACTGGTGAACACTCCAACTGATACTCCACTCTCTGATATTTTTTTGTATTTTTCTATGAATTTGTCAAAAATCTTTTGATTCACAGTGAAATTACTATTGATATCTATATGTAATTCCTTTCTTGGTTTTTCAATTATATAGTCGAGTATCTTAAATGTATCCTTGCTTAGTAGGGGTTCCCCACCAGTGACTCTGAAAAACTCAAGTTTTTCATATAACTCTGGCCACCATTTCCAAAATGCCTCAATATAAGGATTATGAATCTTTCCCATAAATCGTGGCGGGGGACTGTCGTCAAACCCTCTTGATGAAATACTTGTTGGATATGGTCCGTGATCTTCAATTTCTTTAGCCCAACCTGTGCTAAATGTAGGTGAACAATAAATACAAACACAGTTACATGCTGAGGTAAAACTGACTTCAAAGTAGCTTGGAAATACATCATAATCCCAACCATTCTCAACTATTTCAGTCATGTATTTTCCTGCCCACACCTCACGACTTTTATAAATTCTATCGCTGAAATTGTTAGTTGAGTTTTTCTCAACTCCGTTGCAATATTCACATTCAGGTATAATTTCCCCATTTAACATCTGTTTTCTCATTTGTTTTTTATACTTCGTATTATGGAGAGCTGATACATTTGCTTCAAGCTCGTCCAATGGAACTGTGTGTGCTTTCGGATGATGGCATGAGTGAGTCAGTCCGCTTTCAAGATGTATGGTCACTTGTTTCCATTTTGCAACACAAAAGGTGGGAGATATCTTATCAAGATCCTTTTTGAAATCATGTAGTTCTTGCATTAATAAGTCTCCCTTTCAACTCTGGCTGGGTTTATGAATATCTTTCTAAAAAATTTGGATGAGTTTTCATCAAACAGATCAGCAATTGGAAAGTCTAAATGATCTCTTATCTCTTTTCCCAAGTCTTTTATTTCATCAATCAATTTATCATTGTCCCAACAGTATCCACTGACTGTACACATATCTGGACTGGTGTATGATTCAAACTTTGGAGACACTGTATCATTCCAAATATCATTCAAATATTCAAAATCCCTTACGTTTATATAGTCCCATTCCGTCAAATTAGTCATGTGACATCCCATTCTTGCTCCGTATATGCACCACAAACCATAATCCACGTCAGCGCCAACTGAACACCATACAAGTAGTCTTATCATATTCTTATCGTATATGTGTGTCTTTAAGTCTTGTATTGGAATTTTAATACCTTGATCGAGTGTCATCTTGACACCTTCACGGAATCCTGATCTCCATGCTTGTCTTGGCGAACCATTTGGATATGTTACTGAGAATATATCATTCCTTTGAGTATATCCTTCCTCAAAACAAAACTCGACTTTGCTCTTTGGACTTTCGGATTCCTCATGAGTTTTCATGTTCATAACGAATGGTTTAGTCCAGCATTTTAGACTTCCATTCCCATAAATAAGTCCATTTACATGATTCATACTGCTCCAACTCACGGTTTTTGTCATGTCTTCGGCGATCTCTGTTGGGATCGTTGCATTAAAGTATTCAGGTTTAATGATTGTATCACCATCGCAAGTTGTAAACCTATCTGTACTTGATGCATTTGCTGCCGCCTTATGAGCTGCATCTGAACCGTACACTCCGTGCACCCTCTTTGCCCAAGGACATTTCTTTTTGAGATCAGCCCAATTTTCATCGGCATTATCTTCGTCATATGATACAAAGATTAAATCAAAGTTGTTTACAGAAACTACACTCATTTTATTCTTCCTTTAAGACACTTATATATTTATGATTGTACAGTATTGATTTGTCACTAATATCAGTTTTGAGATTCAAAATAAATATTGACTCTTTTAGAAGGTGCTCATCTATCGCAAACTTTTCATATAAAATATTGGGATCGTGTTTATCAACAACATAAAACACAATGTCTTTATGAAACCTGATAAGTTTAAGACTTTCAATATTATTTGTTACTCTAACCCCCCTCTCCGTCTGCTTCATTATTAAATGATATTCAAAATCTTTCGATCTCCTTTTCAAGTCTGCCTTGTGAATATCGAATTTGATTTTATCTTTCACTGGAGATATAAGTTTTACAGTTCCTTTAG
>Ga0307378_10005506_pt1 | contig 17628 bp, 17 predicted proteins | sample UN1MG_FD_202238 | JGI IMG/M metagenome (GOLD analysis project Ga0307378, IMG submission 202238) | Soil microbial communities from Risofladan, Vaasa, Finland - UN-1 | ecosystem: Environmental > Terrestrial > Soil > Coastal area > Acid sulfate soil | place: Finland: Risofladan, Vaasa | collected... | reverse complement strand
GCCGACAGGATCATGGGGAACATCGTCCGGATGACGTACGACGGGACCAGCCTCCCGGCGGACCTCGAGAAGTGGCGCCCCTGTTTTCTTCTGGAAGCGATTCCGGAGATCCTCGAGATCAAGAAAGCCCACTATAAGATATTCCGAGAAGCGTTTCCGGGCATAGAAATTCGCTCGGTCACGTCTGGTTTCCCCAGTTCTCAGTTGGGTGTGGGCGTGGCGCACCCGGCCTTTCCCCATCAGATCAACAAGGTCTGGGAAATCGTGGAAGAAGAGACTTCCTCGATCACCCAACTTCTGTGGGCGCTGGGCTTGGTCCCGATTCCGGTCAGTGACGACTGGTCGTTCGTCCTGGATGTGCTGTTCTGCGGCGTGACGCTGGCGGGCCTGAGATATCACCGTGCAACCAACATGCCTTTCTGGAAGATCGACAAGTACGTCAGGAAGTCCGTGGGTCCGAATCCGTTCAGGGCCCATGACGTCATCGGCGCCGGGGGAGCGAATTTCCTCACGTGGTCCTGCCTGCATCACCTCGGTGAGAAATACGGGGCGTTGTTCACCCCGACGCCGGAGCTGGACGAGCGGCGGGTGACCGGCCAGAACTGGTATCCGCTGGACCATTTCAGACCCCTGGTCAACTGGCCTATGGATGACGAAGCAGAGGATGAGTTCACCAGTCGGATCCAAGGCGCGCTAATCCAGATGGCCAGCCTGATGCTTCACGAGCAGAGGGCCCACCTCTCCCACATCAACGCGATTGGCGAGTTGTGCGCGCAGTTCCGCCGGGGCATCCTTGCCATGATCCGCAGCGTCGGGGCCGAGGCAGCGATCAAGAGGGTCGAGGCGTATCACCGGCTCCACCCCGAAGCCGCTGGTAGCTGCTGGTATCCGGCCGTGTTCGAGCAACTCGGCAGCCCCGAGTGGCAGCAGTTGTACGTCAACGCCGAGCATGACGGGAAAGTGGGTGTCATCACCATCAGCCGGGAAACCTACAACAGCGATGTGGATGCCGAATTGAACCGGGCCATCGACTGGCTCAAGGCCGAAGCAATCGCCCATGTGATTGTGACCGGCGATTTCCACCTGGCTACGCAGATGGTCGGGGCAGACACCAGCGAGTTCTTCCCTGCTCTGGATGACGCGGAGGCCGGACGTCGCCTGGCCGCCACCTGGTCTGCGACGGCCCGGCGGCTATACAACGAGTTCCAAGTGTCCGTGGGCTTCGTGGGCGGCAAACGCTGCCTGGGCGGCTTCCTGGAGCTGTTGATGCACTGCCGCTACCTGGTGGCCGTCGAAAACGCGGTGCTCGGAATGCCGGAGGTGACGCTGCCCGTGGTGCCGGGCATGGAGGGCTGCCACTGGCCGTTCAGGAAAGCCAACCGGCCCCAGTGGCCGAAGCTTGTCAGCATGTTGCTGACCGGAGCGCCGGTAAGAGCGAAAGACGCTGTGGGCTGGCTGATTGACTACTCGGGTCCGATGCAGGACTCGCTCGAGACGGCTTGGAGTCTCGCATCCGGCAAGGCGACCGGCCCGACCATGAGGAGACTGGACGAGGGTGTGCTGAAAGGCATACCCGCGGATGTAGGCCTGTCGGCTTCCGACAACCCGGCCACGGAAGCGGCCCGGACGGCCATCATGCACTCGATCAGGGACTCGTGCGGCGCTGCGTTGTCTGAAGCGATCGACGTCCAGGCCAGGCACTCTGCCGACTTCATCGCGACCTCTTTCTGCAGGGAAGGAAGCATCGGAGCCGAGCACCTAAGGACGATGATGGTGTAACGGGTGGCGCGGAACTCCAGGCGCGGTGTGGCTGCGTGGGCGAAAGTTTACCGAGTTTTCCCGTAAGTGGCGCTGTCCAATTATCACTCGCCCCGAATTGGCACAGGTTGCCGACCTTGTTCGTCCAACTTCACTGCCTCGTAGGCGACTTCGGCCTCGGTCAGTTGCGCCGCCTTGCCGTCCCGATCTGCCTCTACCGTCACATGCACTGTGATCGACGTGCGACCTGCACGAACCACTCTTGTATAGAAGCTCACAACGTCTCCCACGAACACCGGCTGATGAAACTCAACATTCTTGATGGCAACAGTGACCATTGGCTGATCCGCCCAGCCGGCACGGCGGCTCTCGTGGCGGGCTCCAACGTCCCCGGCTTCGTCGATGTAGCTCAACACGACATTATCGAGGATCATTCCGCAGGAATGCGTGTGCCGTGGCGCCATCAGGACCTTGATGGCCAAATAGCGTTTCTCGCGATTCTTCGAAGCCACGCCCTGCTGGTCAAGGCCGGGCTTGGCGACTATAGCCGCGACTTGCTGGTTCTTTTTGGACTCCTGTCCATGGCGTTCGCCGCCGTGTTCATCATCCGTCAAATGGACTACAAACGGCTCCTGGCCTATTCCAGCGTCGAGCACATGGGCATTCTGGCGTTGGGCGTGGGGATCGGCGGCGTTGCCGGCTTCGGAAGCATGTTTCATGCCGTCAATCACTCGGTCACCAAGGCGATGCTCTTCTTGGTGGCCGGCAACACCTTGGCCTATTTCCACACGAAATCAACCGTCGAAACGCGGGGACTCCTTCGAGTTCTACCGACGACCGGTCTGCTTTGGATCGTCGGCGTGTTGGCCATCACCGGCTCGCCGCCCTTTGGGACGTTTCTGAGCGAGTTCGCGATTCTGCGGGGGATGATCGACGGTAGCCGCATGATCGTGGCCCTATTCTACCTGCTTGCCTTGGCGGCCGTTTTCATCGGCATGTTGGCAACCATCATTCCCATGATCTATGGAAGACCGGCCGGCGACGAATCGCCGTCAACAGCGCCGAAGCAAGGCAGCCGATCGATCGCGGAACCATTGTGGTCGATCGGTCCGCCCTTGCTGCTCGCGTTGGCGGTGCTGGTTCTGGGTTTATACGTGCCAACGGAACTAAGCGATTTGTTGCATCAGGCGGCGAAAGTCCCGGGAGTCGAATAATGTCCACCATGAGCAGCATCACCGTGCGTAACGGCGAAACATTCGCAATTTCCGACCTAATGACGACGAACGTCGACCGCTTTCGCGACGACGTGATCCGATTGCTCGACGGCGGCGGCCGATTGGCAGCCCTGTTTGCTCGGCCCGACGGCCCGTCCGGATTCCAGATCACGGCCGTCATCGCCTTCGACGCGGAATCGTCGTTGCAAGTGCTGGTTGCCTCGACGGGACCGGAGTATGCGTCGATCACAACCGACTGCCCGCAGGCACATTGGTTTGAACGAGAAATATGGGAACCGTGCGGCATTGTCCCCGTTGGCCACCCATGGCTCAAACCGATTCGTTTCCAGTCCCGAGCCGCAACATCCACCGACACGACCGCCTCGGCGCGACAACCGCGTGCCTGTGGCGTTGCCGATTTCTTTCACATGGACGGCGAAGAGGTGCATGAAGTGGCCGTCGGGCCGGTCCATGCCGGCGTGATCGAGGCCCTGTCTTGCACTCGCGTTTCGGCCCGGGCACAGGTCATTCGTGGAATCGCACTCGAACTGGAACGGGTCGCCAATCACATCGGAGATCTGGGCGCACTGGCCGGCGACATCGGCTACTTGCCCACCATGTCTTACTGTGGACGAATTCGCGGTGACGTGCTCAACATGACCGCCATGCTCTGCGGCAATCGATTTGGGCGAGGGTTGGTTCGCCCCGGCGGCGTGACTTACGACCTGACTACCGAGTCGATCGAAGAACTCGTTCGGCGAGGGGAGCATGCTGAAGGTACTCCGAGCAAGATGGCAACAAGGCTATCGCACGATACGATACCCGAAGGGGCCGGCGCCCGATCTGCCCGAGCACTTCGCCGGTCGTCCCGAAATCGACAGCGGCAAATGCATCGCCCGGTGCGACAAGTGCGTCCAAGCGTGTCCCACCCAGGCCATCCAATGGACACCACAAACGCGTAAATTGTCGCTCGACACGGGCCGCTGCCTCTTCTGCCGGGCGTGCGAGCGGGCATGCGATTCGGGAGCGGTGCGGTTTTCTCGCGAGTTCCGATTGGCGTCCTCAAGTCGCCCGGCACTGGTCGTCACCGACGACTCACCGTTGCCCCCAGTCGAACTCGACGACACTATCCACCACCTGCTCGGTCGGTCATTGCGACTACGACAGGTCAGCGCGGGCGGATGCAATGCATGTGAGGCTGACATCAATGTGCTGAACACCGTGGGCTGGGATCTGGGCCGCTTCGGCATTCAACTGGTGGCCTCGCCACGGCACGCCGACGGGCTGTTGATTACCGGTCCGGTCACTCAGAACATGCGTGTGGCCCTGGAGAAAACCTATCAAGCCGTGCCGTCACCGAAGATCGTGATCGCCGTCGGCGCGTGCGCGATTGAGGGCGGTCCCTATGTGGATCATCCCGAAGTCCATAACGGCGCGGCCTCCGTGGTTCCGGTGGACCTGTTTGTTCCCGGCTGCCCCCCTCATCCACTGACCATTCTTCATGCTCTATTGACCGCGGTCCGTGCGATGCCCCTCCAGCGTTGAGCGATCTCCTTACGTTTCATCCCGTCTCGGGGACGCGATCCACGCGTCGATCCTCCCGTCACGAATCACAGTGAACGTCCAACCGCGTGAAGGATTGAGTTCTTCGGCGCCGACACCTGTGCTGAAACGCTCTGCCCTATCGCTCTCAGGGTGTTAAGGGCATCGCCAACCTCCAGCCGCTTGACATCCGCTGGAATTCCCTCCTCTTCATCCCAGACGGAGCGACACCAAGATGTCGCCGCAGAAGGCCTCCGCCGCGGAACGCAGAGGATCACTGCCCAACCGGCCCTGCTTCAAGTGATCGCCTCCAGCATCCAATGAGCCCGCGGGATCATCCCAACGATGCGGCGTCTTGCCAATGATGGGCAGGAAAGACACCTGACCTTGCTCCAGAAGCGGCCGCGCAACCAGCAACCAAGCGAACAGTTCCATCACCGATCCGGAAACGTACACGCGGTCGTGTCCTGTATGAGACAACGCGAACTCGCAGCAAGGCTCTGCAAGAACTTGCGTCGCGTGTCTTGTCTCGGCTTGCTCGTCTCGTCGGCGGACAGAGACATCTTCGTCCGGCCGACCTCCCGCCCGAAACGGCCTTCTGGCCACCGTTGTCTCGGTGTCTCTCTTCCGCCGGCCAGTTCGGGTTAAGAGGAGGTTCGGTCTGCTATAGCGGTCCAAAATGTCACGGTTCGGACCGGCAAGCGGGGGCAACCCTCTTCAAACTGCCCGTGACGGAAACCGGCGGCCCAGGGGCTGGCGGAAGTTACCAGCCGTCTCATCTACCACCGCCGCCACGGGACGGTGGTATCTTGAATTTGCAGATGGCAAAATGGGGTTGCCGTCGCGACTGATTGATGCAACCGCAGCGTCAGTAACGAGTTATGTCGGGAAAGGAAGGATTCTTGGGATTAACTCCTTGTCTTCTGCAGCGGAGACGCCAAACTTCAGGATCGCCCAAAGAATTCAATTCTGGACGGGGAATCGGCGCGCCGGTTGGAAGGTCGCGAGCCGCTTTGTTAACATGGGGAGACTGTTGCTGCTCGGAGCGTATCCGAGCGGAGCCTGTATGGCAAATCCCGGTCAAAAGGTCGAAAGAAATGAATCGACGTGAGTTTCTGGCCCGTGCGGGGACCGGCGCCGCATTGGTTTCTCTGGCACAAACAAGCCGCGCCGAGGCGAGTGCGAACGCTGCCGCAGCGGCGGATTGGCCGCGCGACCTTGCCTCGCACCGGATCGCAAAAATCGATGCGTGGTCGTCAAACGATCGCTACACCCGTTCCCTCGGGCCGAATTCAAGAGGCAACCCGCTCGGGCGCGGATATGGGCGCCAGTTCCGAACGCTCACCACCGACCAAGGCGCGACGGGCTTCGGCATGTCCGGGGCGTCGGACGCCGTCATCCGGAAACTGGTGGGAGCGCGAGTCAGCGACCTGTTTGCCGCGGAGACTGGAACCAGCCCCGAAGCAGACCCGCTCGACCTGGCGTTATACGATCTGGCCGGCGCGATTCTCCAAAAGCCGGTTTACGAGATCCTGGGCGCGAAGGGACCAATCCGGCTTCCCATCTACAGTGGCGCCATCTATATGGATGACTTGATCCCCCTTGAGAAGCCCCGCGGCGTTCGGGCTGTCGTCGACGCCTGCCGGCAGGACTACGTGGCGGGTTACCGGGCGTTCAAACTCAAGATCGGACGCGGTGCGAAGTGGATCCCCGGCGAGCCGGGCCTTCGCCGCGACGTCGAGGTCACCCGGGCCGTTCGCGAGGCGTGTCCCGACTGCAAGATCCTCGTCGATGCCAATGACGCGTACGCGTGCGATGATTTTCTCAAATACGTGACCGCCGTTGCCGATTGCGATCTGTTCTTCATCGAAGAGCCGTTTGCGGAGAACCGCGACGATTTGAAGCGGCTCCGCGATCACATGGCCCGCGTCGGCTGCAAGGCGTTGATCGCCGACGGCGAAGGGCGCAGCTCGGCCGCCGACGAGATCTGGAAGTACGGCGGATACGCCAAGGAGTGGGTCGACAACTTGTACGCGCTGGCCGCGGAAGGGCTCGTGGACGTCTTCGTGTTCGACCTGGCGATCGTCGGCTTCTCGCGCTGGCGGCACGTCATGCCGGAACTGGTGGAAGCGGGCGTGAAGGCGGCGCCGCATCTCTGGGGCGGAACCCCGCGGCCGTTCTATTGCGCCCATCTGGGCGCTGGCGTCGGCAACGTGTTGATCGTGGAAGGAATCCCCGGCGTTGGTACGGGTCTCGACTACGGGCACTTCCAGATCGACGGCGGAGACGTCGTCGTGCCGAAAGTCCCCGGGTTCGGAATTGTGCATACCTAGAGGCCGTGCTTTTAGTTTAAGGCTCGAGTTTCCGGTTTGAAACCCTCTCGGTTTCAGAGACACCACGCTCTTGCAGGCGGCCCCGGCGGGTGAGCTTGGTCGTTACGGAACGTCTCGCGACTCAACAGCGGTCCCGTCTGCTCATGCCTTTCGTGATACGCCTCGAATATTGCCCCGACGCGCCAAGAGGAATCGCAGGCGGCAAGATAGGCAACGCACCTACCCCGACGGGGGAAGTCTGGGGCGAAATGGGGTCATGTCCCGATTCGGCTGGTTGGGCGTGGAACCGGGGCTACGCTCGCCCGCAGCGGTATCCAGGGCTCGCGAGATTCAAAGGCCGCGTAGGTGCCGTTCTGTTTGCTCGGAAGCGATGTTTTGGCCATGGCAACCAGATCAACCACCGCACAACCCGCACGCCTTGCCCTCGGTTGCACCGCACGGGCGACCCTGTTTTGTGTTGCGGTAATATCGGCACCCGGAGTTGTGCCGGGTGTTGCTGGCGGTATTGAGCCAGAATTTCCCTGTACCGTCCCCAGACGGCTCGCCCGTGGCCCGCTTGCCCTTCCCTCCATTCCCAACGGCGGGATCGGAGTCGGATCGCCCCACAGGCCCACGTGTGCTTCTCTGGCCGCCTTTTCGAGGGCGGCGAGTGTCTTGTCGTCGGGGGCGTACTGAACGTAGTGCCATGCCAGCCCCGCCTCGACCAGGGCGTGATTCAGAACGGCGCCGTCGGGCAGGACCACCTTGCCCACGGTCCGGCCGTACCGATCCTTGTCAACCACCTCGACAGAGACGACCTAGCCGAAGACCGCGCTCGAAGTGAACTCCCGGGCCTTGGTTCCGAACGGCTGGCCCTTCTCCGGCGTGTCGATCCCGTGCAACCTGATCTTGTGTTGGGTCTGATCGACGAGGATCGTGAGGGTGTCGCCGTCTGCAATCGAGACGACCTTAACCGTGAGGATGTCGGCACGGGCAGGCAGGACAAGCAGAATCCAGAGGAAGATAGCGCGGCCGACGATACGAACCATGATCTACTCCCTTCCTGTTGCGTCGGTCAGTTTAACGGGGGACGAAAGGACTGGCAATGGGATCAGCGGCGGTGTCTTCGCCAGACGAAGGCGAGAAGACCGAGGGCGCCCGTGGCCAGAAGGATGAGGGTGGAGGGTTCGGGAACTCTTGCCACGCGGAAGCCTACGTGTTCGGGCTCGAACGTCGGGAAAGAGTCGCGGTCGCTGGAGTCCATTATTCCCATTTTCCAATCGCCACCACGCACGCAACGGAAACCCATACCGGAGTTGTAGAAACCTTCGTTCCACTCGCCGACATTGCCGCCTTGGTCGAACGTGCCGTACGGGCTGGCGGAGTTCTCAAACTCGCCCACCACGGTCGTGTAGTAGGGGCTGCCGATGGTGTAGCCGCCCCGGTTGAAGTTTGCGTTGTTGCCCGGGTCCGGATCGATCAGGTCGTTGCTCGGAAGGACGTCGCTGGCGGTCTGAAAGTCGAAGTAGTTCCCCGTCACGCCGTCGTTCTTGTGATGCGCCGCCTTGTACGGCTCGGGCGGCGGGCGACCGCTGGGTATTTTCAACGCAAACTCGTTGATCGTGCAGCCAAAAGAAACCGCACAAGCATCGAAAACGCTGTTGTATGAAAACATAACCTCCATGTTCTCCCGCCTGACCGGGCCGTGCAGGCAAAGATCGGTTTGGGTTTTTTCCAACACTTGCATTCCGGCGCTGCTGGAACTATCAGTCGCTATCGCCCTGGGCGGCCAGCATGTCCCGGTTTTGCAGGAATCGAATGGCGAGTTTCGCCTCCTGACGCGGCCGTGCTTCTTCTCCGAAAAACTCGCGGAAATCGGCAGCGTCGGCGACTGTCTGCTGGTTGATCCAAGCCAATACATTATTGGCTTGCGAAAAGAAGTTGCGATCGATACTTCCCGACATGCTTACTTTTCGTCCGACGAGATCGCATTCCGCGCGATTTTGAGAGTTGACGGAATGCCGGGATGGAATAGCGTAGTCACACCACGAAACGGGACCACGACGTTGTCCTGGGCCTGCGCCTTGGCAGAGCGATAAGTTTCGCATTCCCGCTCGTAGCGGGATCTCCACGTCCGGCCACCCGTTTCGCCGTCGGGTGGCCGGTTTTTTGCGCGCGGCCGTAGCTTCGATTCTAAGGGCCGTTTGCTTCCAAGGTCCAAACACACCAACCCCATCCCTCCGTCGCATCCTGGGGCACGTGGCGGCCTCGGTTTCCAGGTCGATGGCTCTAGCTCAGGTCAAGGCCGAACTCGCAAAAGGCTCTTCTTACAGTTCTCGCTTAACAATCCAACGGCACAGCATTCGACACCGTGGAGCCGTTTTTCTGCGATGTTCTTTTTCACTTGATCCGCAGTGAGATAATCCGTAAAGCACGAATAGGGTTTGTCTTGAGTCGTGTCGTACAAGTACCTCGCCACAGAGGATGCGCCCCACAGTGCGCGATAGTGCTTATGCAGATCTCGATAGCCGCACCTCTTCAGCGACTCCAGTCGCTTTTGGTGCCCATGACAGCAGCGGCCCTGGTTCTTGACGAACACAGCCTCAACAACTTGAACCGCCTTATAGAAGGCTGCGACCGTTACCCACTCTGGAAACGTCTCAAAGTCTTTCAGCAGATGCGATAGTACAGCGTGGTTCTTGTTGGCCAGAGCTATGTGATCCGCTTCAGTCGACATGACCGCAGTACTCGATCTTAAACTCGGGATCAAGGAACGAACTCAGCGCGCTCGCAGAAGCGGGCGGTAGGGCAATTGCGTCCATCCTTATGAGATTGAGATCGGGATCATTGGCACAATCAAAATCAAGTTCAGAAAGGGCGTCCTCAAATTGTTCGTCGTATTTACACGAATTGCGGACCACAACAAACGCCAGTGCGCCATCTCGCAACGTCACGAAAGCCTCTCCTACGCCCGGTTGGCCTGCTAGCCATCCCGCAAGAATGCGCAGAAGAAGATTGAATTGTTGTTTGAAGTCGTCGGGACGTTTTGCCTGCTGAAGGATCTCTATAACACGGCTCACTTTGATGCTGAATCTATCTTCATCCTCGGGGGTCACGGTCACAAGTCCATCCATGTTCCAATGCAATTGGACAACCTTGGATGCGACAGCGGGCACCATTGAGTCTCCTTCAGGTCTAGAAGCCAAGGCCGAAACTCACTGCGAATCTCGCGAGAAATAACCGAACCAAGACAAGAGCATAGTTGGCGTCAAACCCGGCGTCAATCTCTTTCTTACACCGAAATCGGCAAACACGCCAGTACTTCTCTTGTCACATCTCCACACAAACAATTATACCTTCCCAAGCCACCCCCCCACCCAAGGGGCCTTTTGGCGCCGTGAGCCTAGCACCGCGGCTAGGCGATCTTTCCGAGTGTGCCGGGCCCTGTTTTCAAACCTAGCACCGCCCCCCTAGCCCGGTTTGAGCCGGGCTTCTCTTTGCACCGGACCGTAGCACCGGGTCGGGTAGCACCGGGGTAGCACGGCACCCATTCCCCCCTTGTGAGAAAAAAAGAAAAGCCCGACGTAACTCGTTGCTACGTCGGGCTTTATGTGTCGGGGCGACTGGATTCGAACCAGCGACCTTTTGACCCCCAGTCAAACGCGCTATCCAGACTGCGCCACGCCCCGAGATCGTTGCGGGGGAACCTTCCACTCCTATTACAAGTATTGCAAATACCGCCCGACTCTGCAACCGGCCTCCTTCAGCAAGATCCGGATTGCGATCATCCCGCGCCGGAGCGGCGCTGCACCCTATGGGCTGCGGTACTCTCGCAATTCGCTCAACACCGTTGCCATGTCGTCCGGAAGGGGGGCCTCGACCTGAAGGGATTCGCCCGTGGCCGGGTGGAGGAACCTCAGTCGCGAGGCGTGCAATGCCTGACGGGCGAGCAGTACCAGCGCGTCGGCCGGATCGCGGCGGATTTCGCCGCGGGTGATCTGCGAGCGGCCCCCGTATTGGCGATCGCAGAGGACCGGACAGCCGATGTGGCTCAGATGCACGCGGATCTGATGCGTGCGGCCCGTCTTCGGATAGAGCTTCATCGCCGCAAACCCGTCGAACCGTTCGACCACCTCGTAAAAGGTCTCCGCGGGCCGACTGATCGAATCGTCGTGGCGGATGGCCATCTTGTCGCGCTGGTGGGGATGAACGCCGATCCGCCGGTTGATGACGTCGCGGTCGCGGTCCGGAGAGCGGAGCACCAGGGCAAAATACTCCTTCTCGATCGAACGATTCTGGAACTGTGCAGCCAGCTTGGCGTGGGCCTGGTCATGCCTGGCCACGAGAATCGCGCCGCTGGTGTCCCGATCCAGCCGGTGGACGATGCCCGGTCTGGTCGGACCGCCGGTGGCACTGAGTCCCGAACCGAAATGATATTGCAGTGCCCCGGCCAGCGTGCCGGACCAGTGCCCCCGTGCGGGGTGAACCACCATTCCCGGTGGCTTATTGATTACCGCCAGGTGGTCGTCCTGATACAGGACATCCAGGGGGATGTTCTCCGGCTTTGGAGCCTCGCGAGGGATCTCCGGCAAGACGATCGTCACGCGTTGCCCGGCCTTCAACCGATAGGCCGGTTTTCCGCCGTTGCCGTCGACCTTCACTCCGCCGGCAGTGATCACCCGGCGGAGATGCACGCGACTGTAGTCGGTGAAGTGGTGTGCCAGAAACGCGTCCAAGCGCCGGCCTGCTTCGGACTCTTCGACCACCAACTCGACCGGTTCAGCGGAAAGTGGCGGGCGCGACATGACAGAAGCGAATATCGAAACGCGGCAGACGGGTTGCCCGCTAGTCCTTCGGTTCGGTTGTCGGCGACGTCGGATCCGGGAGCACCGGATCGAGAATCGCCGGTTCGGGAATGCCCTCGGGGCTGATCCGCGGCACGGGCAGACTTCCGTCATCCCTCGGATCGAGAGGCGGAACGAACCGACCGGGCGAGAGCAGATTCGGATCGGAGGAAAGGATGTTCGGATCACTGACGTCAGGGCGGATGCCGGGAGTACCCGGTTCGTCGGAATAGCTCGATTTCGGCGGTCCCCACTTGGCGAAACGGTCGTAATCCAATCTTGTGGAGTCCTTGCCCAACTCCTCGTATCGGTGCTTGGCTGCGGCGGCGAACGGTCCGTCTGGCCATTTTGTGTAGACTTCCTGGTAGCGCTGCCTTGCCCGTTCCAGCTCGGTCTGCGATTCCAGTGCTCGGGCCAGGCCGAACGTGGCACGCTGCAGGAGCATGGGGTCCTCGCAATCCTCGTCGCCGAGGACCTTCATATACCGCTCGACTGCTTCGGTGAGTTTTTCGCCGGCGACTGCCTTGTCGCGAAAGAGTTCGTCGCATCCTTGGTCGCGGAGGCAATCGGCCGACGCAATCGTGGCCCAGTACGCCGCCTCGTGGTTCGGGTACTTATCGCCGACGGCGTCCAGTTCTTCCGGGTCCTTATTGTCCAGCGCCTGGTAGTAGAGGGCCCACGCCTCTTCGGTTTTTGTTCCCGAGCGTCCGGACCACCACGCGTAGGACGCGGTCGCCAGCGTTGCCAGCAGGATGGTTCCCAGGATCCAGTTCGTGTAGGGTTTGATGCCTTCGATGGATTTCGCCATCCAATTGGCCAGTTCGTTCTTTTCCAGTTCGTGACGTCGCTCGCTTTTCATGTCTGGCGACCTTTTTTCGAGGGGACACCTTTAGTCAGCCCGAGGGCATCTCGCGCGATAAGATTCAGTGGGTAGCGGGTAGGTTATGCTTCAGCATATCACTACGTCTACACAAGTGAAGTATAAGGCCGCCGGCTGAAAGGCGTCAAGATCGCCGTGTCGTACGGCTGCGCCGCCCCCCTTTCCGATTCCGCGACGGCTTTCTAACATCGGTTGTCTTCGAACGAAGTGGCGGCACCCGATACAATGGGTGTAAAGGCACGCCCTGAATAGATGGAATGGGCTGGCTGGCTTCGGCTGCCCGCAAGGATTCGCACATGGACCTCAACCCGGCCCAACACGACGCCGTACGCACGTTGTCCGGGCCGTTGCTGGTGCTGGCGGGTGCGGGGACGGGGAAGACGCGGGTGGTGACCTATCGCATCGCCGAGTTGATTCGCAATCGGATCCGACCGACGCGGATTCTGGCGGTCACCTTCACCAACAAAGCGGCCACCGAGATGCAGCAGCGGGCCGCCGCCCGGCTTGGGAAAGGGGTCACGACTCAGCCGGAGATCTCCACGTTCCATTCCCTCTGCGTCCGCATCCTCCGCCGCCACATCCGGCACCTCGGCTATCCCACGACGTTCGCCATCTACGACCGGGGCGATCAGGAGAGCATCGCCCGGTCCGTGCTGCGGGAGATCAAGGTGGCCGACGGGGCCTTAAGGCCGGGCGACCTGGTCAACTTCATCGGCCGCTGGAAGACGGCGTCGGTCCTGCCCCCGCAAGCCGCTTCGATGGCCCAAACGGACAAGGAGCACCTGGCCGCCGCCGGCTACCGCCGCTACCAGAACGCCCTGAAGGCCGTGGGAGCCGTCGATTTCGACGATCTGCTGCTGTGTACCGAAGAATTGTTCCGGCGTTTTCCCGAGGTGCGAAAGGCCGAGGCCGATCGCTTCGACCACCTGCTGATCGACGAATATCAGGACACCAACGGCAGCCAGTATCGCATCGTCAAGGCCCTGGCCGCCGGGCATCGCAATCTCTGCGTGGTCGGCGACGACGACCAGTCGATCTACGGCTGGCGGGGCGCCGAGGTGACGCACATCCTCCGCTTCAAGCACGATTGGCCCGACGCCAAGGTCGTCCGGCTCGAGGTCAACTACCGCTCGACCGGCGAAATCCTCGATTGGGCCAACCGGCTGATCGCGTTCAACAAGCTTCGCCACCACAAGGTGTTGCGGGCCACCGTGCACGGCCAGCAGCCCAGAATCCTCCAACTTCAAGACGAAGTGGAAGAGGCGGAAACCGTGGTCGGCGAAATCCGTTCGCGGATCCAGGCGAAAGAGCGCCAGCCGCGAGACTTCGCGATCCTGGTCCGTACCAACGAGCAGCCGCGGGCGTTCGAAACGGAGCTGCGCCAGGCCAAGGTCCCCTACGTGCTGGTCGGCGGCATGTCGTTCTACGATCGCAAAGAGGTCCGCGACGTGCTGGCGTATCTCAAGCTGCTGGTCAACCCGCGCGACGAGGTCTCGCTGCTGCGGATCATCAACACGCCGCCCCGCGGCATCGGCCAGGCCACCGTGAAGCGGCTCTTGGAGGCGGCGGTCGAACGGGGCGAACCGATGTGGGACCTGCTGCCCCGGGCCGACAAGCTGATCGATCTGCCGCCGGCCGCCCGGGCGGCCATCGACGCCTTCCGGTCTTTGATCGGTCGATTTCGCAAGCGCACCGGAGACGCTTCGCCGGAAGATCTGGTCGCCGGGATCGTCCGCGAGGTCGGCTACAAGGACGAGTTGACCCGGCTCTATCCCAACACCGACGAACTGGAGGCCCGTTGGGGGGCCGTCGAAGAAGTGGTCAACGCGGCGGCCGACTACTCGCGGCGTGCCGGCAAGCCAACCTTGGGCGGATTCCTCCAGCAAATCGCGCTGAGCGGACCCGACGAACCAAAGGACAAAGAGTCGCAACTCGATCGCAACGCCGTGGTGCTGATGACGTTGCACGCGGCCAAGGGGCTGGAGTTCCGGGAAGTCTACATGGTGGGCATGGAAGAAGGGCTGCTGCCCCATCGGCGTTCGATCGCCGACGCCGGGGCTTCCATCGAAGAGGAACGCCGGCTCTGCTACGTCGGTGTCACCCGGGCACGGCGCCGGTTGACGCTGACGCTCGCCCTGACGCGCCGCAAATGGGGCAAGGCCCGGCCCACGGTCCCCAGCCGCTTTCTCTACGAAATAACCGGCAAGGCCGACAATCCGAACTATCCGGCGAGCCAACAGGCGGGCGTGAAGTGTTCGGCCCGTAAGAAGGTGAAAAAAAAGTAGCCGTCTCGCTCCGCGAGACGAAGCCACATCTCGCGGAGCGAGATGGCTACTTTTATCAGCCTCCGAAGAGCACGTGGAAAAAATCGCCGAACAAGTCCAGAAACGACCCTTCGCTGCGGGGCTGGTCGCCGTCGTGCAACGAGGCCCTGGACGTCGCGGGAAGCGGCGGGGGACCTCCGGCCGCTTCTGCGTGGGCGGCGTTGACGGCCAACTCCGACTTCGCCTCGGATTCTCCGCCGCGGCGGATGTAGGCCAGAATGCGGGCCAACTCGTCGGAATCGAACCAGACGCCGTGGGCCTTGCAGACGTCGACGATCACGCCGCTGTCCTTGCCGTAGTGGTGGCGGTGCATCAACTGGTCGCAGCGGACACAGCGGCGATAACGCCACGTCCGGCCTGAGGCGGCCGAGGTTGCGTCTTCCGACAGTTCGGGCGGCAGCGGCCCTTCAGGCAAGGGAGGAGGCGTCGCGCATTGCGGCCTCGGCTTGAAGTAAGCGTCGGTGCCCAGCGTGTCGGCGGCGGCCCGCTCGGTCAGACGATCGAAGGCGTTGTTGCCCAGCCAGAAGCCCGCGCAACGGTCGCACTCCAGCACGGCCACTTCGCCGATCCGGCGGCTGGTCAGTCGGTACGGTTGGCCGCAAGCCGGGCAGGTCAGCGGGGTATCGTCTCCGGCGACCATCTCCGGCACGAGGTGGACGCCGCAGTGATGGCAGAAACTGGCCCGATCGCTCACTCGGGCGAGGCATCGTGGACAGACGGTGTGCAGATCGCGTTCATGGAGGGTGAAATCGGCCTCGCAGAAACGGCAGTTCCGGCTCCCCTCGATCCGCGGGGCCCCGCACGAAGAGCACCGGACCACGGCGGCGTCGCGGCCGTGAGGCTGTTGGACGGTCACCGCCTCGCCGCAATGGCAGCGGAACCGCCCGCCGACCTTTTTTCCGGTCGCGTCGTACTGACGTCCGCACTGGGGGCACTCGATCAACAAACGCATGTCGGGCAGAATCCTCCGCGTGAGAGATGCTGTTCCCCGATTGTAGTCGGCTCGAGCCGGGCCGGTCAAGCAGGGGATGCGGGAGAAGCGAATGTACTGGCCATGGAAGAAGGAATTGCACGTTCCCGTGTTCGGCGTTAGACTTCTATTAGTAGTTCGTCGGGCAATTTCGTGGCTGCCGGGGAAACAGGGGATTCAATTGCCGGAAGAGTACGGGGTCCTCTTCTCTGTTCACGTCGCTCGAAGACGTGGAATCAGAGAAGAGGAACCCGTACTCGTCGGTGCCCTCAGCTTCAAAGGATTGGGAATTGAACCACGGAAATCACTGAAGAATCCTATTAGTCGGCAAGCCGACGCGAGGGAGGTTCGATGATGCCAGATTCCGATCAAGACGCGACCCGCGCTTGGGTCGAAACCTGGGCCAAAGCGGGGCCGAAGCTGGAGGAAATCCGCCGCCGGGAACTCGCGCTGCTGAAGTACGAGGACCACGTCGACGCCATCGATGCCATGCTGGAACTGGCCTGTCGGCACGGCAGCCCCCGCACGACCAGCGGGCTGGTCGAGCAGCAACGCCTCTTCGGGAAGCTGCGGAAATGAATGTCCTGTTCGAAGCGGCCCTTGAGTTTCAGCACTTCTGCCGGGATCGCAACTGGCGCCACTGCATTATCGGCGGTCTGGCGGCCATACGCTGGGGAGAACCGCGTGGAACGCGAGACGTCGACGTCAGCCTGTTGACGGGTTTCGGCGACGAGGCCCGGTACGTCGATGCGATTCTCGCCCAGTTCGAGGCCCGAATCCATGACGCCCGGCAATTCGCTCTGGAGAATCGCGTGCTGCTGGTCCACGCCGCCAACGGGATTCCCATCGACGTCGCCTTGGCCGCGATCCCGTTCGAAGAACGACTCATCGAGCGGGCGACACCGTTCGCTTTCGCTCCGGGAGTATCGCTGGCGACCTGTTCTGCCGAGGATCTCGTCATATTAAAGGTTTTCGCGGGACGGCAACAGGATTGGGTGGCCGTGGAAGGGATTCTCGCGCGCCAGCGAACGGGATTGGATTGGACCTACATCGACGAGCAACTCCTTCGCCTGTGCGAATTGCGAGAAGACACCGAGACGCTTCGGCATCTGCAACAACTGCGACGGAGTCTCGACGCGCCGTAATGCTGTGGCGGAGGATTGTTTTCCGGGCGTTCGGGGTAACATGTTTGTCCGAGAACGAGTTGGTTCCGCTTCAGTGTATTGTGTTTAGCGGGCGGGCTTGCCCGCCGTTGCTCAAGCGCCGTTTCTCTGTCGAAGCAACGGCGGGCAAGCCCGCCCGCTAAACTAAACGTCGACTTTCTGCAATTCCGCGCTGCGGACTCAACTTCCCTTCTCGATCAGCAACACCGGCCGGATGATGCCGCCGAGGAACAGCTCGGTGATGGTCGAGTGGTCGACGCGAACGGCCACCACGTTCTCGCCCGATACGAGTGCACTGGAAAGATCGACCTCGAACGGCACCCGCTTCTTCTCGCTGCCGCCGACCGGCTTGCCGTTGACGTAGACCGTGGCGTCGCCGTCGACTTCGGTGAAGAACAGCACCGGCCGGCGGACCTTCTCCGGGCATGAAAAGGTCGTGCGATACCACATGATCGTCTGGCGGTCGGGCAGCCCCTGGGCATCGAGCGGGCGGCCGTAGGTCTCCACGCCGCGCCATGTCGAGTCGTCGAAATCGGCCTGATGATAGCCCTTGGCGACGCCCTCGTCCGCCTCGTCGTACTCGAGCCGCCACACGTCGGGCAACACGCTCACCAGCTTGTT